>Ga0210384_10004568_pt1 | contig 15396 bp, 13 predicted proteins | sample IncBWH2MmetaG_FD_160574 | JGI IMG/M metagenome (GOLD analysis project Ga0210384, IMG submission 160574) | Forest soil microbial communities from Barre Woods Harvard Forest LTER site, Petersham, Massachusetts, United States - Inc-BW-H-2-M | ecosystem: Environmental > Terrestrial > Soil >...
CGATATACTAGGTGAATGACGGCCGAGATTACCATCGAGGAATATAGGGCACTGGCGGAGTTGCGCTATCGCATCCGGCGCTTTCTGCGGGAGGGCGACGCGGTGGCGCAGGCAGCGGGGCTGGAGCCTCAGCAATATCTGCTGCTGCTTACGATTCGAGGTCTGCCCGCCGGGGAAGAGGCGACGATTCGGACCTTGGCGGAGCGGTTGGCTCTAAAACATCATAGCGTTGTGGAATTGATTGATCGACTGGAGATGCACGGCTACGTGCGGCGCGCGCGGGGACGCGAAGACCGGCGACGAGTGCTGGTATCCCTTCTGCCCCGCGGGGAGCGGCTCCTGGAACAAGTCGCTCGGCATCGAATAGGTGAATTGCGCGCGAACGGACATGAGCTGGTGCGTGCCATCGACCAATTGTTGGAGAAACCGGCGCAGTCGAACCACAAGAAGCACTCAGGAAGGCGACGAAAGAGCGAGTGACCTCGAGCGGCCGCGCGACTGGAAGCATTCGATGATTTCACAATCAAACGAGCAGGGGGAGACGCGCCGGTGGTGGACGCCAACGCAGCGCTGGGCTGCGCTGGTGAAGCAGCGCGAGGAGCAGGTGTTTCTCTTGGTGACGTTGCTGATTGGGGCCCTGGTGGGCGTCACCGTCGTGGCGTTCATCGTTTTAACTGAGCGATTTGGGGCGCGAATCGATGCCACGGTCGCTCCGGCTTGGCGACGACTGTTTGTCCCTATAGTTGGCTCGCTGTCCATGGGCTTTCTGCTGTACAAATATTTTCCAGACGCACGCGGCAGCGGCGTGCCGCAAACCAAAGCCGCGTTATTTGCGCGTGGCGGAATCATTTCCCTACGCACGGTCTTCGGGAAGTTTTTCTGCACTTCGGGGACACTCGCCAGTGGCATTCCATTAGGTCGCGAAGGCCCGTCGGTGCAAGTGGGCGCGGGCATCGCCTCCTTGCTTGGACGCTGGCTCGGCCTGAGCCCGGAGAAGATAAAGGCGCTGATTCCGGTGGGGGCGGCCGCTGCAGTCGCGGCAGCATTCAACACGCCGCTGGCGGCAGTGCTGTTCGCGCTGGAAGAAGTTGTGGGGGACCTGCACGCCCCGGTGTTGGGTTCGGTGGTACTGGCTTCGGCGACTTCCTGGGCGATGCTGCGATTGCTGTTGGGCAACGATCCGCTGTTCAAGGTTCCGCAATATCAGTTGGTCAGCCCGGCGGAATTCGTCGTCTATGCAATCTTGGGGTTGCTCGGCGGTTTGTTGTCCGTTGCGTTTACGAAGTCGCTGCTCAAACTTCGGGAGAGGTTTCTACTGTTTCCGCGAAAGACGGCTTGGCTTCGGCCGGCGGCCGGGGGAGTCGTCGTCGGCATCATAGGCTGGTTCGTGCCCCAGACTCTCGGGGTCGGCTACAGTTACGTCGGGCAAGTGCTGAACGGCGGCATCGCGCTCCGGTTGATGCTTCTGCTGGTGGTGCTGAAGCTCATCGGTGTAGTGATCAGCTACGCGTCTGGAAATGCCGGCGGAATATTCGGACCGGCGTTGTTCCTCGGCGCAATGCTCGGCGGAGTGGTGGGAAGCGTCGCGCACACTTTATTCCCCGGGCACGTGGCTACGGCCGGCGCCTATGCCTTGGTGGGAATGGGCACGGCCTTCGCTGGCATTGTGCGAGCCCCAATGACATCGGTGGTGATGATCTTCGAGACTACCCGGGATTATGCGGTGATCGTTCCCTTGATGATCTCCAACCTGGTGAGTTTTTTTGTCTCATCGCGCTTTCAACGCCAGCCAATTTATGAAGTCCTCGCGTACCAGGATGGAATTCACCTACCAACCGCGGAATCGCGATTGGCCGCGGAGCAACGGCGCGTTTTTCAGGCTATGCGGCCAGCGACCGAAACTTTAACCGCTGGTATGTCGGTGCAAGAGGCACTAGAGAAGGCGCGCGCAACCGCAGTGCAAGCGCTGCCAGTAAGCAATGAACGCGGTATCGCCGGCCTCGTGAAGTTGACCACATTAGAAAAAGCCGCCGCTGCTGGAGACTCCTATAAGAAACTGATCGATTTGATTGATGGCGAAGAGTTTCCTCATCTGCATGCCGACCAGTCGATCACAGTCGCGCTGGAGCGCATGGGAGCGGCGGGCTTGGACGCGCTGCCGGTGGTGAGTCGGGCGGACGTGCACAAGCTGGAGGGAATTGTGGCATTGCAAGACGTGTTGAAGCTGTACGGTTTCGCCGCCCAAAAGACATCCGGCTGAGGGTGCGTTGACTTGCCCCTAGGCGCAACCTAAGATGAAGCCGCAGGCGGCGGTTTCCATCTCATGATCGGGCGAACTATCTCCCATTACCGCGTTCTGGAAAAGCTGGGTGGCGGCGGCATGGGGATTGTGTACAAGGCCGAGGACATTCGGCTGGGCCGTTTTGTCTGCTTGAAATTTCTGCCCGAGAAGCTTTCCAAGGACCATCCAGCGGTGGAACGCTTTCAGCGCGAAGCGCGAGCGGCATCGTCGCTGAACCACCCGCATATTTGTACGATCTACGACGTCGATGAATTCGAAGAGCAGAGCTTTATCGTAATGGAATTTCTCGAAGGGCAGACGCTGAAGCATCGCATCGAGGGTAGACCACTTCACATCGAGCAAGTACCAGAGTATGGGCACCAGATGGCGGACGCCCTGGAGGCCGCTCATGCCAAAGCCATCATTCATCGCGACATAAAACCCGCCAATATTTTTCTGACCGAACGCAGCCAGATCAAACTGCTGGACTTTGGACTGGCCAAGTTACTGCCGGAACGAAAAGGTATAGCGTCATTGACTCACGCGGGGACGGCGTTCAATAACACCACGCAAGATGCGCACTTGACGAGCACCGGCGTTTCTATGGGCACAGTGGCCTATATGTCGCCGGAGCAGGTGCGCGGGGAAGAACTGGATGAGCGCACGGACCTGTTTTCCCTAGGGCTGGTCCTGTACGAAATGGCCACCGGCAGGCAAGCGTTTGTTGGAAACACGTCAGGAGTTCTGTTCGAGGCCATTCTGAATCGCACGCCCGTCCCGGCAGTGCGTCTGAATCCGGCGATTTCTCCGCAACTCGAGCAAATCATCAACAAAGCGCTGGAGAAGGATCGAATGCTGCGCTATCGCACGGCAGCGGATCTCAGCGCGGACCTGCTTCGCCTGAAGCGCGATACGGACTCCGCGCGCGCACTTCAGGTCACAACGGGTGTGCCTACTGCGCAGCCGGCGAAGCGTCCGTGGGTTCATTTCGCTTGGGCTGGAGTGCTCGGACTGGCGCTGGTGTTGTTCGGGTTGAACACCGGAGGGCTACGTGACCGCGTGTTTCACGGCACTGCGCAGGGACGCGTTGACTCGATTGCTGTTTTACCTTTTGCGAACGTGAGCAACGATCCGAAGACCGAATATCTCAGCGACGGGATTACGGAGAGCTTGATCAACAGCCTCTCACAACTGCCCAATCTTTCCGTAACCGCGCGGAACACGGTGTTTCGCTACAAAGGGCAGAGTACCGACCCGCAAAAACTTGGGCGCGACATGGGGGTAAAAGCCATACTCACTGGGAGACTGATTCAAACGGGCGACGAATTGATGATCAGCGTGAGCCTGGAGGACGTACGCGAAAGCCGCCAGATTTGGGGCGAGCAATACAATCGCAAGCTCTCCAACCTGGTGTCGGTGCAGCAGGAAATCGCGGCGGACATATATGGCCGGCTGCGACCCAAACTGGAGGGCGAAGGACGAAAACTGCTGGCCAAGCGGCCGACGGAAAACGTCGAGGCATACCAGCTTTACCTGCAGGGATTGTTCTATTGGAACAAGTGGACCGAAGCGGATTTCAAGAAGGCCGCGGACTATTTCACCCAGGCGGTACAAAAGGATGCGCGGTACGCGCTGTCTTACGCAGGGCTAGCGGACACTTATAGCCTGCTCGGAGGCTCTGGTTATCTACCACCATCGGAAGCCTGGCCGAAGGCCAAAGCGGCGGCCATGCAGGCGCTGGAGATCGATGACACGCTGGCGGAGGCACATACCTCGCTGGCGCTAGTGAAAGAGCACTTTGAGTGGGACTGGACCGGCGCCGAGAAGGAGTTCCGGCGGGCCATCGAGCTGAATCCGAACTCAGCCACCACACACCATTGGTACGGAGACTATCTGGCGAACATGGGGCGTTCGGAAGAGGGGCTCCGTGAAACGAAGAGGGCCCAGGAATTGGATCCGCTCTCTCTGATCATTAACACCACATTGGGATGGCAACTGTACCTGGCGCGGCGCAGCGATCAAGCCATCGAGCAATTGCGCAAGGTGCTGGACATCGACGCCAAATTTACGCCGGCACGGCGAGTGCTGGAGGAAGTTTACGCGCAGACGGGACGACAGAAAGAAGCCGTAGAGGAACGAGAGAAGGTGGTGTCCCTTTCCGGAAGCCCGGAACTCGCCGCGTCCATTGCCGAGGATTTCTCGAAACTGGGCTACAAGGGCGTGCAGCAAAGTTGGCTGGACGGCTTGACGGAAATCTCGAAGCACGGCTACGTCTCTTCTTACAGCGTTGCCGAGGGTTACATGCGGCTGGGCGAGAAAGAGAAAGCATTGGAGTGGCTGGAAAAGGCGTATCAGGAGCATGACAGCGGGCTCGTCTCGATTGCGGTCGAACCGATGTTCGACCCGGTGCGCACGAATGCGCGATTTGTCGACATCGTGCGGCGTATGAAGCTGTCCGGCGAATAGCACTGCCCCTGCGCTAGTGCAGAGGATAGTCCTTGTCTCCGGGCAAGTGTCCATCGACTCGCAAAACTTTTAGGCCGGGGCGGACGTTTCGGGCGTCCATAAAACCGATGGCTCCGGGAATTCCGGAAATGAGCTCATACTGCATGTCGTTGGAGTAGACGATCTTGGGAGGCGAAGCGGCCTCCGCACGAAAGATTTTGGCCACCCAGTACTGTTTAAACTGCGCTTCTGTCATTTGATAAATGACGTGGAGCACCACATCGCGTTCGCGAGCGACGGGGGCGCGAATCAACAGCACGACCGGCAGCTTGGAATTCCAGTATTGCCGCTCTCCCAGTAAGACCTGGCGTACCTCCGAGAGCGACAGATCGCTGACGGGCGTTTCTGGATGGACGACGACAGCAATATCGGCGCCGCCCCGGGTGGTCTGGGCGATCGAATGGGCACCGAAGCTGAGCAAGAGGAAGGTCAGACTCAGGAGAACGACTGCGACACGTTTGTTGGTGGCATTCATAGGGCGCTCGCTCAGAACGTGAAAGCAGTCTGCAGGAAGAAGCCATTGACCCACGGGTTTGCGATTTCACGCTTGGTATAGCGGTATTCCGCCTTAAATGCTGCATAGTTGGATATGTCCCAGCGCGTGCCAAAAATTGACCCTACCAGATCTTGATTGGTGAAGACCTGTTCGCTCAAAGGGGTGTGCGTATATTCGAACCGATAGTAAGGTTTCACCGTTCTCTCGAACCAAGGCAAGCGATACCCAAGCTGAACGTAGAAAGCTTGACTGTTCGTCGCAAGGTCGGTCAAGACTTGGCGATGATTGACATTTACAAATTCTGCCAAAAATTCCGGCGTCTCTTTGGTCCAAACCAAGTGCGCGCCGGTAATCCATTCGCGGAAATCCCTGCCCATCAGATTGATTTTGTCACGATAGACTGAGGCGCCCATTTGCAAACCGTAAAGTCCCCGTGGGCGGGAGTAGATGTTAGCGACCCACGCACGGTTATTGTTGTTGTCTCCGGCATCACCGGGGCGGCTGATGACGTTGCCTCGGCCATTTCCGACGCCCACGTTGTAGCTCAAGCCCGCGCCGCCTGATGGAATATTTCCTTCCGCCAGGAATCCGACGAAATGAACGGGAATAAAGGTGCCTCCGATTCGCACCATATCCGGGCGGCTGATCGTGGTTTGCAGCCAGGCGCCGTGATGGAAGGCGGTGTTCCAGTAACCGATGGGAGTGTGATAGCGGCCGAAGGAAATTTTGAAGTAATCGTTGTAGTCGTAGCGAATGATGTTGCGCTCCACCTCGACGGTGTAGCCAGTAGGCTGTGCGTTGAAAGTCATTTCACCAAAATAAGTGACCTTGCGTGACAAGGCGGAAGCCAAGTGCAGATCGAGTTGCCCGAGGTTGAAGCCGCTGTTCGTTCCTTTTTGATCGGTGGCGGCAAAGTCCACGTCGCCAAATCCACGGATTTGCAGTGAGGGGTAGTGTTGCTCCATCTGCTGAACGGTGGCGGCCTGCTCGCGAACCTCGTGGTCGTGGGGCTGAGTCGCCGGAGGGGGAGTTTGCTGCTGGGGAGTTTGCGACGGCAGCGGATTCTCTTTGGCGGTGGAGACCGCCGTTGCCGAGGCCGGGACCTGCTTTGCCTCCAGGTCCGTGACGCGGCGCTCCAACTGCTGAATTCGCTCGAGTAATACCCTTATTTGCTCGGTCTGATCCGTTGGAGTCGAACTCTGCGCGCAGGAGATGCCTGCCGCGAGAAGTGCTACGCCGAAACTTAAGAGTGCCCGCACCATCATACCCTCCACCGCAACTCGGCTTCGTTACTTGACGCACAAGATGCAAGGCGAAACCGACACGCTAAGTTCTCTCCGGTTACGATTTGAGTCTTGGCGCGAGAATCGCGCTGATTTGGGGTTACATTCCTGCCGGAGAGTGCGGGTATTGTAGTCGCGGCAGAAGCATTGTCAAAAGATACTTTGCGTGGATCAGAAACCGCCGCCGCCCCCGCCGCCGAATCCTCCGCCGGAAGAGCCGCCACCCCCGGAGAATCCGGAGCCGCCGGAGCTGCGCGGTGCGGAAGCCATCACGGTGCCGGCGCGGGAAGACATCGAGCTCAAATCATTGGTGAACATCATGGGATAGAAGTTGGGGCCATAGGAGGAGCCGCGGTACCACTGCGGCGGCTGGGTCAGGATTCCCTGGAAGGCCCGGCTCCAATTTTTCTCGACGCCAAGGGCCATTGCGAAGGGCAGGAATTTCTCGAACATTTCTGGGGTCTTAATCATGCGATTGAAGCGGTCCGATTCGACGTGCACCAGGAAATCTTCAAAGCCCAGCACGCCTTCCAAGGCCCGCGTTCCCTGCTCGGTATGCGCGGGCATGAACCAGCCAAACGCGCAAACGATCGCGCCGGTCAGAATTCCGGAGATGATGAACGCGAGGGGCGCCATGCCCTGAGTGGAGGCGATTTTCACTCCCCCGAATACGATGAGAAACCCGATTATCACGCCGGCGCCGATATATGCGGAACGGACGCTGTCCGGGCGGGTGGTGTAGTACCCGTCGGCCACGAGCGAGGAGAAGATGTTGCTCTTGATGCCGGGCAAATTTGTGTAGAAGTGATTTTCCAGGCTGGACATGGAAACGGATTCGCCTACCGTTCCGACCGTAAACAGACCCTCGAGTAGGGTTTGCTCGTGCGGCTTCAGCTTGGACCATTCCGAGCGATCTTTTTGCACAATAAAGTTGTAATCCTTGTCGTGCATCAGGCCCAGCATGCGATCTTTCTGGTGCTCCTCGATGGTGATGTAGCCGCGCACGGCCAAGTCGACAATGGACGCGGTGATGTCGCGCATGTCCGCGGAATTATCGACCAGCGTGCCAACTTCTCCGGGTGTGAGCTGGTTGGGCGGCTCGTACTGGGCGGTGATCGGGCGCAGGCGGGGGTCGCGGCCGCGCGTCCACCACAAGTAGAACATGGCCACAAATGCGGCCAAGGGAATGCCGAGCGGCCAATTACCGCGGAAGAATAGGGCCAGCCTGCCCGCTGCGGTTGGCTCGTGAACGAAGCCCTTGTCGAACGCCACCGCTACCGTTAGCCCTTCGTGCAAGCGCAGAGGCTCGCGGGCGCGAACTTCCACGCCGTTTCCGGCGATGTCGACATCGGCATTTTGCGCGCGCGAGCGGTAGGCGCCGGTAAAGACGTTGGCGCGAATATTTGTGGTGCCTTCGGGAAGAATGATGCGCGCGCCGGCGGACTGAATGGGAATGTCCCACTCATCGCCGGTGACGTTCCAGTAGAGCTCGTCGTGATCCTCGAAAAAGCGCAACGCGTCCGAAACAGAGTATTCGATGGAGATGCTCTGGGTGGAATTGTCGGCGTCCGGTACGTAGATTTTCAGCTTGCGATAATGGCGCTCGCGGCTGCTTTCGTATTTGAGCGTCCGGCCGCTGGCGTCGGTCACGCGTTTCACGTCAATGAACAGGGTATAGTTCAGCGCTTGCGGAGTGACGTATTCCACCGGAATAGTTCGATAAAGCCCATGCCAGGGCCCGCCGATGAAATGGGCCTGAATGGTTTCCGTGACATCGATCGTGCCGTCCGCCATCACGATCGTTTCGGAGTGGAAACTCTCGATGCGGAGTTCGCGGGTGCTGAAAGCCGACGCTGCTGGGAAGGCAAAAGCAAAAAGTACAATGATTAGGGAGAACAACCGAATGGTAATGCAGCGCATTCGGGTCATTCGGTTTGCGACTCCAAGGTCATGCCGTAGGCGCGCTGAAGCTGACTTTGGGCGCTTCGCGTTCGGCTGGGGCAGAAACCTCAAAGAATTCGCGGGGCTTGAATCCCAGCATATTGCCGAAAATGTTGGTTGGGAATTGCTGGATTTTCGTGTTCAGGTCGCGGACGACAGCATTGTAATAGCGCCGCGCGTTCTGCACGGTGTCTTCGATCTGGCTCAGCGAGTTTTGCAGCGACGTAAAGCTTTCGATGGCGCGAAGCTGCGGATAGGCTTCGGAAAGGGCAAACAAGCTTTTCAACGCTCCGGAAAGCACGTTTTCCGCTTGCGCTTTGTCACCAGGGCTGGTCGCAGTCATGGCGCGATTGCGCGCGTTGATCACCGCTTCCAGCGTCCCCTTCTCATGCCCGGCGTAGCCCTTGACGGTTTCCACGAGGTTGGGAATAAGGTCGTAGCGGCGCTTGAGTTGCACATCGATGTCCGCCCAAGCGTTGTCGCAGGTGACCTTGAGGCGCACCAAGCTGTTGTACATCCCGATCAGGAAAATAATGATCAGGACCAGCGCGATCAGGATAATCCAGCCAATCATAGGCCAACCTCACGCAGGAAGGAGTGGATGCATACGAACCGATAAGCCAATATACGTGGCTGCGTCGTTGAGTGTAAAGAACTGACGGCTTGGCTTGCGCCCGAGCGATACTGCCACATTGATGTTATCTCTGGCGTATCGTAGAACATTGGTTTATGCTGCGCCCAGCCTTTCGCGGCCTGCCTCTCTATATGCTATTCAAAACGCTCAGCGCTTCCGTTTATGGCATCGACGCCTACCTCGTTGAAGTGGAGGTCGATGTGGGCTCCGCGCGCATGACCGATTTCAACGTTGTGGGACTTCCGGATAACGCCGTGAAAGAGAGCCGCGAGCGCATTAAGTCCGCGTTGCGGAACTGCGGATTTGAGTTCCCTCATGGGCAGGGCGTCACCATTAATCTGGCGCCCGCCGACGTTCGCAAAGAAGGCTCCGCTTTCGATTTGCCGATGGCCTTGGGCCTGACCGGCTGCATGGGCCAGTTTTTCGGTAAGGTGCTGGACAAGTGCATGTTTCTGGGCGAACTCTCGCTGGACGGCAGCGTGCGCCCGGTGCGGGGGGCACTCTCGGCGGCACTAGCCGCTCGCGAAGTCGGCTTGAAATCCGTGGCGGTTCCGGAAGCAAATGCACGCGAGGCCGCAGTGGTCGAAGGCGTGGACGTCTTCGGGTTGAAGTCGCTGCCGCAAGCGGTGGACTTGGTGAATTCGCCGGAATCGTTCACGCCAGTGCGGGTGGACGCTCACCAGCTACTCAGTGAAGCGGCACAGTATGCTGTCGATCTGCGCGATGTCCATGGCCAGCAAGCGGCCAAGCGCGCGCTAGAGGTCGCGTGCGCGGGCGGTCACAATATTTTGTTCATCGGGCCACCCGGAGCAGGCAAGACTATGCTGGCCAAGCGCATCCCGACGATTTTGCCGCCGATGTCGCTGGATGAGGCCATCGAGACGACCCGCATTCATAGCGTCGCCGGAGTTCTAGAAGACGCCCGCGGCCTGGTGGGTACGCGGCCGTTTCGCTCGCCGCACCACACCATCAGTGATGCTGGACTCATTGGGGGCGGCGCGGTGCCAAGGCCGGGCGAAGTGTCGCTGGGGCACAATGGGGTGCTGTTTCTGGATGAATTGCCCGAGTTTCAGAGGAACGTCTTGGAGGTTATGCGGCAGCCACTCGAAGACGGCTCCGTCACGATATCGCGTGCCGCTGTTTCGGTGACCTTTCCGTCGCGATTTATGCTGGCGGCAGCTATGAACCCCTGTCCCTGCGGGTATTTCGGGGACCCTACACGGGAGTGCCATTGCACGCCGCCGATGATTCAGCGTTACGTCTCGAAGATTTCCGGTCCCCTGCTTGACCGGATTGACATCCACATCGAGGTGCCTGCCGTAAAGTATAAAGAGCTGCGAGCGCCCTCCTCTTCCGAGGATTCCGCCGCAGTTCGCCACCGAGTGATTGAGGCACGCAACCGGCAAACCGAGCGCTATCGAGCCGACAAGAAAACATATTCGAATGCTCAGATGATGCCGAAAATGATTCGCAAATACTGCGCAATCAATTCCGATGGGGAGAAATTGCTGGAGAACGCAATTACGCGGCTGGGCCTATCGGCGCGAGCACACGACCGCATTTTGAAAGTAGCGCGCACGATTGCAGATCTGGATTCTGCGGAAAATATCGAGCCCCGGCATCTGAGCGAAGCGATTCAGTACCGGACGCTGGACCGCTCGTATTGGGCATAGCAGTGCTATGGGGAACTTGCTTTCCTGCTCTACAGGAATCACGGAGCCTCTCTCGGGCGGCTGCTCCATTGACTCTGTTTCCGTCCCTATGTTACCCATAAGGCGCCCATAACGGGGCCGATTGGGCGCTGGTGACGCCCGGGCATGACCCAAGACTCCAAACACATGGAAGTTACTTTGGAGACGCAGGTCGAGAGTGTCAATCTCGCGGAGGAAATGTGTCTTCGCGTGGCGGAGGCTGCGGGATTCGGCGAAGATGACTGCTATCGTATTGGGATGTCCGTGCGCGAAGGGGTCATCAATGCGTTTCACTACGGCAACGAAGAACGCCCCGAAAAAAAGATCCACCTGGCATTAGACCTCACGCCCGAAAAAATGGTTATTCACGTTTTGGACGAAGGGAAAGGTTTCGACCTCCGCGGTGTGCCTGACCCCCTGGCCGAGGAGAACTTGCTGAGCACGTCCGGGCGAGGTATTTTCCTGATGCGCGCTTTCATGGATGAATTTCAGGTCATCCCCGGCCGTACTGGGGGAGCAGAAATCATAATGTCCAAGAAACTACCGTCGCCCGGAAGTGCCGGAAGCAACGGCAAGAGCCACAACGTCGAACCAAAGAAAAAATCTTGAGCTCAACCTAAATGCCACTGCGGGCCACGTATCGCGAAGCTGCAGGAGTGACCGTCGTCGATATCGGCGGACGAATTACGCTGGGCGAAGGCAGTGCGCTCTTGCGAAAGACCATACGCGAGTTGCTGGAAGACCAGCGTACGCTGATCTTGCTGAATCTCGCGGACGTCGACTACATCGACAGTTCTGGCATCGGGGAACTGGTTAGTGCGTATACCGGCGTAAAAAATCGCGGTGGTAACCTGAAGTTATTGCATTTGACGAAAAAGGTGCACGATCTGCTGCAACTGACCAAGCTGTTCACGGTTTTCGAAGTCTATTCCGACGAGAGCAGCGCTCTGCGAAGCTACAGGTAGCGATCACCAGAATCTTCCGCTGAATCCCAAGCTCGCCTACTTGCGTGCTGCCCTACTCGCCGGCAAGGCCAAGGTGCGGCAGAATCAGAGCATGGGAAGCAGATCAGACACCATTTGGGTGGAATCCCGTGCCCTGGAGCTCGGTTTCGATCTTTGTGGTGTGGTGTCCGCCGCAAAATTCCCAGAGCTGGAACTCACCGACGAGTGGCTCGCGCGAGGATTCGCGGGAGAGATGAAATACCTTTCCGACCCCCGCCGGCGCAGTGGCGAGAGGGCATTTCCAGGGATCCGCAGCGTGATCGTCTGCGCTCTCAACTACAACACAGACCTGCCTAAATCGACTGATGTCCCGCACCTTGCCAAAGATGACGAGCCCCGCGGATGGATTTCACGCTATGCCTGGGGCGGCGACTATCACGAGGTACTGAAAGAAAGACTCGACGAACTGACCACAGTGCTGCGCGAACATTTTGCCGAACCATTTGACGCGCGCGTTTACGCCGATACCGGACCGCTGCAGGAGCGCATCTTTGCTAAATACGCTGGCCTCGGCTGGCTGGGGAAAAATACACTTCTGCTCAATCAGCGAGTGGGCTCGTGGTTCTTTTTAGGAGCAATTCTCACGACATTAGACCTTGTGCCAACTTTGGAAGATGGCGAGCTCCCACCGCCGGACCTTTGCGGAAGCTGCCGCCGCTGCATCGACGCGTGCCCAACGCAAGCTTTCGTCGAGCCCTACGTCATGGATGCGCGCCGCTGCATCTCTTACCTTACCATTGAACTGCGCGGCGCGATTCCGGGCGAACTCCGGGAGTCCATCGGCAGCCATGTATTTGGGTGCGATATTTGCCAGGACGTTTGTCCCTGGAATCGCCGCGCGCCGGTAAGTCCGCAGGAAGAATTTCGTCCGCGAGCTTTTGCTTTTACTGCGGTAGCGGCCCAACCCGAGAACGACGAGACTTCCGAGCATTTCACGCACCAGGGGCGGCAGGATGCGAATGACTCATCGAAGGAATCACTTTTTCTCCCCCGACTTGAATGGCTTGCCGCGCTGGACGAAACGCAGTTCCGTCGTGTTTTCCGCGGCAGCCCCATAAAGCGAACGAAGTGGCGCGGCTTGGTGCGAAATGCTTGCATCGCCCTGGGCAATGCAGAAGTCCCGCGCGGCCGTGCGTATCACAAGATCATAGAACTGCTGCAACGCCTTTCCGCCTCGCAGGACGCGGTCATCGCAGAATCTGCCCTTTGGGCGCTCTCTCGCATCCAATGAAAGGCGAACGGAGATCACCTATAACCTTATTTTTGGTGCTTTGGCGAGCGGAGATTACTCACATCCGCAGTATAGCGGTATAATCCGCACGCCGTGTGACTCGCGTGAGCGCGTCGCTGGAGGCTGCCATCAACCGCCGCAGGTTCATCGCTGGCACTGGCATCGTTGGCGCAGGAATGATAAGAACAGGCGGTACTCTGCCAGGCCTTTTGCTCGCTGAAACCGCAAACCCCAGTTCAAATTCACAATCGGAGGAAAAACCCGTGGCATTCACAGTGCCCCCGCTGCCGTATCCATTCGACGCTCTAGAACCGCACATCGACGCCAAGACCATGGAAATCCACCATGACAAACATCATGGGGCCTACGTCACTAACCTCAACAAAGCGCTCGAAGGTCATCCCGACCTACAATCGAAGTCCATTGATGACCTGTTGAAGGGTCTCGACTCCGTCCCCGAAAATATACGAACGGCGGTGCGCAACAATGGAGGCGGCCATTGGAATCACTCGCTTTTCTGGACGCAACTGAAGAAGGGCGGCGGTGGCGAACCGAAGGGCGATCTTGCGGCCGCGATTAAGTCCACCTTCGGCTCATTCGCTGAGTTTCAGACGAAGTTTGCCGCTGCGGGAACCGGGCGCTTTGGCTCCGGATGGGCTTGGTTACTGGTGAAAGATGGAAAGCTCGCCATCGATTCCACGCCCAATCAGGACCCACCAATCTTGCTGAAGGCCAAAGCAGTCCTGGGGCTGGACGTTTGGGAGCACGCGTATTATTTGAAATACCAGAATCGCCGACCGGACTACATCGCCGCTTGGTGGAACGTGGTCAATTGGGATTCGGCTGCCGAACAGTATGCCGCTGCCCGCAAATAGCTTGCGTTCAGAAACGGAAAGGCCCGAACCGCGACGCGGTTCGGGCCTTTCGTGCTTTGGCACTTAGAAAGAATCAGGCCAGTAGCTGTCGCTTGGTCAGCGCAATAGGGCCGACGTTGCGGGTCACCTGCGTGTAGGTGTGTGGAGGAGGTACCGAAGGCCGAGTCTCCCGTGGGGAAATTGCGGGCTGTGCCATAGTCATCGGCGCCGCGGTATGGCGCGCCGCTTCCCGTACAAGTTCCATACGGCCTCGTACGCGGAACTTGGCAAGCAGGGAGGAGACGTGGAATTTTACCGTTCGCTCCGAAAGATTCAGCGACGCGGCAATTTCTTTGTTGGCTAGACTGCGCATAACCCCGGCCAATACTTCTTCTTCGCGGCGAGTTAGTTTTACGGAGCTTCCTACAGAGTGCCCCGCCTGCAGCAACTGCTCGGCCTTCTCCGTAAGACCCTCGAGAGAGTCCTGAGCAGCCTGCACCATCACAACGTAGTCCCGGGGAGATTGGCCACGAACCAAGCAATGCATCGCCAGCAAGCCCGCGGCCTGCTCGACGGGGAATTGCCCATCCTCACCGGCTTCGACATGAAAATGCGAAACGCCGGTGTTCTTTTCATAGAAAAAATAAAGTTCGCGGGGAAGACTATTTCGAGAGACATTCAAATGCGTCGAATCACTCCTGCGAATTACTTTCACATGCACCCCTCTGTATGCAGCCTCGAATGGGAACCGAGACCTGAGATTTTGATTGATTCGCCTCTTTGCGAGGCATTTGGTTCCACTGCATGGAGCAAGCGCGGGCAAGGAGCCAAGGGTCGGGGCTGAGGACCGTACAAACCCGCGAAACCGGCGGATTAGGCGTGAGAAGGAGCCCCTCGTCACTTCGCTTGCGAAAACACTGGCGGGTGAAGCGCAATTACAGTGCAAACCGCCTTGTAAATTTGAATCGGTACAAAGCCCTATGGTAGCAGTACTTACGTACCAGAAACCCCAGAGGACCTCCCGATTTGCGCGTAGGAATTTCACACCCCGCGAAATTTTTCCCCCGTACGACCCTTGATTCCATGGAGTTTACGCGAAGGCCGAGTCATGGTTGCCGACTTTCGGCTTTGTCGGCCAGCGAACATTGGTTCCCTTTAGGGAATTGCGGATCGGTTAGTACGCCAGGATACGGGTCTGTTGAGGAGACACCAGTTCGTAGGTAACGCCCCGCCACCTAATTTTTCGGGTGAATAATGACATCACGAAATTTAGCAGGAACAGGTAGGGAATAATCACGCCCAGGACGATATACATCCACGCTTGGCCGGTAATTTGCGTTCTCGACGACTGCAGAACGTTGGTTGCTGCGGAAACGCGGAGGCCGCCCCGAATGGCAGCCAGAAGCATGGGCACAAACGTCAGTATAGCCAGGTGAAAGGCCGGAAGCGTCGCGAAGAAATTGATGAGCGTGACGG
>Ga0210384_10004570_pt1 | contig 15387 bp, 11 predicted proteins | sample IncBWH2MmetaG_FD_160574 | JGI IMG/M metagenome (GOLD analysis project Ga0210384, IMG submission 160574) | Forest soil microbial communities from Barre Woods Harvard Forest LTER site, Petersham, Massachusetts, United States - Inc-BW-H-2-M | ecosystem: Environmental > Terrestrial > Soil >...
CCCGTTTTTTGGCCTACGGGTTGGTTCATGCCGAGAAAAAGAAAGAGGGGGTCTCGTCCGCTGGCGATTCCGCGGCACCCGTGGGTAGGCACGACCGTGCTTAGTGCGGAGCGCCAGTTGAACGTGCGCTGCTTTGCAGCGCTCGCCGAAGCGGTGAAGAACCATCCTGACTCGGCGGGGACGCCGGCGCTGCAGGTTCTTTCCGAGTCCGCATCTCAAATCGATGCGCGCGTGTGTGAGCGCGCGGGGTCCTGCCCCGTGCTCCTCGTGGAGTTGAACTTCAATGCGCCGGAGTTCTGGGAGCGCGCGACGGTGGGGATGCACTTGAGCCCGCCTCCAACACTCTTGACGCAGCAGGCGGCGAGTCCGTTGCTGCACGAGATCCTGATGCAAGTGTGGAGTCTGTCGCGCAGCCTGCCGCGCGCGGCGAGCCTCTTCTTCGGCATGGCTCCGCAGGTCCGAGAGGCCATCGGACGGCTCACGGGCGAGCAGATCGATCGCATCGCGCAAGAGCACGCGCTTTACTTGCGTCCACGGTGGGAAGACCGCCGGACGTTCTGGAGTCGGCTGCTGGAGGCCGCCACGGGCACGAACGATGAGGCCCTCATCAATGTGCAACTTCACTGTCTGTCGCTCCTCGGGGGCGAACTCGTCCCCTTGCGTCGCGATGGCTGAAGACGCACGCGCTTTCAGCCGACCGGACGCGTCGTCGGGTCTCCTAAAGAAAGCGCCTGCGGAACCGGGGATCCGGACCGCAGGCCAAGTCAGGAGGAAACAGTCCGCTGCGCCACCACAGCGCACGGGACCGTGCGGTAAGAGCATTGTGTTAAGAAAAGTGGATATGCCGCGGCTGTTCCCGCAGCTCGACGCCGGGGGCCTACAAATGAGGCTCTCTTCGGCGACCGGATTCGTGTAACCCCTTGGAAAGATAGGATGATCGGGCTCCGCAAGAATCGAGGCAAAATGATCTCGCCGGACCATATCCACTTTTGGCGCGAAAGCGCTCTTAGGGTCTAAAGGTCACGCTTGCCCACGAGATTTGATCACTTGCCGAGTACCCCAAAACAGAGCTTCGTCTCCACGCTCGCCACACGGTACGGCGAGCGCCTGCGGAGCTTTCTGTCCCGGCGCCTGCGCAACGAGGCGGATGCTCCGGATCTCGCGCAGGAAGTGTTCCTGCGGCTGCTGCGCGTCGAGCACCACGAGACCATCCGAAGTCCCGAGGCCTATCTCTTCACCGTTGCAAGCCATGTGCTGCATCAGCACGCGCTCAAGCAATCGGCGGCCCCGGTGTCGGTCGATATCGCAGACCTCTTCAGCGAGCTGCAGCTCATCTCCCCGGATGACCCCGCCTCCAAGGCGGACCTGCAGCAGCGACTCGAGTACCTCGAGCGCTCGTTGAAGGAGCTGCCCCCGAAGGTCTCCACCACCTTGATGCTGCATCGCTTCGCGGGCTTCTCAATCGAAGAAATCGGACAGCAGTTGGGCGTCGCGCGCCCCACGGCGAAGAAGTACCTGGCGCGCGCCCTTACTCACGTTCGCGATGCCCGTGCAGATATACGGGACAGGGACGTCCGATGAAGATCAAGACACCAACGCCCGAGCTCAATCGACAGATTCTGGATGAGGCCTCCGAGTGGTTCGTCGATTTTCGCGTCGGTGATGTCGACACTGCGGCGCGCGAGCGTTTCGATGAGTGGCTGCGGCGCAGCCCCGAACACATTCGGGCGTACTGGGAGATCGCGAAGACCTACGTCGAGCTGCCCGGGGCGCCAGCTCCCGGCAAGCTCGACGTCACAGCCCTCATCGCCTACGCCCACTCGGATGCGAACGTCGTGCCGCTGCATTTGCGCGCGAGCGAAATCCATGCGCTGCGCTCAGGCCCCTCGCGCGGCGCCTTGGATGAGGGCGGGGCAGGGCCGACACCGCGCTTCCGCCGACCCTTCTTCGCAGCCGCCGCGGTCGCTTTTGCGGTCGTGATCGGGGGCGCGGTGTGGTGGCAGGCGCACCGCTACCCGCTCTATTCCACCGACATCGGCGAGCGTCGCTCGATCACGCTCGCCGATGGCTCGACGGTGGATTTGAACGCGCGCTCGCAACTGCGCGTCGAGTTCTCGAAGTCCGAGCGCCGTGTCGAGCTCCTGGACGGTCAGGCGCTCTTCCAGGTCGCCAAGGACAAACAACGGCCCTTCATCGTCCATTCGGGTCAGGCGACGGTGCGGGCGGTCGGCACGCAGTTCGACATCTACCGCAGGACTTACGGCACCACGATCACCGTGCTTGAGGGCCGCGTCGCGGTGTATTCCAGCGCGCACGCCGAGCAAACCAACACGACTTCCGAGCCCACTGACACAGGTGGAAATGCTGCACCGCGGCATCCCCTCGCGAGGGCCTCAGGTGTTGCAGCTCGCGTTGCATCCGCCGCTTCCAACTCCGGCCTCGCCGATCCTTCCGGCTCCGGCGCAGTCTTCCTCTCCGCCGGCGAGCAGGTAACGGTGACACCGGACGCGGCGGGCACGCCGATGCCGCAGCACGCGGACATCACGGCCGCGACCGCTTGGATGCAGAGGAAGCTCATCTTCGAAGGCTCGAAGCTCTCCGCCGTCGTTGAGGAATTCAACCGCTACAACCGAAGGCAACTCGTCATCGAGGATCCCAAGCTCGCCGACTTTCAGATCTCGGGCGTGTATTCGTCGACGGATCCTGCATCACTGGTGCTTTTCATGAGGGACCAGGGGTTGAACGTCATGGAGGGCGACAATGAGATCCGGATTGAGAGCTCGACGGTCCTGCGTCACGGACACTAGGAAAGCACCAGCGATGCCCACCGTCGGAGCCCCACGGACGAGGTGGAGACGGTGGTGGATGCGGAACTCCTGAGGCGAAGCGCCTCAGGATATTTTGCGTCCGCTGCCTTTCCCCGCAGTACTTGCATCCGCCCGCGCGCCGAACTTGGTTCTGGCATCCGCATGAGTCCGGCTCCCGCTACTCCACTCTCCCGAGATGAGGTGGCCCGCAGGTATGTCCATTTCTTCCAGGTGACCGCTCTTAGGGGTTTGAAACCGCCGCGTAACGCGGCGGTCACAAACAGCCTCTTGAGGGGCGGGAGCGCTCTCATGCGTTTAGGGGTCATGGCGACTGCGGTCTCCTTGTGTCTGGTCGGCATCTGTAGTGCGCAGAATGCGCACGCTGCCATCCGAAAAGACCTAATCGTCCCAGCAGAAGACTTATCCCCAGCCTTGCAGCAAGTCGCCACGACGTATGAGCTGCAAGTCCTTTATCCCACGCAAGTTGCGAAGGATCTCAAGACTCACGGTGCGGCAGGCACTTTCACAGCAGATGACGCGCTCAAAGCCGTCCTCTCCGGCACCGGCCTCTCCTACAAGTATCTGGATGCCAGCACGGTCACCGTGTTCGCGGCCACCGCACCAACGGAGGCCGCTGCCGGCGGCCAAGATCGGGCTAACACCACCCAGGACAACTCCAAGGAGGCCGGGAAGAACTCTTCCCAGGAGTTTCGCGTGGCTCAAGTGGATCAAGGAAAAACTACAAGCGATAGCTCAGTAGAAAGACAAAACGAAGAGGTTTCTAAAAAGAAGTTTGTACTCCAAGAAGTGGTTGTCACGGGCTCCCGCCTCGCTCTGACTGCCAGTCAGAGCGCCCAGGACGTCAAGACTTATACCAGTGAACAAATCGCACAGAGCGGGCAAACGACCGTGTCCGATTTTCTCAACACACTACCTAGCGTATCTATCGCCGTTGGGGAAAACTATTTTCAGACTGGCTTGGGCAGCACTACGGTTCAGTTGCGAGGGCTGCCCTACGGGACGACGCTGGTGCTCATTAACGGTCGTCGCATCGAGACTTCGGGATCCCAGAGTGGAAATGACTTTTTCGATCTCAATAATATCCCGCTTGCTGCAGTGGAACGGATAGAAGTCGTCGCAGACGGATCCTCAGCCATCTATGGATCCGATGCCATAGCGGGAGTGGTCAACATCATATTGAAGAGGAACTTCGATGGCTTTGAAGCGAGCGCCAAGTACGGCTGGGCATCCAGCATTGACGAAACGAACGCCAGCGCGGCTTGGGGTAAGCGATTGGACAAGGGGTCATTCTCCATCATAGGCAGCTACCAGACCCGAGGGGAGCTTGACTCGGGGAAGCGTTCAATCACTGCAAACAACAACTATCAATCTCTAGGTGGAACCGATAACAATCTGAACATGTGTAATCCCGGTAACATTTTCTCTGCGGATGGCGTCACTCCGCTGCCTGGGCTTGGCAGCGCCACATACGCTGCAGTGCCCGTTGGGTACACGGGCAAACCGAGTGTTCAGGAGTTTCAGGGCACCGCTGGTACCCTCAACGAGTGTTCCATAGGGTTGGGGGCCACCATCATCGCGCCAACGCATCGTGCAGGTGTGTACGCCCAAGGAAGTTACCAACTGACGCCAAAGCTAGAGTTATTTACGGAGCTAATGTATTCCCATGTCGAGGAGTTTACATACTTAGGCTATCAGGGTCTTTTCGGTCAGCCGGGATTTCAAAGCTTCACTGCATCCGCGGCCAATCCGTACAATCCGTTCGGAACAACGGTAGGAGTAGCTGAATTATTCACAACCCTCCCCCGATTGGGAGAAAATACAGTTACAGATTTCTTCCGCCCCTTAGTTGGCGCTAGAGGCAGCTTCGTTGGCAGTTGGGATTGGGAAGTCTCTGCTTGGAGTTCCGAGGATCGAACAAGAAACACAGGGCCACTTCAAATATTGGACACCACGGCGATTCAAAATGCGCTTAACTCGCCGGATCCGGCTCAGGCTCTCAATCCCTTCGTGGCTGGTCCACCGGGCTCGTACTCGCTCTTGCGATCGTTCTTTTCCGATACATTGACGTATTTCAAGGGGCGCGAGCAGGCAATCAACGGTTTCGTGCGTGGGCAGGTGTTGGAGCTGCCTTCCGGTCCGATTGCGCTTGTATTTGGCAGTGAGTACAACCGCGATTTGCTGTCCTCCGATGTGGTCAGTGGCTTTGGCCCGCCCAATACCCAAGCGACCTATCAGCGGAATAGCGCGGCAGTGTTTGGCGAGGCACGAATTCCGATTTGGGCCAATCACTCGAATCCGCAGGCCGGTGACACAATAGCCGCGACGGTAGCCGGGCGATACGATCATTTCAGCGATTTCGGCAGCATAACAACGCCACAATTCAGCGCGGAATGGCGTCCCGCGGAGACGTTATTGTTTCGAGCAACGTATGCTGAGGCGTTCAAAGCCCCACCTTTGCTGGATTTGTATGCTCCACAGACCGTCAGACAACAAACAGTCACAGATCCTTTAACCGGGCAAATCGATTTCGTAACTGCGACTCGGGGCGGGAATGCCAATCTCAGCGCCGAGACAGGGCGGTCACACACTGTCGGGTTGGTATACTCGAGCGACGCGATTCGCAATTTGCGCGTGTCCGTTACGAACTGGGAGGTGAGGGAGAACAAGGCAATCCAACCCGTCAATGCCCAATTCATTGTGGACAACGAAAATCTGTATTCGGGGCGTGTGCTACGTGGGCCGCCTGGACCGAACGGACAGCCCGGCCCGATCACCTCAGTTAATGCCACGTTCATCAACTTCGGCTCAATCGAAGTAGCGGGACTCGATTTTCAAATCGATTATCACTATCAGACTCACTTCGGTACTCTGAGTTCTTCAGTTGCAGCAACCAATACGTACCGTTATCGAGAAGCTCTAGTACCAGGAGCGGCGCCAATCGACGCGGCCAGCAACGCTCAAGACTCCGGAGACTGGGCACCAAGGTGGAAGGGTGCAGTGAAGATTGGTTGGACGCGGGGTCCCTTCAGCGCGAACTTGGATGGCCGCTATGTGGGCCGCTATCAGGACTATGACAGTACGAGACAGATCGGTAATTTCTGGCTGTTTGACGGAAACCTTCGCTACGACGTCGAAAAGAACTTTGAGGCAACAAGACGCTGGACGAGAGGGGCGTACATTGAATTCGGTGGGGTAAATTTATTCAATAAGTTGCCCCAGTTTTCCAACTACAACTTCGGGACTTTCGGCTACGACCCAGCCCAGGCAGATATCCGTGGGCGGTTTCTCTATGTTGAGCTGGGCAAGCGTTTGTAGAGGGGGGGGTGCGAACGCGCGCTGGCAATCCCGATGCCGCTACTTGAAGGGCGTCTATTGCGGGATAGTGTTGGAGGTTACCCTCATCGGTTCGCCGTGTTGGGCGGTAAGGCCGTTTTCCGTAACGGACGATGTAGAGTTGGTCCGTCCGGTGGATTCGAATGCAATCCTATTCTCTCCGGATGCTGGATACATCATCGTCCACGCAGAGCGCGGCCGGGTGGACGCGAATCGCCCAGAAGCGATACTGCGCGTGTACCGTTCGAAGGACCTGAAGCGGTTTCTTCGAAATCCAGGCGACGGAGAAGATGCTCTACCGATTTGGGCTATTAACGAAGGAGCTTACAGAGACGGCCCGGCTGTCACGGCCGTTCAATGGCTGTCGGACTCCCGAGGGTTCGTGTTTCAAAGCAGATCTGCGTCAGGCAACAATCAGCTTTATCTCGCAGACATCGCGACAAAGGCGGTGCGCGCTCTGACACCCGAAACACAGGATGTTAACGGCTTTGTGATCCGAAACCCCGAGAATTTTGTTTATTGTGTACGCGTCGCCTCTGAGCAAAGACAAAAGATATTTGCAGACAATTGGGCGAAAGCGACCGTCGGCACTGGACGGGCACTAGACGAATTGCTTTTTACTGCAGATTCCGGGCCGACCATGGGGTTCGGCGTGCGCAGCGAACTGTGGGCGGTTTTGCAAGGCACGCGGTTTAGGGTCCACGACAACTCGACCGGCCGCCCAGCGATCCTATATCCGAAAGGGCAAGAAGGGCGGGCGATCTTGGCGCTCTCTCCAGATGGCCATAGTCTCGTCACGGCTATGCCCGTCCTCGAGATTCCCCCCTCATGGGAGACGTTGTATCCGTCGCGGGATCCCACATCGGGAATCAGCATTAAGGCAGGACGCCAAAACCTGTCTGCCAGCTTTGGATATGGTTACGTAAACGAATATGTATTGATTGATCTGCTGTCCGGTGAGCAAAAACCCTTGCTCAATACGCCTATCGGCACTGCGGCTGGCTGGTGGAGCTTGGAGGCCGTCGCTTGGTCCTCTGACGGACGATCGATTGCCTTGGCCGACACCTATTTACCTCCTTCGCCGAAGCGAATTTCGAGCGAATCCTTGATGTCACGGCCACTTGGCCCATGTGTCGTAGTTGTCGATCTTGCCGAACAGCGCGCAGAGTGTGTCACGTACATTGACCGAACTGGCAAAGATGCCCTTCATGTGATCGGGAATGTTCGATTCGATCCAGTCAATAGCCGCCGCCTGTTTATCGACTACTTATCTGAGAAGATTGTCGACTCGGGCGTGTTCGTTCGCACGCCGAACAAGGCATGGTCCATCGACACGCGTATCGAGTCGAGGTCGGGAAGAGATCGACAATTTGAGCTTTTCGTTAGGCAATCGCTCAACGATCCTCCGGTGCTGGTAGGAACGACCAAAGCGACCAAGTTGTCCACCATAGTTTGGAACATGAACCCTCAACTAGCGAATGTTGATCTGGGCGACGCGTCAGTTTTTCAATGGACAGATGCGACCGGACGCGATTGGATTGGCGGTCTATACAAGCCACCCAACTATGACCGGTCCATGCGCTACCCGCTTGTAATTCAGAACCACGGATTTCCCGAAGATAACTTTGTTCCTAGTGGGGCCTATACGACGGCGTTTGCGGCACGTGAGCTCGCGGCCGTAGGAATCATGGTCCTTCAGGTTCGTGATTGTGCGATTGACGGTGGCGTCGAGGAAGGTCCGTGCCAAGTCAACGGCTACGAGGCTGCGGTAACAAAACTCGCCGAAGGCGCGCTGGTAGATCCGAACAACGTTGGAATTGTTGGCTTCAGTCGCACGTGTTACTACGTAATGGAAGCTTTGACGATGAGCAGGATACTCTTCAAGGCCGCGTCAATTACGGATGGTAACACTCAGGGCTACTGGCCATATCTCATTGCTTCCAGTTTTCCTGACAGGATGATCGCGCAGGATTTGGAGGGCTCCAATGGCGGGGCGCCGTTTGGTAGTGGATTACAGGACTGGGTGAAGCGCTCGCCCGAATTCAATATGGATAAAATCAAAACGCCGCTTCAGGTCGTTGCACGCGGCGGAGGCCGTGGACTACTGTGGATGTGGGAGCCATACAGTGGCCTTCGCGCCCAGGCAAAACCTGTCGAGCTGCTTGTCCTCGGAGAAGGTACCCACGAGTTAACTAATCCTGCACAACGAATCGTTTCGCAGGGAGGAACCGTGGATTGGTTTCGCTTCTGGTTGCAGGGGTACGAGGATCCTGATCCCGCGAAGATCGAACAGTACCAGCGGTGGCGCGAACTTCGGAAGTTGCAGAAGAAGGAAGAAGCTCAACGCGTCACGGCTCAGCAGCACCAGTAATGACCTCCCACCACGCATTTTAAACCGCACGAAAGCCCTCCCGTGATCCTCATGTGACATCGACCCTACAGGACTTCAGGAATGAAACAGATCTTCGAACGGGCCCCAGCGACTGGCCGCTTGTGCCATTGCGGTCCTTGTAACGTGTTCCGCTGCACAACACTCGATGATGACCTGGTGCAACGGTAGAACGGCATGGCCGAACGACAGTTTGCTCCTTCGGAAATCGTGCTTACCGCGAGACAAACTTGAAGTGCGTGAGGCATACTGAATCCGCGGAACGATCATGAACACCTTCGTACGTCCCATTGCACGCATTAGTGGCCCGGCTTTCACGGAAAGCCGGGACTCGATTGCGCTCACCGCTCTTGGGATTGTCACGAGGATTCGAATACATGACCGTCGAGGACGATTGCTCACCCGCCAGTGCGCTTCTGCGTCTGCGCGTCACCGCGGACGGTGACCCGGGCGTCCTGCCCCGCCTACTCGGCCTTTTCCAGAATCTCAACATCACTCCGCGGCGCGTAGCCGCGGGGTGTGGCATTAACGCCGTGATGCATCTGGAGATCGATCTTTCCGGTTTTCCGGAGGATCGTCTTTCGCTCATCGCCGCCAAGATCTCGCAAATCCCGTGCGTGCTGAACGTCTACTGGCATCACCTGTATGACATGGTACCACTGCATATCGAGACACCCCTCCTTGAATCTCGCTCGTTCTCGGCCCTCTCAGGCAAAAGCATCTGGCTGAAGATGGAAGCGATGCAGCCGTCCGGTTCGTTCAAGATTCGTGGCGTCGGGCTTGCCTGCCAGGAGTACGCCCGGCGTGGCGCCACGCGCTTCATCTCTTCCTCGGGAGGCAATGCGGGTCTCGCGGTGGCCTACGCCGGCCGTCATTTGCGCACTCCCGTCACCGTGGTCGTTCCGGAAACCACATCTGTGCACGCTCAAGCGTTGATCCGTCAGGAAGATGCCGAGGTCATTGTGCATGGGGCGTCGTGGCAGGAAGCTAACGCTCTCGCTCAAACCCTCATTGCCGAGCGGGACGCATTCATCCATCCGTTCGACGATCCGCTACTGTGGCACGGGCACGCCAGCATGATCGACGAAGTGGCAAAGGTCGGATTGAAACCCGATGCTGTCGTGCTATCGGTAGGGGGCGGCGGGTTACTGTGCGGTGTCGTTGAAGGATTGCGTCGCAACGGCCTCGAAACGGTGCCGGTCGTTGCCGTCGAGACCGTAGGAACCGACTCGTTTGCGCAGTCACTCAATGCAGGCCAGCGTGTGGAATTGGCTCGAATTGACAGCGTTGCCACGTCTCTAGGCGCGCGGCAGGTTTGCGAGCAAGCGCTGCAATGCCTGTCGCGGCACCCGATCAAGAGCGCGGTCGTTTCTGATGAGGCCTCCATTAACGCCTGCAAACGCTTTCTGCGCGATCATCGCGTGCTCGTGGAACCTGCCTGCGGCGCGTCGCTGGCACTCCTGTGCGAACGCGTTGCCGTTTTGGAATCATTCGGCACGCTCTTAGTGATCGTCTGTGGTGGTTCGACGGCGACAATCGAACAGTTGCAGAAGTGGTCACGAGCTGAAGCCCGAGCTTGAAATAGCGCCTACCAGCGCATCCTTGAGGCGCTCACGGCCCCCGGGGTCGACCCCGAGTTTCGTCGAAGGATCGGCGGAGGGGCGAGATCCCGAGGACCCGATATGGATCGAACCCAGAAAACCCACAAATTCAGCACCTACCACCTCTGATCGATGCAGCCGTCGTGAGGCAGCGTTGCGGCAAAATCCGTCAGCCCGCCCCGTGGTGGCATGTCAAATCCGTGAGGTCACCCCCGCGACCTGGCGTGCCAAATTCGTGGGGTGTCGAGGGGTCAAGCAGGGTAACTTCTATGCCGTGCTCGCTCTGGCAATCGCGTTCGACTGCCAGCGGCTTCGGCGAAGATCGAAGACATCGGCGAGTACGGACTCAGCCGTCGGCCAGCGGCCGGCGCCGCGACCGCGGACGGTGAGTGTCTGACCACTGCCGAGGGTCAGTGAGAGAGCGTTCCACTCGCTCTCAAGATCGAAGAACGGCGAATCGGCCGTGACGCGCTCGAACATCACGGACGACACGACCCGACCGTTTTGACGCTCGGCACGCGCGATCTGGCGCAAGCGCTCGCCGAGCACTGCGACAGCGTGGGCACGGGTGGCCACCGCCTCGTCGAGCCCGTGGAAGATAAGCGGCAGTTCAACGCCGAAAGCGTGTCGCGCCAGGATCTGAAGTTTCCGGGCGGCATCGCGACCCGACAGATCCTCGCTGGGATCACTCTCGGCAAACCCCAACTGCTTCGCCTCCGCGATCGCTGCCTGGAGCGTCGCTCCGCGCGAACAGGCATCGAGGACGAAGTTGACCGTGCCGTTCAGCACGGCACTCATAGTCTGTATCTGCCCCGCATGCCGTTGGCAACCCTCCAACATCGGCGCGCCGCCGCCGGCCGCGGCGCAATACCGCAGCTCCGCTTTGGAGAGACCCGCGAGCCGGATGAGCTCGGTGCCGTCTTCCGCGATCACGGCCTTGTTGGCCGTTACGACATCAACGCCCTCCGAGAGGTAGTGCACGACAAGCTCGAAGGAGGGCGAGAGCCCCGGCAGCGCATCGATCACCAGCTGAGGCTTTAGGGTCCGGAGAGTCTCGAGTTTCGTGTGCAGGAGTTCGAGCGGAACGCTGGCGGCTTCGTGCTTCTTGCGCTCGTGCACCAGCACCCCAAGCACGTCGAAATGCTCTGGGTTTGCAAGTAACCGTTGATACACCCCGAACCCCACCGTCCCGCATCCGAGAAGGACCACTGCCTTCGGCGGTGCCTTCGTGGAGCTGGGGTGTTCCGCAACTAGTGTGGGTCCGGCACATATATAGGAATGGGTCGGGGAGGCCAACGCCGCGACCTCACACGTGGCCCGATGCCTCTCAAGGTATGCGACGGCTTTCGGCTGAATCAATTTCCCCGCCACCTGGCGCGCGTTCTCATAGCTTAATTGCGCGAACCGTCGTGGATGTGCTCCCGGGTCGGCTGGATCGAACTCGTACACCCCGTCGACATCTTTGATAAGCCGGCATCGCGCGTAGAGCGAGACCGCGAGGAACACAGCCGTAAGATCCGACCCTCCACGGCCGAGACAATGCGTACGGCCGGCCGAGTCCGTGCCAAAAAATCCCGGCACAACCAGCACGGGCGCTGCATGTAGCAGCCCTCCAACCCTGGCGACATCGAGGCCCGTAGGATCGGCGTCGAGCGGCGCGCCCGTCACCTCGAAACCGATTTCCCGCGGACTCACGACGTGCGCCGGCACGCCGGCGCGATCCAGCGCGATCCCGAGCAGCGCCGCGGAAGCGCGCTCGCCCGTCGCGAGCAGCTCCGCCGTCGCGAATGCCTCGGGTGCTGCGCACAGCATCTGCGAGTCTCGAATCAACACTTCCGTCGAGTTGCCGATCGCCGAGACGACGGCAATAACGCGATAGCCGTCGCGAACCCACCGGTAGATCTCGTGCACGGCGTTCGGCAGGTCCTGCGCCTTGCGCAGCACCGAGCTGCCGAACTTCAGAACGATGACTTCAGCGGGGCACACCCGTGCTGGCACGTGGTCGGCTTTCGTGTTCTTGAGCACAATCGATCCCTCGAGGCTCTAAGCGGCGAGTGGCAGCGAGAGGACCTGCAGGCACAAAAAAACCCGCAAGGCCTAAAGCCATGCAGGTCACCCGCATCCGCTTTAGCCAGTATTTCTATGTCGCGCCCTGCAATCGGAACAACTCGGCGCGTGGGGTGATTGTCGGCGTATTTCCTCCCCGATGCATCAAGAAAATCTCACGGAAAGGCGTATCCATTTCTTCGTGCTAAACGCTCTAAGCCTCTTAGCTTGAGTTGCGTGGAAGCCCGTGGGCTCGAGAGGTCTGTCTCTTTCCACGCCAACCACTCTTAGTAGTCACCGGGAAAAGAGCCGCCGGAAAGAGCGGGTGCGGGGATATATGGGCGTTGAGAAGGATCATCAGGGCGAATTCGGGGTGCTCCGGGTTGTTGTCGGTGGCGCCCGGTCAGCTGCGCCGACAGATCCGGAGCGCGTATGCCCGGAGCTGTCTGCAGCCGAGTTCCGGCGCTTTTTGAAGCCTGCCAACGAGACTGACCGGACGACCCGCGCGCATCGTCGAGTTCGCATCGCAAGGGCGCTTGTGGCGCTGGTGCTGCTCGCTCTCGCCGGACTGGCCGTCTTCCTGGCGGAAGGTCGGAAGGAGGAGGGCGCCGCACGAGCCGCCGAGCTCGCCCGCGTGCAGCGCGAAATCTGCCGCAGCGCCCTGCAATTCGCGCACCGCACGCCTGACGAGCTCGAGAGACTGTGTCCGCCGAGCCCCTGACAGATGTCGACACTGAATCAGCCGCTGACGCTCGACGATTACCGCGCTCAGGTCGTGATCCAGCTTAAGGCCTGTGCTGAAGCCGTGCGAGCCGCCGAACTGTTGTCGGATGTCGAAACGATGCTCGCCGCCACGCAGACGAGCCCCTCGCTGCAAAGCGCCTTCTGGAGGGCCTTCTCGCAGGACCTGGATCTCTTGGCCCAGCACGCGACGCTCCTCGACCCCGGCGCCGCCGCTACGCTGCGGGTCGTCATCAGCACGGCCCGTGCCGCAGCAACACACGCCCTCCGGCGACTCCCGGACCCCGACCCGGCCGCCGACTAACCGGAGAGATATTAAGAATGAAGAAGCAGGTTCGGCTGGTGATCGATGAGGAATCCTTTCGGGCGGCGCGCGGGCGGCCCGAGGCCAAGGAGGCGCTGAACCGTTGGGCCGGCCACATCGCCGAGGTTTTCGTGGACAGCTTGCCCGCGGAGGAGGCCCAGGTCCTCATCCCGTGGTTCGCCACACCCGAGGGCAAAAAGACGCTCCGTGAGCTTTGGCCGAAGATCGTCGACGCATACTTCCAGGCGCTGTGTAACCCCAAGCGCAAGACCTAGCCATCCGTTCCACTGCGACCGCGACACCTTGCGTCTGCGGTCCGTGGCGCGCGTTCGCGCGCCTGTTGCGACCGTGGCTGCAATTCGACCCACAACACGATATGACGACAATGGACGACGCCGAAGAGCCACTGACCCTATCACGGGAAGACTTGTACGAACTCGCCTGGTCGAAACCGCTCTCGACCCTCGCCAAGGACTTCGGGATTTCCGATGTCGCTCTCGCCAAGCGCTGCAAGCGCTTGGGCATTCCCGTTCCCGGACGAGGATATTGGGCGCGAGTTGATGCCGGGCAGACGCCCCATCGGCCGCAGTTGCCGAAGCGCGAGGATCAATGGGGCGATCAGAACGCCCTGACGGTGGCGCCGTCGGTTGGCGCCTATAGCTCGACAATCCTCGCCTCCGAGGAAGCCCAGGAGAGCTTGAAGACCGCGAGCCCGGAATCCGTTCCTGCGCGAATCGCGGCACTCTCTATCACGCCTGCCGTGACGATCGGCGACGTGCTTCCTCCGGTGAAGCGTACGGCCGCGCGCGCGGGGCACCCCAAGCGTTCCGAGCTCATTTTCGAGCGCGGCGAAAGAACAGGGCCGATCGTCACATTGAATGTGACCGATGAGGCATTGGAGCGGGCGCTTCTGCTTGCCGACGGCGTGCTGCGTGCCGCATCTGCCCTTGGTTGGGAGTTCGGGGACCCTCGAGCCCTGCGCAGGAAGCAGGGTCTGCCGGTCGAGGAAGAGAAGAAACAGACCGGTGCGTCGGAGGAGGATAAGAAAAAGCCCGAGCCGACCCACGGACGCCTCCTGGTCGAGGGTGAACAGGTCGCGATTCGCATCGAGGAACGTTTGCGCGAAGAGTGCATCGAACCGACCGCCGCGCAGCTTGCCCGCGAGAAGCGCGAGTACGGCTATCACGCGCCGCGCAAGGTCTCCGTTCCGACCGGCGCGCTGCGCCTGGTGCGCCTGGACACGTACCGCACCTGGGGCGAGCCCGACCGGCGCAGTTGGTACGACCGCAAGGGCAAACGCATCGAGGATCAAATTCCGGAAGTCCTCCTTGGCTTCTACGAGCTCGCACTCTCGATCAAGGAGCGGCGCGAGAAGGATGAGCGCGAGGCGCGCGAACGCGAGGAGCAGGCACAGCGCGAAAAGGAGTGGGAGGCGATCCGGGAAGCCAATCAGAAGCTCATCACGCAGCTTGAGCGCGATGCGGGTGCCTGGCATCGCGCCCGCTACCTTCGATGCTACGTTCAGGCGGCGCGACGCGAGCTCGGCGAGCGCCTGCTCTCGGCCCGCTTTCGCGATGAGACGGTGAACTTTCTCGACTGGGCCGATGAGTACGTGAATCAGCTCGATCCGCTGCACGAGGCCGAGCGCACTGGAGAATACGACGAGAGCTCGACCTATCACTTCCAAAACGATCTCGACCGCCTGAAGAAGGCCTTTGGCCGACTCTTGGGCGGGGACTGGGAAGACGCCTGGAAGGTGAGCCAGGATTACGCCCCCAAGCCCAGGAAGGGCTACTACTACGGTGAGCGGTCCGTGTTCGAGGTGGGCAGTGGCGCCGAAGACGACGATGGTGATGCCTGAAGAAGGGATCCACTTTTCCCATTTCCTCGCTCTATATCCCGCTCGCGGACGACTCTTGTTGTGGCGAGTGAAATCCCTGGCTCGAGACGCCGGCGGGGAAACCGGCTTTCCGGTCGCAGATCACGCCTACTTCGATGCCCTGCGACAATTCGAGAACCGGGCGCCCTAGGTCTTGGGGGCGTGGGGATCACGGAACTCGGATTCGCCAGCGTTTCTATACAGTGTCCCCAGTAATGCACTTACTGGATGAGGGGGTCTTGGTGGTAGCGTTGTCTATATGGACT
>Ga0210384_10004571_pt1 | contig 15386 bp, 11 predicted proteins | sample IncBWH2MmetaG_FD_160574 | JGI IMG/M metagenome (GOLD analysis project Ga0210384, IMG submission 160574) | Forest soil microbial communities from Barre Woods Harvard Forest LTER site, Petersham, Massachusetts, United States - Inc-BW-H-2-M | ecosystem: Environmental > Terrestrial > Soil >...
ACCCCCCGCTCCCCCGCCCCCCCCCGCCCCACCCCCCCCGCCCGCTCCTCCGCCCGCGCCCCCTCCGCCGCCCGCGCCTCCGCCTGCCCCGCCTCCGCCACCCGCACCGCCACCTCCCCCGCCGCCACCGCCTCCGCCACCGCCCTTGGCGATATACAGTTCCTTTCCGGCACCCCCGCCGTCAGAAGCCGGCGTTCCGCCGTGTGGGCCGACTCCCCATTGGATCTCCAGCGCGACGGCGGCAGAAGCGATCCCGATCGCCAAGCTGAACCCGAGAGCGAGGACGAGCAAACGGCCGATGACCCTCATGGCTATCTCCCCTTGGCGCCCCGGTTCGAACGTCGCTGCTCGATGGCAACCGGCGTGCCATCGTGTCGACCTCGTGGATCATCGCGAGACTACTGGACGCGCCGTCGCGCGGCCCACGTTCGCGGATCACCAAGGGGAAGAAACGTCCGAGTACTTCTGTCGCGGAGCTGCCAAGCGGAGAGCGGCACTCGGGGGAGAGGCGCAGGTTACGCCGCGAGAAAATGGTAGGCGGGGGGAGGATTGAACTCCCGACCCCGGCCTTGTAAGGGCCGTGCTCTCCCAGCTGAGCTACCCGCCTATCTGAGGAACGTCCGAGGCTTGCACTCACGATTCTATCGTGGGGGAATTGATCGTGCGTGGAATTGTGGGCGCGCGGCCCCGGAGGCGCTCAAGAAGGCGAGAAGCGGAGCGGGCCGATTAGCGATTCCGCGTGCGAGTGGGTGTCGTTGGAGTCGATCGAGAGCGTGATCGCGCCTGGGTCGGGCGGCTCCTCGCCGTAGATGGCGAGAAAGTCCGCGCGCACGTCACGGCGCTCCTCGAGCCAGCGGCCCGCCTCGGCCGGGCCAGAGCGCAAGATGATGTAGGTCACGGTGCCGGTCTTCTGGCTCCGGAAGGTGCTGCCCGCCGGCGCGCTGGTGTCCCACGCGTAGCCGATGATGCGCGAGCGCAACAGCGCGGGCACGCGCGGCCACGTCACGTAGACCTGCGCGGCCTGGTCGGCGGTCTCGAGCTTGCGCGCGTCGCCGCCGGCGGGCAGCGCGATCACCTTCCACCGCCAGCGCAGGATCGGGGTGCGCGCGAGCGAGACGCTCCCGCGCAGGTCCCGGGTGATGGTGGCGCGATCGTTCCGGCTCTCGAGGTGCAGCACGCGCTGACCACTCTCGTCGACCACGACGCTGAGCGCGAACGCCGAGGTCTTGCCCCACGTCTGCCCCTCCCAGCCCGGCGGGATGCCCTGCTGGCCCAGGGGCCCGGCGCGCCAGTCGTCGACCACGACGTCGGGGACGGGCGGGGTCGCGACCGCCTTCACCGCGGGCTGGGCCGCCAGACCGCTTCCAAGCGCGCACAGCGCGCCCACGCCCAGCACGCTCAGGAGCCCCATCGCCGCGAGCCTCGCCACCGCTCCGCTCCGCATCGCCGTCCCTCCCGGCTACCGGCGCAGCAAGCCGCGTGCCCGAGCCATCACGCGGGCTCGGGCCCGTGCGCCGTCAGGAGCCCCGGTAGAGTTTACGGGAAACTCTTTCCCGGTGTCGGCCCGGCCGGGGGCCGGACGATCGCTTTCCCGCGCTCGGACCGCCGATAGGTGGCGGCACATGGCTTGCTCTCCGACCTCGGCGGGAGGCACCAATGACGCGGCCATACATTCATGACGAGCGGATCCCCGACGACTTCGCGAGCGAAGACTACGCGGGAGATCAGGCCCAGGGGCCGGGCCCGGATGACAACGATCAGCGCCCTCGGCGCGCGCGCCGGGAGCCCGGCGATGGAGCCGGCGGCGAGCAGCGCGGCGGTGGCCGCCGCGGCTACTTCCGGTGGCTGCTCGACATCGCCGCCACCACGCCGAGGCTGATGTAGAGTCCCCCGGTGATCCAGCGCTCGCCGGTCAGGAAGCGCGGCTGACCGCGGAGCCACCGGGCCGCGGAGCCGGCGGTCAGGGCGTAGAGCGAATCGGTCACCGCGCCCAGCAGCACGAACACCATCCCGAGCACGATCACCTGCTCGCCCACGTGCCCGCGCGCCTCGGTGACGAACTGGGGCAGGAACGCGAGGAAGAAGAGCCCGGTCTTCGGGTTCAGCACGTTGACGACGACCCCGTCGAGGAACGCGCGGCGAAGCTCCCGGGGCTTGCCCGCCGTCGGCGCGACGACGCTCGAGCGGTCGCGCAGCCGTCGCACCCCGATGTAGATCAGGTACGCCGCGCCGAGATACTTCACCGCGCCGAACGCGGTGGCGGAGGCGGCGAGGAGCGCGGAGAGGCCGGCGGCCGCCGCGAAGATGTGGGCCAGGGTGCCCACGTGCACGCCCAGCACCGAGACGAGCCCCGCCCGCTTCCCCTGGTCGATGCTGCGCGTGACGATGTAGAGGACGGCGGGGCCCGGCGTGAGCAGCAGCACCAGCGCCGCGATCGCGAACAGCCCCAGGCTCGACCACTCCGGCAGGACCGGCATCATCGCTCCTCTCCCTTCAGCAGCAGCCGCCCCGGATCGGCCCGCCCGCGGGGAGCGCGCGATCCGGCTCCCAGCCCCACGAGCGTGGGCCCCAGTCCGGCGTGAACACCCGACCCTTCTTGACGGTCACGAACGGCACCACCGCGCGGTCCACCCGCAGCCCCGCGCCGAGGACATCATAGACCATCCAGTCGCCGGGCCGGACGTCGAGCACCGAGATGTCGGCCTGGCGGCCCACCGCGAGGCTGCCGAGGCGCTCCGCGACGCCGGCCGCCTTCGCGGGATTCGCGGTGCACATGGTCACCACCTGCGGCAGCGTGAAGCCGAGCCCGAGGAAGCGCGTCATCATCTCGGTCATGCTGTGCACGGTCATGATGCGGCCGGGCACGGTGAGGTCGGTGCTGATGCAGTGCGGGAGCACGCCCTGCTCGATCACCCGGCGGCCCACGTCGAAGCTGAAGTTCATGCGCCCGTGCGCGGTGTCGAACCAGACGCCCCGGTCGGCCGCCTCCTTCACCTCCGGCACCAGCTTGCCGTTGCCGTCGAGCACCCCGCCCGGGTTGGCGGTGAAGTAGTGGGTGAGGATGTCGCCCTGCTCGAGCAGCGGCAGCAGCGAGCGGATCACCTTGGGGTCGTAGCGCTTCTCGGTGTCGCCGATGTGCACCATCAGCTTCACCCCGCTCTCCTTGGCCGCCCGCTTGGCCAGCCGCGGCATCTCCATGCCCATGATCTCGAGCGCGGGCGAGACCATGCGCGCCTTGATCCCGCGGATCAGGCCCCGGTGCTGATCGACCACCTTGAGCGTGTCGTCGAGATTGATGCTGCTCTCCGCGATGATGTCGGGCATGGTGGCGAGCCCGGTCTGGCAGATGTGCAGGAACGGGATGATCTCGGTGTGGCAGCTCGGGATGATGTGGCGCGGGAAGCCCGCGAAGGTGGCCGCCCCCGCGCTGCCCGCGTCCACGATGGTGGTGACCCCCGCGTAGACCCCGCCCAGGTCGGGATTGACCCCGGTGCGGTTGAAGCCCTCGAACACGTGCGCGTGCAGGTCGATCAGGCCCGGCGTCACCGTCTTGCCCCGCACGTCGATGGTGCGCGCGGCGTCGGTCTCCGCGATCCCGGGCGCGATGCGCGCGATCGCGCCCTTCTCCACCGCCACGTCGAGCGCCCCGTCGAGCTTGGAGGAGGGATCCAGCACGGTGCCGCCCTTGAGGAGGAGATCGTACATGGGGAGTCTCCGATCGATCAGCGGGTGAAGTGATCCCAGAGGCGCCCGGCCGCGGCGACCGAGAGCGGCACGTCGTCCTCCAGGAGGTAGCCCTCGCGCGCGAGGGCCCGCGCCGCCTCGCGCACGCGCTCGAGATAGGCCTCGCGCGAGGGGTAGCGCTCCGCGATCGACGGCCGCGGGTCGCCGGAGGCCTCCCGCTCTGCGCGGGTGCGCGCGAACGGGATGGTCGCGCCCGCAAAGACCAGGAGCTGCTCCGCGCCGCCGATGTCGGGATGGCGCAAGTTCCAGCCGGTGTGGGCGGCGAGCGGCACCGCCAGCTCCGGCAGCACGATCCCGCCCCTCTCGTTGCCGTCGTCGTCCACCGCGGAGACGAGCGAGCCGAACGCGCGCCCCGGCGTCGGCGGCACCGTCGTCCAGTCGAGCCGCCGCGGGCGCGGGTTGTGGCGCGGATAGCGCGCGGCCGGGATGCGCGCGAAGGCGGCCGCGAGGTGATCGGGCGGCACCGCGGTCCCGTCGGCCAGGCGCGGGTGGCGGCTCGGCGGCGGCTCGATCCCCTCGACCACCCAGCGGTCGAGGTGCATCAGGCAGGCGCGCAGCAGCGGGGAATAGTCGACCACGCCGCGGAGGTTCTGCGAGCGCTCCACCGGCCCGGTCGGATCAGCGGGCGCGGTCTGGGTGTCGGTCGGCGGCCAGATGCCGAGGCCGTGCTCGGTGCCCGCGAAGTGATAGACGCGCGTGCTCGGGCCCAGGGCCGCGTCGCGCTGGCCGTCGGGATCGGTGTGGATGAGCGAGGCGTCGCCGCGGTGGTACTCGGCGGAGGTGTTGGTGTAGTACACGCGCAGCCGGCTGCCCCGCGCGTCCAGGCGGGCGTGCAGCGCGTCCTTGGCCCCGGTCTCCGGGTCCACCGACGGCTGATCGGTGAACGGGAAGAGGTGCGCCATCATGTTGTTGCGGTCCTTGGAGTGCTGGCCGAAGCGCTGGTTGAACTCGCCCCGCATGCCCCCGGGCACGTTGGCGATCACCCCATCGAGCGCCTCGCGCCCGTGCTCGTCCAGGTTCAGGTCCTCGTAGACCAGGGTGCGGAGCAGGCGCCCGGTCTGCGAGCGCCCGTAGGCGTACGCCCAGCGGAGGCGGCCGGGCGCGGGGTTGCCCTCCGCCGCGCCGCCGTGCTTGAGCCACGCCACCGCCTCGCGCAGCGCGGCCATCGAGAGCCCTTGCACCGGTGCGCCCTCCGCGGTGTAGGTCACCTGGTAGAGGCGCCCCTTCTCGAAGCCGCCGTCCTGGTGGATGTGGCCCGCGTCCGGTACAACGAGGCCGCCCTCGCTCCGCGCGAACCGCCACCGCTCGCGGGGAATCGTGGTCGCCGGGCCGTCGGGCTGATCGCGCACGGTGAGGAGGGCGCCCGGCTCCCCGAGGTCTGCGGCCGGATACGGCACGTGACCGCGATCGGAGAGCAGGAAGTCGGCGACCGGTCCGGTGGACTGCACCTGGGTGTGGATGCGCCCCCGCAGCGGACGGCCCTGCGCGTCGCGCGCCTCCGGCGTGCGCATGCCGAGAAGGCCGGGCACCCGCGGCAGATCGCCCTGCCAGCCGCACGAGATCACGACCCAGCCGCGCTTCATGAGGAAGGCGTCGCCCACGTCGATCGGCGGGTTCGGGTCCGACCCCGGGCCGAACGCGGGCCGGGTGGCGCGATTGAAGTTGGGTACCGCCACCGTGTTGCCGCGATTGACCACGTCCAGGAGAATCCGGCCGGAGCACCGCGCGCGATCCATCGGCAACAGGATGGAGACGTCCGAGTCCCACGTCACCCGGCCGGCGGCGTCGCGCGGGGCGAGGGCCACGTCGGTGATGCGGACGTTCGCGGCGTGCTTGGGGTCGATCGCGAAGTGCAGGCGGCCCTTCAGCTCCTCGTAGGTCGGGAAGCCGGCGAGAGGACGGCGCAGCGTCACGTCGAAGCGGGTGACCGGCATGGTGGCCCTCGCAGGGTCAGAGGTCGAGCGCGGCGAGCCGGTCGCGCGTGGGCACCCCGTCGGCGTCCCAGCCCCGCAGCGCGTAGTAGCGGTCGAGCATCCCGTCCAGCTCCTCGGGCGGGCAGTAGGCGCCGGCCGACGGGCCGTCCGGAATGGGCTCGTGCATCACCCGCCACGGCAGCACGTCGGCGTCGCGCCGCACCCCTTCCCGGACGTTGAAGAGGCGCTCCAGGTTGATGACGCGCTCGCCCACCCGCTCCAGCTCCTCGGTGGTCATGTCCCAGCCGGTGATGGCCCCCACCATGCGCGCGTAGGGCTCGTCGACGTAGAGGCCGAAGCCGCGCTCGGAGGTGAAGCGGCAGAGCACGAGCGAGTCGTCCACCGCGGTGAAGTGCTGGCTCCGCACCGCGAACTCCGGCTTGCCCTCCGGGCTGCGCCGGTCGAAGTTCTGCGCGTACTGGGGCGTCGGCCGCGTGTCGTGGTGGCTGCCCCCGCGGGTGGCGGTGGCGTAGCCGATCGACATGCCCTTGAGGGCGCGCGCGGAGTGCGCGGGCAGCTCGAGCCGCTTGACCGCGTAGACCAGCCGCGTGCCCTCCGGGTGGACCGACTCCGCGAGCCGCCACGCGCCCTCGGCGAGGCGGTCGCCGAAGCCCTCGCGCGCCGCGGTCATCTCGATCAGGCGCAGCATCCCGCGCCAGTCGCCCCAGCCGAACGGCAGGCCCAGGTCGCGCTCGGTGAGCCACCCGCGCTCCACCGCCTCGCACACGAAGGCGAGGGTCACGCCCATGCTGATGGTATCGAGGCCCAGCAGGTCGCAGAGGTCGTTGGCCCGCGTGAGCGAGCCCGCGTGCGCGTTGCCGAGCATCGAGCCGAACGCGAAGATCGTCTCGTACTCCGGCATCTTGGCCTTGAGGCCGGCCAGCTCGCCCTCGCGGATTTCGTATTGCTTGCCGCAGGCGACCGGGCACTTGAGGCACGTGGTGTCGCGGGCGTGCATGTGGGCGTGCATCTCCTCGCCGGAGATCGCCACCGCCTCCGCGAAGACCTCGCCGCGCAGGTTGTAGGAGCCGAGCGCGCCCAGGGTGTTGATCGGCTTCACCAGGAACGGGGTGCCGTAGGTGGAGAGCGCCTTGGTCCCGGTCTTGAGCGGCTCGCGCTGCTGCTCGAGGAGTGCCTTGAGAGCGACGGGATCGGCCACCTCGGTCTTGCGCGTGCCCGCCACGACCACCGCCTTCACCCGCTTGCTGCCCAGCACCGAGGCCAGGCCGCCGCGGCCCGCGAAGGCCTCCCGGTTCTTCCAGTAGCTGCCCATCGCGGAGAAGCGCACGAGGCGCTCGCCCCCCGGGCCGATCGCCATCACGTCGACGTCGCCGCCCTCCGCCGCGTGGAGCGCGGCGACGGTGTCGCGGGTGGTCTGGCCCCACAGTGACCGCGCGGGGCGCAGCTCCGCGCCGGCCTCGGTGACCTTGACGTAGACCGGCTCGTCGGCGCGCCCGGTGATCACGATCGCGTCGAAGCCGGTGCGCTTCATGGTGGCGGGGAAGCGGCCGCCGAAGGTGGAGTCGAAGAAGAGCCCGGTCAGCGGCGACTTCCCGGCCACGCAGGCGCGGCTGTTGCCGGGCACGGTGGTGTCGGTGACCGGCCCTACCGCGAAGATCACCGCGTTGGCCGGATCGTAGGCGTCGATCCCCGGCGGCACGTGGTCGAGGAGCAGGCGCGCCGCGAAGCCGTTGCCGCCCAGGAGCTCGCGGGCCATCGTCTCCGACACCGGCTCGACGCGGCTCGCGCCGGTGGTGACGTCGACGAAGAGGACCCGCCCGCCGTATCCCCGCATGGCGCGGCCCATTTTAGTGACAATGCAAGCCGGTTACAATGCATCGCATGGACGATCTGCTCGCCGCCGCGCTGGCCCAGTGCACCGTGCAGGACGAAGCCGGCGCGGCGGTCTCCTTCAAGGGGCTCTGGGCCGAGCGCACCGTGGTGCTGGCCTTCGTCCGCCACCTGGGCTGCATCTTCTGCCGCCAGCAGGTGGCCGGTCTGACGAAGCGCTTGCCCGAGATCGAGCGGCGGGGGGCCACGCTCGTGGTGGTGGCGCCCGCCAAGCCCGAGCACATCGGGCCCTTCCGGCAGGCCACCGGCTACGCGGGCGCGCTGTACGTCGACCGGTCGGGGCGCGCCTTCCGGACCGCCGGGCTCGTGCGCGGGTGGGGCAGCACCTATCACGTCCGCGCGGTGCTGAAGGGCGTGGTGGCGTTCGCGAAGGGCTTCCGTCAGGTCGGGCGCCAGGGCGACGTGGTCCAGCAGGGCGGAACCTTCGTGCTCGGGCCGGGCGACCGGGTCCACTACGAGTGGCGTGACCGCTTCGCGGGCGACAACGCGAATCTCGACGCGGTGGTGGGGGCGATTCCGTCTACCGCGGCGGTGAAGTAGAGTACCCGCCCCTCCAGCACCACCCCTCACCCTGCCCTCTCCCCTGAGGGGAGAGGGGGAGATTAGGAGGCGCCGAGGGCGCGGAGCCCGCGGCGGGCGGCGTCGGCCAGATCGGCCTCGACCCCGTTCATCGCGAGCAGCTTCCGGTACACGATCACCGCGGCGTCGTTCTGCTTGAGCGCGGCGAAGGCCTGGCCCGCTCCCACCAGCGCGCGGCGCGCCCACGGCGAGTCGGTCGACAGATACGCGGCGGTCAGGTACATGTCGGCCGCGTCCTGCGCCTTTCCCGTCGAGCGGAAGCCCTCGCCGAGCCGGTATGCGGCCTCCGCCGCCACCGCGCCGTCGCCCGCGTCGAGCGCCTGCTCGAGCCGGCCGCGCGCCTCATCCCACTTGCCGTCGGCCGCGAGCAGGCGGCCCTGCCCCAGGAGCCCCGACGCCTTCTCCGTCGCGGTGCCCGCGGCGGCGACGCGCGTGTAGGTGTCGAGCGCGGCGGCCCGATCGCCGGTGGCCTCCTGCGCCTCCGCGAGCAGCATCGAGGCGCGGACGGACGGCGCCTGGCCCGTGCCCGCCGCGGCGGCGGTCTCGAGCGTGCGCCGGGCCTCGGCCGCCCCGCCGGTGCGCAGCAGGGCCTCCGCGTAGTCGAGGCGGTTGCCCGCGCTGGTGGGGCTGCCCGGGAAGCGCTCGCCGAGCTTGGCGTACATGTCGCGCGAGAGCGCCCACTGCTCGTTCTGGCCGGCGGCGGATGCCAGGAGCGTGAGCGCGGGCGGCGTGCCCTCGAAGCGCGGGAACTGGTCGGCCAGACGCAGGGTCAGCGTGCGCGCGTCGCTCCAGCGCTTCTCCTCCACCGCGACCGCGGCGAGGGCCTGGACCAGCCGCGGGGTCGTGGCCGGATCGACCGGGCCCGCCACCATCGGGGTCGCGGCCTGCTTGAACTCCTCGATCTTCCGCTGGTTGAAGAGCACGGCGGCGAGCCCGTAGCCGGCCGCGTCCGCGACCGGACCCGCGCCGGCGTCCCGCGCCTCCGCGAACTGGCGCGCCGCCTGGTCCCACTGCCCGCGCGCGAAGCTCGCGCTGCCGAGCCCGAGCTGGGCGAGGCCGGTCTCGCCGGAGCCGAGCGCGGCCTGGAAATCCCGCTCCGCGTCGGCGGGCTTGCCGGTGGCGAGGAGCGCGGCGCCGCGGGTGGCGCGGGCCCGGCCGACGTACGGCGAGACCGCGCCGCGGTTGACGAGTCGGGTCAGCTCCGGCAGGGAGTCGGCCGCGCGGCCGCCGCGCACCGCGAGGATCGCGCGGTTGAGCATCGCGACCTCGGCGTACTCGCTGTTCGGGTAGCGGTCCACCACCTGGTCGAGCAAGCTCTGGGCCCCGGCCCAGTCGCCGGCCCGGCCGGCCAGCTCCGCGGCGAGCACGAGCGCTTCCGGCGCGCGCGGATCACCCTGCGCCTGCTGGGCGAAGCGCGTCCAGCGCTGGCGGGCCGCGTCGGGCTTGCCCCCGCGCAGCTCCGCCCAGCCGAGCGCGAGATTCACCATCGGCGCCTCCGGCCGCGACCCGTACGCCGAGAGGAAGCCGCCGTAGAGGGCGGCGGCCTGCGCGTAGTCGCGCGCCCAGTACGCCGCTTCCCCGCCCAGCACCTGGGCCGCGGCGCGGATCTCGGGCGGCGCCGTGGTGTCGGCCGCGAGCTTGCGCGCCCCGTCGCGCGCCTTGGCGAACTCGCGCGTGTCGAAGTCCATCTGGGTCAGGCGGAGCGCGGCGTAGGCGGCCAGGGCCGGCGAGCCCGGGGCGCTGCGCACCAGCTCGAAGCGGTCGCGCGCCTCGTCGAGCTGACGGTTGAGCCGGCTCGTCTCCGCGCTCAGGGTCAGCACGTACGAGCGGGTGGCGGGCGGGAGCGTGCGCGCCAGCAGGTCGTCGTTGATCTCGCGCGCCTCGTCGACGCGCGCCTTCTCGGTGGCCCAGCGGCTCATCAGGAGCCGCACCGGCACCACCAGCGGGCCGGTGGGGCCCGCCTGCTCGAGCTTCTTGGCCTCGTCACGCGCGGCGGTGTAGTCGTCGAGATCCAGCAGCGCCTGCACGAGCCCGGCGCGCGCCCAGGTCGCCTCGCGCGATCGCGGATACGCCGAGAGCATGCCGCGATAGGCCTTGGCCGCGTCGAGCGGCTGACCGGCGGCGCGGCTCCACCAGCCGAGGCGCAGGAGCCCGCTGTCGATGAGCGTCTGGGGGCCGCCGGAGACGAAGGTCTGCAGCCGCTGGACCGCGCCCGGGTAGTCGCCGAGCCGCCCGAGCGTGTCGCCGAGCCAGAACGTCCCCTCCCACGCCACCGCGCGGGGCGCGCTCTGGTTGAGGAGGCCCGCCCACGTGTCGCGCGCTTCGGGGTAGCGCTTGAGGCCGTAGAGGGCGAGCCCGCGCCCGTGGCGCGCGTAGGACACGAGCGCGGGTGGCGCGCCGGTCTTGAGCAGGGTGTCGAACAGCGCGAGCGCGCGATCGGGCTTGCCCAGCTCGAGCGAGACCCAGGCCAGCTCGTGGGCCGCGTAGAGGCCGAGCTCCCCGCGAGGATCGTCCTGCTGGACCTGCTCCATGAGCCGCTCGACCTCGGCGGGCTTGCCCTGTCGCAGCAGCGTCTCGCCGAGCCAGTACCGGGCCTCGCGGATCTGGCCGCGCTCGGTCGCCTCCTGCACCGCGCGCTGGAACATGTCGCGCGCCTCGTCCAGCTCGCCGCGCTGGTAGCGCGCGCGCCCGCACTCGATCAGCTCGGAGGCGACGCCGAAGAGGCTGCCCACCGGGTTGCACGCGAGGAAGCGCGGGGGCGCGAGCGGGGCCACCGGCCGGTCGCCCAGGTTGCCCACCATCGGCGCCGGCGGCAGCTCGGGCAGACCCGCCGGCGCGGGCGGCAGCGGCACCGCGGGCAGCGGCACCGGCGGCTTGTCGAGCGGGGGCGAGGCCAGCGGCACGAGGGTGGCCGGGTCGGGCGGCGGCAGGATCAGCGCGATGTCGGCGCGCGCCGCCCCGCCCGGCACGAGGAGCAGGAGCGCGGCGAGCGTGAAGAGGCGCGACAGCGCGCGCGGGCGGATCACGGCTTCGCGCCCCCCGATTTGCCGGTCGAGCCCTTGGCGGGCGCCTTCGGCGCGGGCCGGGCGTCGCCCTTGTCGGACTGGAGGTTGGTGTTGACCGCGGCCAGTCGCTCCTTGGCCCACGAGGCGAGGGTCTTGTCGGGGCTCTTGGTCGCGACCTCGTCGTAGAACTTCGCGGCCTGCGCCCACTGCCGCTGCTCCTCGTACGCGAGGCCGGTGCCCGCGAGCGCCCGGTAGCGCATCGCGGGCTCGATCGCGGGGGCCTCGGCGGCCGACTTGAAGGCCGCGACCGCCGCCGCGTGGCGCTTCTGCTTGAGCTCGCTCTCCCCCAGCAGCACGAACGCCTCGCCGCGGACCGCGTCCTCCGGGCTGCGCGAGGCCGCGCGGGCCAGGGTGGCCGAGTCCTTGAAGCTGTTCTTGGCGAAGGCGGCCTGGGCCATCTCGAGCGAGACGCGCCCGCTCAGGGGATGGTCGGGGAAGTCCTTCCGCAGGCGCGCCCACGCGGTATCCGCGTCGCGCGGCCGGCCGAGCTTGCTCGCGACGAGCCCGGCGTCGTAGAGCCCCTCGGCGGTGGCGGGGGTCTGGGCGACCAGGGTCTTGTACTCCTCGGCCAGCTCGCTCTTCTTGCCCTGACGCACGAGGGTGTCGACCACGTTGCGCCGCGCGGCGGGGGCCAGGTCGGAGTTCGGGTAGGTCTTCGCGAACGTGCGAAGCTCGCCCACTCCCTCGTCGCTCTGTCCGGCCGCGATCAGGGCCTGCCCCAGGGTGTAGCGGGCGTCCGGCAGCAGCCGGCTGTCGGGGTACTTGGTCACGAAGCCGCGGAGCAGGCCGATGGCCTCGTCCGGACGCTTCAGCTCGACGAGCGTGCGGGCCAGATAGAAGGTGGCCGACGGGACGTTCCCGTTCTCGGGATAGCTCGAGAGCAGGCGGCGGAACTCGGTCACCGCCTGGTCGCGCCGCTTGAGCTCCAGGTTCACCCACGCGAGGCCGTAGACCGCATCGGGCGCGCTGGGCGAATTCGGATTGTCGGTGAGGATCTTGTCGTAGACCGCGCGCGCTTCCGGATAGCGCTTCAGCCGGAAGAGCGACTCACCTTCCCAGAAGCGGGCCTCGTCCGGCCGGCCCGGGACCGGCGAGAAGGTCTGGGCCTGGCGGAACGCCTGGAGCGCGGCCTCGGGCTGGCCCTGCGAGAGGCGCGCCTTGCCGAGGAGCAGCGTGGCCTCCGGCGCGCGGGCGTCCGAGGGGTAGCGCTCGAGCAGGCGCTCCAGCATGCGGCGGGACTGCGCGAAGAGCCCGTCCTGGAACGCGCGGTCGCCCACCGTCCAGAGACGCTCCGATTCGCTCACCGCGAGGGCGGAGCCCGGCCAGCCGAGGAGCGCGGCCAGGACCGACCCCAGCGCGAACCCCAGCGCTGAATAGACGCGTGGCGACGTGCGCGGCATGACAGTGAATCCACGCTATCACGAAAGGCCAGCCCTTACCGCATCCCGAGGCCCAGAATCGACGTGGCGATCGCGAGCGTCCGGCTCTCGTCGTCGGTAAAACCTTCTTCGTTGCCCTCCCAGAGGTCCAGCATGATCGGGCCGCGCGCGGTCTGGAGCGCGAGCCGACCGCCCCCCTCGGGTAGGCGCATGCCCTTGCTCCCGAACCGCACCGTCTCGTTGGAGGGGGCGAAGAGGGTGTCGGCGGTGAGGGCGAGCCGCGGCACCGGCCGCGCGACCGCGGTGTCCGGCGTCGCGGCCAGCACGCGGCCCTGCCCGTCGCGAAGGACGAGACCTCCCAGGTCGAAGTCGGTCCGCAGGTCCTCCAGCATGGACGCGAGAGCCCGTCCGCTCCGCGCGCGCTCGAGGAGACGGGTCAGGATGACCAGCTCTCGGTCCGCGCGACTGACCACCTCCGAGAGGCGCTCGCGCCGGCTCCCGAAGGCGGCGGCGATGAGCCCGCACGCGGCCAGCGCGACGAAGGCGACCACGTCGTCGGGCTTGCTGATCGCGAGCGTGAGGTAGGGCTCGGTCAGGAAGAAGTTGAGGCTCATGGCCGACACCAGCGCGGTGACGAGAGCGGGGCCTCGCCCGCCGAGCTCGGCCACCACGATGGTGAAGGCGAGGAAGACGAAGGCGAGGTTGGACGCCGCCACCACCGTCCGGAGCGGGATCAGCACGATGCCGAGGCCCATCGACCCCAGCGCTCCCGCGATGGCCCAGACCCGGATGTCGTCGGTTCGACCCATGACTTCGTCCTCCGTGGCGTCGTGCTCAGCCGGGTCTGGGGCGCGCGCCGTGTGCCGGCCGGCGACGGGCCGGACGGAAGAGGAGCACGTCACGGCTCAGGGTGACGTCCAGGTCCGGGACGGTGGCGAGGCGGGCGAGCCGGCTCGCCCGCCCGGCGCGATACGTGCCGACCATGACGTCGCGCACCGAGGCGGGGTCGAGATGGACCACGTGCCGGATGCGCTCGTGCCGATCGAGGACGAAGAGAGGAGCAAAGTCCTCGATCGCCTTGTCGACCCGATCCCGGCTGACTCCCTCGCCCAGGATCAGCTCTCGCGCCTCGATCAGGTCGTCGGGCGCGGGCACCACCACGAGCAGGGTGCCCTCGTCGGCCAGCACCCGGCGGAACTCCTCCGGGTTTCGCTGCGCGGTGATCGAGGCCACCAGCCGGAACGAGGCGGCCGGGTAGGGCAGGAAGCGGTCCGCGTTGGCGACCACCCAGTGGAGCGCGGGGTACCGACGCGCCGCCGCGTCGATGGCGGGCACCGAGATGTCGAGGCCGTGCGCCTCGCAGCCGAACCGCGCCACCATGGCGGCCAGGTGTTGGCCCGCCCCGCAACCGACATCCAGCACCGCGTCGCCGGGGCCGACGGTCAGGAGGCTCGTGATGGCCTCCGTGAGTGGCGTCTCGCAACCGCGCGCCTCGATCCGAAGGCGCGCCGCCACCGTGGCCGGGGCATCGCCGGGCTGGGACGATCTCCGGTCCTGGGGCAGCAGGAGGTTGACGTACCCGCTGCGGGCCAGGTCGAACGAATGCGCGCGAGCGCACGCCAGGCCGCCTCGGTCTCGCGTGAGGGCCCGCCGGCAACCCGCCACCGGACAGAGAAGACCGACCGTGTCGGATTCGCTCGCGTCCATCGACATCGCCAGGGACATGTCGGGCTCCCCGATGTTAACCGGTGTAGGCACTACCTTGGACCTCGCGTTCTGCCACGGTAGCACCGACCTGGACTCGAGATCTCAATTTGACGGCCGCTACTCACAGATGCAGGATCACCTTGGCGATGCTGAAGTAGATCACGAGCCCGGTGGCGTCCACGAGTGTCGCGATCAGCGGGGCCGAGAGTACGGCCGGATCGATCCTCAGGCGGTGAGCCATGAGAGGAATCAGCGAGCCGATCGTCGTCGACCAGGCGCAGATCGCCAGGACGCTGATCGACACCGTGAGAGCCAGCGCCATGCTCGACCCCCACAGGAGCGCCCGCGCGAAAGCCACCACCGCGATCAACACGCCGATCGTGGCGCCGGTGCTCGTCTCGCGCCCCAGGACTCTCCACGCCTGGCGCACCCGGATCTCCCCGAGCGCGATGCCCCGGATGATCGTCGTCACCGTCTGCGAGCCGGCATTGCCGCCCGTCCCGATCAGCAACGGAATGAAGAAGGACAGCGCCACGACCGCGGCCAGCTCGCTCTCGAAGTAGCGCAGCACCGTGCCCGTGAACGTCTCGGCGACGAACAGCAGCAGGAGCCAGCCGACGCGCTTGCGCACCACGCGGGCGATGGAGTTGTCGAAGTACGGCCGGTCCAGGGCGCCCGGCTCCACCGCCGCCATGCGCATGATGTCTTCGGTCTGCTCCTCGATCAACACGTCGATCACGTCGTCCACGGTCACGAATCCGACCACTCGCCCGCTCGGCTCCAGTACCGGGACCGCCAGCAGGTTGTACTTGGCCATCTTGTGGGCGACCGACTCCCGATCCTCGAGCGCGGCGACGGTGATCGGATTGCGACGCATCACCTCACCAACCAGGCTCTGAAGCTCGGCCATCACCAGATCCCGCAGCGACACCGCACCGAGCAGCCGCCAGCTGCCCGGCTCCAGGACGTAGCAGGCGTAGATCGACTCCTTGTCCCGCGCCACCGCCCGGATGTGCCGGAGCGCATCGCCGACCGTCATCGTCGGGTCGAGACGCACGAACTCGGTCGTCATGATGCCGCCCGCGGTG
>Ga0210384_10004572_pt1 | contig 15384 bp, 15 predicted proteins | sample IncBWH2MmetaG_FD_160574 | JGI IMG/M metagenome (GOLD analysis project Ga0210384, IMG submission 160574) | Forest soil microbial communities from Barre Woods Harvard Forest LTER site, Petersham, Massachusetts, United States - Inc-BW-H-2-M | ecosystem: Environmental > Terrestrial > Soil >...
GCGACATTTGTGCAAAGGCTGCCGTCAAATGACCGCGACCGAAGAAATCGAGCTGCGGATCTTCGGTCCGCAGGACAATCGAGAGCACCTCCATCCGATCATTCAAAAAGCATGCTGGGACCCGCGACCGTCTCCTCCGTGGTTCTCGACGACCCGCCGCTATTGACCATCCCGTCAGCGTGGCGTAGGTTGGCGGGCGAAATTCCGGCGCAGGTCAACGCTGGTTGAGGAGGGTTTTCATGGTGCCACTTTCGCTTCTCTGGCTGCCGATCGTGCTGTCGGCGGCGATTGTCTTTGTGGCGAGTTCCATCATGCACATGGTTCTGCCCTATCACCATTCGGATTATCAGAAGGTCCCGAATGAAGAGAGCGTCCTGACGGCGCTGCGGGGAGCCGGGCTGAAACGAGGGCTGTACATCTTTCCGTTCGGCACGCATAAAGAGATGAACACGCCAGCCATGATCGCGAAGTACAAGGCTGGCCCGGTCGGCATGATGACGCTGCGCGAGCCGGGCCCGGTGAAGATGGGCCCGTACCTGGCGATGTGGTTTGGCTATTGCGTGTTGGTCGCGTTCTTTGTCGCGTATCTAACGGGGCACACAGTGCCGCCGAACGCTAATTATCTGGCAGTGTTTCGCGTAGCAGGCACGGCAGGGTTTATGGCTTTCGGATTGGGGCCTCTCAGCAACGGGATCTGGAAGAGTCAGCCATGGGGCGTGACGCTGAAAGAGGCATTCGACGGGCTGATTTACGGACTCCTGATCGCCGGGACATTTGGCTGGCTGTGGCCGCATGCGGTGGCGAGCAAGTTGGTGGTGTCGTAGGCTTGCGGCGCTTGAACCGCAATACTCGCGGCAGCAAGCTCACAGACCCGCTCCGATGAGCGGGTCTTTCTATTTGATGAGCTGGAGACGACTCTTCCCAGGAAGAGCACAGCTGGAGTGCCGTGCGGGGAATTCCTTTCGGAGTCCGTTGCGCTGGAGCGAGTAAGGGGTCCTTCGACTGCGTTCGGCTTCGCCTGACCGCTCAGGATGACAGCGGGTTAGGGCCACGATCAGTTGGGGTGGAAGTTGAGGATGACGATTTCTTTTGTTTCGTGAGAAGCCGGTTCCCACTTGCACTTGCGCACGGCATCTTGCGCGGACTGCGCCAGCACAGGATGGCCGCCGATGATGGAGGTCGACTTTACGCTGCCATTGGGTGCGACGACGGCCTCGATGCGCACGGTACCGGAGATTCCCATGCGGCGCGCCAGGCTTGGATAGGCCGGCTCGGGCTTGCTGACAACCTTGCGCGTGCCCTCGGCGTGGTCCTGTTGTGCGAGCGCACGCGGGACCGCGAGGGCCGCAAGGACTGCGAAAAGCGCGATGGGGAAAAATCGACGCATAAACACTGGTCAGCTGTATGCATCTTAGGAAAAACCCGCGCGACGCAAAAGTAACGGCCGTAATAGTACGAACGGGCCATCGCCGAAGCCGGCGCAAAGATCGCGCAGGAGTGCTGGGGAATCGTGAGAGGAAGCATCGAGAAGGTTAACCGGTGGGACGGATTGGTGAGACGCGGTTGACAATCGCAGCCTGGGGGGCCATACGTCACGGAAAAGTGGAAGATTGCGCGTAGCGTGGAGCGGGAACCTACCTTGTAAAAGTGGGACAGGAATTTGCGATTTGAGGCCGTGCGGCCCACCTTCGCTCAATTTAGATGCAGAACCTGGGATTGCATTGGTGGCAGACAGTTAAATGTGGACCAGGAATTTGAAGAGTGAACAGTTGCGCCGGTGGGGATGAGCGAAGCGTCTTTCTGTTGCGGATCGTTACCAAAGTGGCTTCCGAAATAGTGTCCTCGTGAGTCCGTTGTCGTATGGAATTCCTGTGTATCCTGTAGTTGGGGCGAGGAGAGAGTCTTTCTGCATGTCTGTCCGGTTTTCTGGGCCTCTGATTATTCTGCTGGTCTCCCTGGAATTTCTGCCCGTATGCCTGGGTCAGGCGCCGCCCGCGATCACTTCGCCTGTAGCAGGACCTGTGACCGTCAGCCCGACGAGTGACCCGGTGGCGGGAGCTCCGATGACGGGTTCCATCAGCGGAACGGTGACGGATTCCAGCGGTGCGCTGTTAGCAGGAGCGCAGGTCGAACTTACCCGCCCAAACGACGCGCAGAAGCGCGCGGCGCGATCGGGCGACGACGGACGATTTACCTTCCCGGTAATTCCCGCCGGGTCGTTTCAACTCAAGTTCACTTCCGACGGCTTCGCGGCGCAGACCGTATCTGGCGTCCTGCACCCCGGCGAGACGTACGTGGCACAGCCCGTTGCGTTGAGCGTCGCGACTGCGGTCACCCAAGTGAACGTCTCGCTTTCGCCGGTGCAGGTCGCCGAAGAGCAGCTGAAGGATGAAGAGAAGCAGCGCGTGCTGGGAGTGATTCCGAACTTTTATGTGAGTTATGACCCGGATGCGGCGCCGCTGGATGCACGACAGAAATTCAAGCTGGCCTGGAAGATCACGATCGATCCGGTCAGCGTGTTGATTGCGGGAGCGATCGCGGGCGTGCAACAGTCGCAAAACAGCTTCAGCGGATACGGCCAGGGCGCGCAGGGGTACGCCAAGCGATTTGGCGCGTCGTATGCCGATTTCGTGTCGGGAACATTTCTGGGAAGCGCGGTGTTTCCGGCGGTTCTGAAGCAGGATCCGCGCTACTTCTACAAAGGAACGGGCAGCAAGAAATCGCGCGTGTTGTACGCGCTGGCCAATGCGGTGATCTGCAAGGGCGACAACCGGCGATGGCAGCCGAACTATTCGAGCGTGCTGGGAAGCTTCGCAGCTGGTGGCATTTCGAATCTTTACTATCCGGCGCAGAACCGCAACGGCGTGGGCCTAACGCTGGAGAACGGCGCGATTGGAGTCGGTGCGACGGCCGTGGCGAATGTGCTGCAGGAATTTGTGGTCAAGAAAGTGACGCCGAACGTGCCGCGGGACAATGCGGGAAAGCCGTAAGGAAACCGCCAGGGTTTCCACGATCTGAAGGAGCGGGTTCGTCTTAATGCTCGGCGCGTCGTGGGACTCTTCGTTGCGACGAGCGAAACCAAAAGCATTTACCACAGGGGACACGGAGGCACACCGTGGGAAGTCGGGTCTCCGATGGTCGAGTAATTCGAGTATTACCGCAGCACACGCGATGAGAGTCCGCCGAAGCCACAGACATAGCTTTTAGCCGCAAAGGGCACCAAGAAGAGCGAGCGGCGAGCACCTGCGAAAAGTCTTTCAACTTCATGCGATAGAAATCAGCCCACGTCCGAGGTCCTGTTCGGCCTGCGCGATGTTTTCTGGGCGGCCTAGGTCGCGCCAGTAGTAGTCGTCCGCGGGGAAGGCTTGGATGCTCTCTCCTTGAGCGGCGAGGCGCAGGTACGATGTGACGATCGAGAACGCCCCGTCCTCGGTGAGCATGGGCAGCAGGCGCGGCGAGATGACGTGGATGCCGGAGAAGGCGAGGGTGCGTGGGGATGGGCAGGGGCGGACGAGTTCGGGAGTTCCGTCGCGGCCGGCACGGCGCCCGCAGAGTCGGTTGTGCTCGTCAAAGAGCAGGTAGCGCGAAGTGGAGCGGTTTTGCACGGCGAGGGTGGCGAGGGGACGAGTCTCGACGTGCGCCGTGAGCATGCGGCTTAGGTCGATGTTGCTCAGGACGTCGACGTTATAAAGGATGAAGGGCGCGTCTTTATCCGCGGAATCTTCCTGGAAAAACCAGGCAGCTTTCTTGAGGCCGCCACCGGTGTCGAGGAGTTCGTCTTCACGGGAAACCTCGATGCGCATGCCGAAGTTGGCGTGCGTGCGGAGGTAGTCGACGACCTGATCGGCGAAGTGGTGGACGTTGACGATGACTTCGTTCACGCCGAAGGAGCGCAGGCGGGCGAGCGTGATTTCGAGAAGGGTGCGGCCCTTGATTTCGACGAGCGCTTTCGGGCGGTCACTCGTGAGCGGACGGAGGCGGGTGCCGAGTCCGGCGGCGAGGATCATGGCTTTGGGCGTGGGCATCGGATGTCGGGAGAATTATCGCAGGTGATTTCGAGTTGCGAGTACCGAGTCGCGTCCCGAGCATTCTAACCACAGAGGCAGAGGGCTGCACCGAGGAGTATCGGATCATCGGGTGATTGGGTCATCGGAGAATGAAAAAAGCTTTTAACCGCAAAGAGCGCAAAGAAGGGCCGCAAAGGACGCGAAGAAAAGCGTCAACCACAAGAGGACACAGAGGCACACGGAGAAGATCAGATCGTTGGGCGATCGAACGATTCCGCTCATGGGAGATCGGCAGATCTTGTGATTACGCCGGAGGATTCTCCAGTTCGCGGTGGTGCACGGCCACTTCGACTCCAGGGCGATTGCGAAGGCGTTTTGCTAACTGTTCCGCGAGGTATACGGAGCGGTGCTGGCCGCCAGTGCATCCGAAAGAGACCATCAGGTTCTTGAAGTGGCGGCGCTGGTACTCGGTGATGCTGGCGTCGACCAGCGATAACACGCTGGCGAAGAACTGGTGCACACTTTCTTGCTGGTTGAGGTATTCGATGACCGGGGCGTCGCGTCCGGTAAGGGATTTAAAGCGCTCCTCCCGGCCGGGATTGGGCAGACTGCGGCCATCGAAGACGAAGCCGCCGCCGTTCCCGGTGTCGTCTTTGGGCAATCCGCGGTGAAACGAAAAGCTAAAGATGCGGACGACGAGATTGTCGGCGTCGGAGGCGAGGGCCTGAAGTTTCTCTGACGCCAGCATGCTGTTGAAGGCGTCGAGCAGCGTGGGCAGCGCGATGGGAAGCTTTACGTTGTGCAGCAGCCAACGAAGATTCTTCAGCGCGTAGGGCACGCTCTGCAGGAAGTGAACTTTGCGCTCGTAGAAGCCGCGGAATCCGTACGCGCCCAGCGCCTGCATGATCCGGATGTAGACGTAGGCGTAGTAGTACTGCATGAAGGCGGCGCGATCGAGCGGGAGGAAGCCGGCTAGTGCGTCGAGATAGTTATCGAGCAGCTGCTGGCGAAGGTCGGGTGGAAGGTCGGCCTTGGCGTCATAGAGCAGAGAGGCGATGTCGTATTGCAGCGCGCCTTTGCGCCCTCCCTGGTAATCGAGGAAGTGGGGCTGGCCATCGCGCAGCATGATGTTGCGGGACTGGAAGTCGCGGTAGAGGAAGTAGTCGTGGGGTGCGCTTAGAAGAAACTTGGTCAGGCGGCTAAAGTCGTCTTCGAGCGCCTGCTCACTGAAGGGAATTCCGGCGAGCCGCAGAAAATAGTATTTGAAGTAGTTCAGGTCCCAGGCGATCGATTGACGGTCGAAGCTGGCGCGCGGGTAACAGACTTTGTAGTTCAGGTCTTTTCCGGCTTCCACCTGGAAGCGAGGCAGAATCGCGACGACCTTGCGATAGGCGTCGACGACTGCGGGGGCGATAGTCTCGCCGGTGCGGTGCCGGGAGAGGAATTCGAAGAGCGAAGTATCGCCGAAGTCTTCTTCGAGGTAGGCGCCATGATTGAGATCCTCGCCGTAAATCTCCGGCACGGGAAGGCCGTGGGCGCGAAAGTACCGGGAGAACTCGAGGAAGGCAACATTCTCTTCGCGGACGTTGTAGAGGATGCCGATCGCCGAGGCGGTATCGTTCGCGAGGCGGATAATCTTTCGTCCGGAGCCGCCGAGTTCGCCCTGTAACTGTTGAACGCGCGTGGCGGGCGCGTGGAAATGCTGCTCGAAAAGTTGTTGGAGTACGTCCATGAGGGAGGTCGATTTATCCTTCAACAAGATAGCATCGAAGACGCCTTCCTATGCTTAGAAGAGCAGCTCCGGGACGTTTTGTTGTCACTATAGCTTGGTGGTTGCTGCACGCACTTTCGTGAACTGAGTTTTTTCAAGCACGTCGAGAGTGGGGAAAGACTGGGGCGCAACCTGCGTGACTTCGGGAGGTATGACGCCGGTGCGGATGGCGGTCACGAGCATGTCGACAGCCTGGCCAGCAAGTGGCGGGATCGCTACGGTGGCGGCCAGCGAGGTATTGCGCACCCAGGCCTGACCTGTTCGGGGTACACCGTCGCATCCCAAATACGGCAGGCTGACCCAGCGCTGACGAGAATCATGGTCGGATACTTCCTGGAAAGCTTTGCGTGCGCCCATCGCCATCGCATCGTTTTGTGCGACGATCGCATCGATGTGAGCTTGCTGCGACGTGGTTAAACGCAGCCATGCATTGACGGCTTTGTACGCGCTGGCTTCAGTCCATTGGCCGCGAATCATCTTCAGCTGGACGGACAGCGGCTTCGTTTTGAGGAGTCCGTCGGTACGCGTCTTACCAACCAGGCTATCGGACGGGCCTTGTATATAGAGGACGGAACCGCCGGTGGGGAGAAGTTTCTCAAGCTGGCGACCCTGAATGCGACCCACCTCTTCGTTGTCGGCGGACAGCGCAAACACTGGTGCTTTGTAATTGCGGCGAAGGTCATGCAGGTACTCCGCCTGACGGTTGAGGGCGACCCATCCGATACCCGCCATGGCAGCCGCACGGGCGACCTGGGGCAGAGCTGTGCCACTGACCGATTCGAGAATGATGCCGCTCGGGACGGGGCCAGACTGGATGAACTTGAGGATCTGTTGGCTCTGCTGAATGCTGTCGTTGTCGGCGAAGACAACATGAACGTCGACACCGAGTCGATGGGCCGCTTCCTCGGCAGCAGATGCCTGTTCGATCTGGTAATCGTTATCTTGGGTGATGAGAGAGACAACCAGGCTCAGCTTGCTCATGGTTCAGGCCCTTATTTGGCGCAAATCATAACCGGGATTTTGGTAATCGAGCAGGTAACGAGAGTAACCAGCGGGGCTGAAGGCGCTGCTGTCGATCTGAGCTGGCGGGTTCGGGGTCCTGGGAGGGCTATGGGCTTGGCGTTTCGCGTCAGGCGCGTTTCACGGAAGGGCGAAGGTCCGGAACGTCTGCGTTTTGCGGCGGGATGGTTGGGGTCTTCTTTCGGCGGCGACGCTTCCAAAAGCGAATGAGCAGCCACACACCCGCCGACAGCAGGGCGAGAACGCCGATCGCTTCGACGGTGAGAATTCGCATGGAATTGAAGAGGACGAAGTCGGGGTAAGACGCATAAAACCCGTTGAAACGTTCGAAAGCCGCAGGCAGGGCGAGCAAGTCTTCTTTGGATAGAGCCAGGGCGCGCTCATTGGGGTGGTATTGAGTGCCGAACCAGTAGGTGTCGCCCTGGGCGTCGAGTTCAATGTGTCCACCCAGAATGTGAGAGACAGGGCGGTCCTGGAGAAACTGGATCAGTCGAATTGCGCTTTGATGGTAGGCGTCGGCATCGTCGACCAGAAGGCGGCCCGGCATGAGGAAATCCCCAGACAAGACGAGCGCCGTGCGGTTATCGTAGAAGACCACGTGGCAGGATTGATGTCCGGGCGCCGGAAGTACGTCGACGATTCGTCCGCCGAGGTCGATGTGTGCGACGCCCTGCGGCCATTGAGAGAAGCCGAAGAAGTTGCGAATCGAATCGAGGTCCGGGGGGACGAGTTGGACGCCGGGCAGACCCTGGAACTGGCCGTCGCCGGAGCGATGATCGAGATGCTTGTGGGTGTGGACGACCAGGAGCGGGAGCTTCGCGACACCTGAGTCAGGCAGCAGATTCAATACGCTCTTCGCGAGCGGCATGTGATTGGGGTCAGCGACCGCACCGGTATCGATCAGCAGTGCCTTGTTTGATCCGATGAGAAGGTAGAGGAAGTTGGCCTCGAAGTCGGCGCACGGACTTTGTCGCAGGATGAAAGTTTGCGGCTCGTAGGCATGGACCTGGAGAGGCGGTTGCGGAGTAGCCGCGCAGTCTTTGGCTCCCTCGTTCCAGTGCACGTCGAGATTGCCGGGAACGACTTGCGCGATGGCGATGGTCGAGAGCAACAGCAGTGCGAGCAGGAGAAGATTTCGACAGTGGTGAGTCATGAATGTCTCCGCAGAGATGATTTGCGATTAGGCAGCGGCATGGCGTCGAGCCCACGCAGCCAGAGATCGAGAGCGCGATCGAGCCGCCGGCGATCGCGCGTGGCGCAGTAGTCGATCATCAAACCTCGAAAGCCCGCCAGAACAACGGTAGCCAGGGCGCGCGAGTCGTCCCGGCGATAGCCGTCGCGGCACATGGGGGTGACCATGAACTCGAGCCAGTCCTCGACCGTGTTGCGCAGGAAGCCCGCGAAGCGGCGGGGATGCCGCAAAGCCAACGAGTAGACCTCGAAGAAGAGCCGGAATCCGGATTCGGACTCCGGGGCGGTCATGTTCTGCCAGATCTCGCGGCATCCAGCCGAAACCGGGAATGCGCTGGCCGGTGACATCCGCGCGTAACGAGTACGTTGCTGCTCGCGGATGTGCGCCAGAACGCGGTCGATCATCGCCTCTTTCGAGCCGAAGTGGTAGAGCAGGACGCGCGGGCTGGAGCCGACGGCTTTTGCGAGCGGGCGCAGAGAGAGATCGGAAACGCCGTGCTTCATCAGATAACCGTTAATGGCGTCGAGTAATTCGACCGGCCTGCGCGGGTTGACGACTCCAGCCATGGTGGCGTAGAGATTATCATGTTTGAAACGATCGTTTCAAACATGGAGAGCGCCGGTTCAGGGCTTAGTTTTCGCTTGGGGCTGGAATGTGAGATGGTGAGGATCGGTAGCACATCAACTGCATGACACGACGGCTCTTCTATACGGATCATTTGGTCTTGCCGCTGCCCCCGCAGCACAAATTCCCGATCCAGAAATACCGGCTGCTCCGGGAACAGCTGGAACGTGACGGAAATTTCGTGTTCGAGCCCGCTCCACTCGCGGAAATTGAGACGATCGAACTGGTCCATGAGCGGACGTATGTGGACGCATTTCTGAATGGGACACTTACCGAGGCGGCGATCCGGAAGATTGGCTTTCCATGGTCGGAAGGATTGGTGAAGCGCACTCTGGCTTCGGTGGGGTCGACGCTCGCGGCGACGCGCGATGCGTTGAACAGTGGATGGGGCGGCACTCTGGCAGGGGGAACGCATCATGCGTTTGCGGGCGAAGGATCGGGATTTTGTGTGTTCAATGACATCGCGGTGGCGGCGAGGTGGGCGCAGGCGAATACGGATCTGCCACGCGTGGCGGTGATCGATCTCGATGTACATCAGGGGGATGGCACCGCGCATATTTTTCGGGAGGATCGCTCGGTGCTGACTCTGTCGCTGCACTGCAAGGCGAATTTTCCGCTGCGGAAACAGCAGAGCGTGATCGATGTAGAACTGGAGGCGGGAGTTGGGGACGAAGAGTATCTGCGCGAGTTGGAGCAGATATTGCCGAGGGTGTGGGAGTTTGAGCCGAAAATCGTTTATTACCAGTCGGGCGTGGACGGATTAGCGGCGGACCGGCTGGGCCGTTTGAAGTTGACGCATGCCGGACTGCGCGAGCGCGATCGGATGGTCATGCGCGGCGTGTGCGAGTTGGGCGTGCCGTTTGTGATTACGATCGGTGGCGGCTATTCGGAGCCGATTGAACTGACGGCCGAGGCGCACGCGAATACGTTTAGGGTTGCGCGGGAGGTACTGGGGTGAGGTTCATTCCCAGGTTAGCGTCCAAAGAGCGGACGCGAACCTGGGGCACCGAGCTTAGAAACAAGAGGTCCTTCGACAGCGTTCGGCATTCGCTCGCTTCGCTCAGGATGACAGGATCTTTGTCACGGCTGTCACTGCGGTCATTGCGACCGTGCGGTGAACAGGTCCATTACAGCTTTCTGGACTTTGTCGGAGAGGGCTTGCATATCGTGCCCGGAGAGGCCGGCGGTCGAGATCGGCTCACCGACTCGCATTTCCAGAGGCCGGCACTTGATGTGGTAGGTGTTCATCGGGAGCAGGTCGAAGGTGCCGATGAGGGCCACGGGCACAACGTCGACCTTCGCTTTGATCGCGAGAAAGAATGCGCCGGGCAGGAAGGGCTTGACTTCACCATCGGGTGTGCGGCCGCCTTCGGGGAAGATCACGAGCGGCATGCCGGCCTTCAGGCTTTTCAGCGCGGAACGGATACTGCCGATCGAGCCCGCCGGATTCTGCTGATCGACGCAGACCTGGCCGGAGCGCGTGAGGTGCCAGCCGACGATCGGGTACGACAGCAGCTCCTTCTTGAAGGCGATGCGGAACTGAAAAGGCAGATAGACGTAAAGGACCGGAATGTCGAGCGCCGAGGCGTGATTGACGGCGTAGACATACGGGCGCGAGGCGTCGAACTTATCGAGGCCGGTGACCTTCACCGGGGAGAAGATCGTCTTCATGATCATCCAGGACCAGCTGCGGGCGAAGGCGTGCAAGATGCGTTCGCGATCTCCGAAAAGCGAAACGGGGAGAGAGATGAGTCCGAGGACGACGGTGTAGAGCCAGATCAGCGGGTCGAAAATGAAATACGAGCGCAGGTGGCTGAGAATGCCGTGGCGGCGAATCGGTGCGCGGGGTTCCTGAATGGCGCGCTGGTCACCGGAGGACTGGGAGACGACGGGGGCTTCGCCACTTTCAACTTCCGTAGATGTGATGCGAAACGGCACTCTTCCCTTAGATGCGGGCGCCGAGGGCGCGCATCGCTTCTCCTACAATGTAAATCGAACCGGTGACGACTACCAGACCGCGGGTTCCCGCGGCGACACGGGCTTTGGCAAGCGCTGCGGGCACATCGGACGCCTCATCGATCTCGACGGCCACGCGGCGGGCAGCCTCGCGAATCTCGTCCGGCGTGGCGGCGCGCGGGTTCTCGACGTGCGTGGCGATCACGCGATCGGCTAACGGGAAAAGGATTTCAGCGATCTCGCTGACAGCCTTGTCGCGCATCGTGCCGAAGACAAAGATCAGCGGCCGCTCTTCATAGGTTGCGGAAAGCGTGGAACGCATAGCCCAGGCCCCAGCCGGGTTGTGGGCGACATCGAAGACCACTTCAGGATGCTCGGCGGTCGCGGAAAGGACCTGAAAGCGTCCGGGCCAATGGGTCTCTCGGATGCCACGTTCGATCGTGGCCGCGGTAACGCCAGGAAAGGTCTCGCGGCTTAGTTCTTCGGCGGCGGCGATCGCGAGCGCGATGTTGCGAAGCTGATGGCGGCCGACGAGCGGGCTCTCAACGGTAATTTCGTGTCCCAGAACCTGCAACGGATAGCGGGCGATGTAACCGGCCTTCTCCTGCGGACTCGGGAGAAGGTATTGGGCGCTGTTGGGGCTGACTGGCGGAACGTACGGCACGGCGTTGATGGCACGGGCACCCAAGTCAAGAATCGTGTGTCCGAGGACGTCGTTGGCTTCAGGCGTCTGCGGCAAGGTGACCACGGAGCGATCCGCGCGAATGATGCCGGCTTTCTCGCGGGCGATTTCGGTCAGCGTATCGCCGAGAAACTTCTGGTGGTCGAGCGAGATGTCGGTGATGACGCTTACGAGAGGTTCGACGACGTTGGTCGCGTCGAGGCGCCCGCCCATGCCGACTTCGAGAACGGCAACGGAAACCTTTTCGCGAGCGAAATACTCGAACGCGATGGCGGTGAGCATCTCGAAGAAGCTGGGGTGCCAAGGGAGTTCGTTCTCGGAAACGAGCCGTTCCGCGGTGCGATCGACGAGACCGTGAATGCCGGCGAAGTCGTCGTCGGAGATCGCGGCGCCATCGATGCGGATGCGTTCGTTGATCCGCACCAGATGGGGCGAGGTGTAGAGGCCGGTTTTGTAGCCGGAGGCGCGGAGTATGGACGCGAGCGTGGCGGCGGTGGAACCTTTGCCATTGGTTCCGGCGATCAGAACGGCCGGAAACTTGCGCTCGGGGTGCTCGAGAGCTTCGAGCAGAACCCGCATGTGGGCCAGATCGAACTTCTGGGAAGGCGTTTGGGCCAGCTCGTGGCCGAGCGCAAACATGCGAGCGATGGCTGTTTCGTAGGAGCTCAGGTGTTGGGTCCCGGGTCTCAGGTGCGTCGGCTATGCACCTTCGCCTTTGGCCGTAGGAGGCATCGCTGTGCGCAAGCGTACTGAGACAATATAAAGGGTATCAAGGATGGGGCGGCGGTTTCGAGGGCTGGACAGTGAGTGGCAGCGGCGGATGGTTCAGATGCTCGATTCCAGAGGTCAAGATCAGTCAGTTGGCGCCTGCGCGGAAATGGCTGCGTCCGCAATTGACGCGACCTCGGCGCTCCCCCTAGAATCTAATGAGTCCTGAGGGCCAGCCAGGATGTTCCGCGCAAGGCCCGGCAGTTTCCTGAAGAATTTGGAGTTTCATGCCACTTTACGAATACCAATGCAAGAAATGCCATCACCGGTTTGAACGGATCCAGAAGTTTTCCGATCCCCATGTGAAGAAATGCCCCGACTGTGGCGGCCCGGTCGAGCAGGTGCTGTCGGCGCCGGCGGTGCAGTTCAAAGGATCGGGTTGGTACGTGACCGACTACGCGAAGAAGTCGTCCTCGGGGAGCAGTACCGGGTCGTCGAACGGGGATTCGGGCGCGAAGAGCGAGTCGAGCGGAAAGAAAGACGAGAAGAAAGAGAGCAAGGCCGAGACGTCGAGCAAGAAAGCAGAGAAGAAGTAGCGATCGGCTGAGACGAGTTCGCTTTGCAGGGTGGCCGTGGGTTCGAGAATCCGCGGCTCTCTCTATTTCTACTCACTGTACTCTCGGCCTCGCAGTGGCGGCAATTCCCCTGAGAATCAACAGCTTGTCCGGCACTGCCAGTTTGAATCTTTCGAGATGGACGTTCATCTAATTGCATGACTAGTCAATTATTAACAATGCAGATATTTGGAGGGAGAGATGATTACGGTTCGGCGGAGCGATGAAAGGGGTGGCGGCAACTATGGCTGGCTGGACACGAAGCACACTTTCAGTTTCAGCGACTACTGGGATTCGCGCTGGATGGGATTTCGCTCGCTGCGTGTAATTAACGAAGACCATGTGGCGCCGGCGGCGGGATTCCCGACCCATCCCCATAGCGACATGGAGATCATCACCTATGTGCTCGAAGGCAAGCTCGAGCACAAGGACAGCCTGGGCACTGGTTCGGTCATTCTGCCCGGCGATGGCCAGCGCATGACGGCGGGCCGCGGCATCCGGCACAGCGAGTACAACCCGTCTAAGACGGAGCAGGTGCACCTGTACCAGATCTGGATTCTGCCGGAGAAGAAGGGACTGGAGCCGAGCTACGAACAGAAGACCTTTGCGGCAGAGGAAAAGCAGGGAAAGTTTCGATTGATCGCGTCGCCTGACGCGAAAGATGGCTCCGTGAAGATCAACCAGGATGCGCGGCTCTACGTGACGCTGCTCAAGCCCGGAGAGGAAGTGTCGCATGACTTTGGGAAAAATCGCCACGGCTGGTTGCAGGTTGCAAAGGGGAGCGTGGAAGTCAACGGCAAATTCCTGACGGCTGGGGACGGGGCGGCGATCAGCGACGAACCGAAGGTCGCGTTCAAAGCTGAGGAAGACAGCGAAGTGTTGTTGTTCGACTTGGCATGAACAGGACGAGGTTTCAGAGTTTCAAGGTTTCGAGCGTTGCCTAGGATCGGGTCCGAAAAGTAGGAGATCGTCGGAAGGCTGAAGTCTTGAAACCTTGTTACTTTGAAACGTTGCCACTTTGAAACCTGGGCACGTTGAAACCTTGAAACTCTTCTATCCTCCTTCCGCCAGATTCCACATCACCCGAGCGAACTTCCAAGAGCCGTCGGGTTGCTTCTTTAAAATGCGCAGAGCCTTGGCGCGAAAAGTCTTCACCTCGGCCTTTTCCGATTCCTTGTAGCTGGCCTCAAACGTATCCCACTCGAAGGCCGACCCATCGGCTACCTGCAGATCTTTGATCTCGGGCTTGTAAGTCACAACCTTTGCATCCGGATGCTCCATGGTGTCTTTCTTGTTATCGGCAAGAATGGCTGGCTTGCCGATCACCGCCGGAGCGCCGGGTTCGAGCAACACGGCATCGTCGGTAAAGAGATCCGCGAGCGCTTGCGGATCGCGCGCGAGCGTGGCGTCAATGTCTTGCTGATGAAGTTTCTGGATGGCCTGACGATCGGCGTCCAGAACAGTTACTGCGAGGGTAGGAGCCCGTCCGACACTTCTCCAAATTCCGAAAGCTGCCACGATCGCTAGCACAAGAATTGCGAGCCGGAGAATGCTTCTCTTCATGGTTTTCTCTCAACCGATTAGAGAATCCTAGAGTACAGAAACGGAAGGTTCAAGGGTCAACGCTTCAGGTCACTCCCCGTTCCGAAGGCGTTACACTCAGTCCAGCTATAATCGCATCATGCGCTGGCTTAGTGGGGATGTGAAGGCCGGGGCGCGATCCGGCGTCCGGTTGGGTGTCGTGCCGTGCCTGCTATGCGTGCTGGCGTTCGCGGCGAAAGAATTCGTGATGCCCGAGGCCAAGCCCGCGCGAACCTATGCGGCGCACGACGATCACACGGACGAGAAAGTGGCGGTTGGCGTCGATCCATACGACACGCAGGAGAAGGCGCAAATCTTCAGCGTGAAGTGGGTGGACGAGGGTTACTTGCCGGTCTTCGTGGTGATCACAAATGACGGCGATCAGCCTGTCTCGCTGGCATCGATGCGGGTGCAGTTCATTACCGCCCACCGCGACAAAATCTCGGCGGCGACCAATGACGATCTCTACCGCCGCTTGTCGCATGTAAAGACAGGACGTGTTTATCCGCTGCCGATTCCGCAAAAGATGAAAGGGGCGATTGGCAAGAAAGCGCTCGACGAGATCGATCGTTCGCAGTTTAGCGCCAAGGCGGTCGAACCCCACTCAACGCAATCCGGCTTCATGTTTTTCGATATCAGCGACATCTCGTCACCGCTGCCGGGTGCGCACGTCTACCTGACTGGGATTCGAGACGCGAAGGGCGCGGAGTTGCTGTATTTCGAGATGCCCTTGCAGCAGTAGGCGCGGCGTATCGACAGGATGCAACGAGACGCCGGACTCCTCAGCCCCAGACACCATCCTCATGCAGCCACTCTGACGGCGAGGATGCCGGTCGCTTCTTCGTTCGGCGGCGGCTCTCGGACCACGGATTCCATCTTCTATAATCAACTGTCATGGTGACGACCCCAGACCCCGCGGTGGGCGCACGCGCGAAATACGAGCCGGTCATAGGCCTGGAAGTGCACGTTCAGCTGCTCACTGAGAGCAAGATCTTTTGCTCGTGCTCGACTCGCTTTGGTGCTCCGCCCAACACGAATGTTTGCCCGGTGTGCCTGGGAATGCCCGGGTCGCTGCCCGTCCTGAATAAGAAAGCAGTGGAATACGCGGTGCTGGCGGCAATGGCGCTGAACTGCCGCATCAATGAGACCTCAATTTTCGCTCGCAAGAACTATTTTTATCCAGACCTGCCCAAGGGATATCAGATTTCGCAATATGACCGTCCGCTGGC
>Ga0210384_10004574_pt1 | contig 15374 bp, 13 predicted proteins | sample IncBWH2MmetaG_FD_160574 | JGI IMG/M metagenome (GOLD analysis project Ga0210384, IMG submission 160574) | Forest soil microbial communities from Barre Woods Harvard Forest LTER site, Petersham, Massachusetts, United States - Inc-BW-H-2-M | ecosystem: Environmental > Terrestrial > Soil >...
CCGGATTCAATGAACTGAGTTGCTGTTTTTTTTGCGTTTTCAAAACGGGAATGTGCTAGTCCGGGAGACCAGCCCAAAACCTCAATAAAATTATAGTAATCCAGACGCTTTTCTGATTTCAGGACAATTGTATCGGGAGTATTGCAAATATCTCCAACCGCTACAATCCCGGTTTTCATCATTTCATATTCAGCAGATTGGATGGCTTCTCGTTTAATTTCTTTGGGGACAGACCGGCTGTTTATAACGGAAAGCACAAAATTGACCAAACCTTGTTTTTCCCGAATCAGATTTTTTAGGTGACTGAGTTCCAGGTGGCAATGACAATTAATAAATCCAGGGCTTAATGTTCCTGTAAATTTTTCCAGATCTTCTCCGGCCTGATCTTCGTTCACAATAGTCTCAATAGTGCCGTTCTGCGTACAAATCAAAACTCCATCCCTTTGCATTTTAAAACCGTCAAATAAGTAGTCTGCTTTCAATTTCCGATAACTCATGGATCAGTTAACTTTGCAGCAATATAAATTTTTCACAGGTTATGATAGATAAACTGGATCACATCCGGGCAAGATTCGATGAATTAGGAGTAGCACTTACCAATCCGGCAATTGTAAACGATAACAGGAAATTCAGTTCTACCAGCAAAGAATACCGCAGTCTTGAGAAGATTGTAAAGTCGTACGACCAATACCGCAATCTTCTTGATGACCTCGCATTTAACCGCGAGGCACTAAATGGAGATGATGAAGAATTAAGGGAACTGGCCAAGATGGAAACATCGGCTTTGGAGGAGAAAAAGACGGCTCTGGAAACAGAAATAAGGCAGTTATTGATTCCAAAGGATCCTCAGGATGAAAAAAATGCAATAATAGAGATCCGTGCAGGAACAGGGGGCGACGAAGCCAGCCTTTTTGCAGGGGATCTTTTAAGGATGTACATGAAATATTGTGAAAGAAATGGCTTTCGGACAGCTCTTTTAAGTGAAAGCGAGGGCACGGTGGGGGGTTATAAGGAGGTTCTTCTTGAAGTTACCGGGGAGGACGTGTATGGTACCTTGAAATTTGAAAGCGGTGTTCACCGTGTTCAAAGAGTTCCGGATACGGAGCAAAGTGGTCGTGTGCATACTAGTGCCGCAACTGTAGCGGTGATGCCAGAGGCTGAAGATGTCGATTTCGAACTGAATCCTGCTGATGTAAAAATGGAAACATCCCGAAGCGGGGGAGCAGGGGGACAAAACGTTAATAAAGTGGAAACCAAAGTAATGCTCACTCATTTACCTACAGGAACAGTGGTTGTTTGCCAAACAGAAAGGTCCCAATTGGGAAATCGTGAAAAAGCAATGCAAATGCTGAGGACCCGGTTATATGAAGAACAGGTACGAAAACAGGAAGAGGAAATATCCAGACACCGAAAAAGTCTGGTTAGTACCGGTGACCGGAGCGCAAAAATCCGGACCTATAATTTTCCTCAGGGAAGGGTAACGGACCACAGGATCGGTCTGACTGTTTATAACCTGAACGATGTCCTGAATGGTAATATCAGTGAGTTTATAGAAGCCCTGCAGTTTGCTGAAAATGCTGAAAAAATTGCAAAACCCGCCTGAGGTGTTGCTATTTTTCTACATTTAGAATTGAAAGTCAAATGAATAGTTGGAAGCTAACAGATTAAAGTAGTAAATTCATAATAGTAAATTCTTAACATTACTGATTAAACCTATTGCTGATTTTTTCGTTTAATGTAAAGGGATCTGTTGGATTTTCCCGAAGTTGCAAACATCAATCGAATAGTTAGTTATAGGATAAGGTTGAGTCTTAAAAAATTGTTATTAAGAAATTAGGGACGTATTGAATTCGTTTTGATCTGTAACTTTACATCAGTTCTTTTGAAAGCAGGGCGAAATAATAAATGGGATTGGCACTTGAATTGCCCTGTAATAATAAATGGTCTTTTCTATTTGACTTCACAAAAGCAGTCAATTTTCTCATAAGCAGTTAGTTTTGGTTACGGCCCCTGTTTCCACAGGGGCTTACTTTTTAAAGACTCCGCCGAACTTTTGGAAAACTATGATCAGTTTCTAAACCAGGGAAATGTTAGCCGCACGAATAAAAACCCCGCCACGGCTCCTACTATATCTGCTGCAATATCATAAATATCAAAATCCCTGTTTGGAATAAAATATTTCTGTACATATTCCATAGCAATACCATACAAACACGCTACGATTAATATAACCACAGACTGCCTGAAGGAATTATTATTTTTCTCCTGTTTTGCCGAATAGTAAAAAGACCATAAAAAAACAAAACTTCCAAACAAGATGATATGGACATATTTATCGAGGTTAGGTATGGAAAAATGATTTTCATTGGGTAATAAATTTCCGGGGAGGGCCAGCAAAATAAAGATTATAATAGTCCAGATCAAGGCGGGAATTCGATTTGAAAAAATCTTATATAATCGGTGACGCATATGAATGGATGCGAAGATAAGATCCTAACCTGTAACCTTGCCAATAACATACATTGCCTCCATAGTAGGAGTTGTACTTCCACCTTTTTTTTCAAGTGTAATTGCAAATGCTTCAGCTTTAGGTATCGTTTTGAGTTTTACAAATGAAAGGTCCTTATTCATATCAAAGATACCTGCATCCACAGGGTGACCATCCACTATTGCCCAAAGCTGATATTGTTTATCCGGAACGGGCATTGGTAACCGGTTGACCAACAGGTAAACTTCTTTGGATTCAGTATTCCAATAAACTGTTGCCATACTTGAAGGAGCAGGACTTGCAGGCGCACCCGGCATTTTTACAATTTCCATCAATGGATTTTTCATAAGTCTGAGGGCATTTTCGTAATCCTCCAGTTTCGTTTGCAACATTTGATTGGCGCCGGCGATCTGAGTTTGTGTAGCGACTAGTTCTTTATATTGGGCGATGGACTTCTTATACTGATTCAATAAATAGAGATTAAGCAGCACGCTCCCAAAAAGCAGCACTAAAGATGCGGCTGCGACATATCTGGCAAAACCCTTCCTGGGAATCAGGACTGGTTTACCAGAAATAATACGTGGGGGCTGTTCATCTTTTTCCATTCCGATTTCGGAAAATATCCTTGATTTCAATGCGCGTGGCGGCTCCAGTTTTTGTTGGAGAAGCGATTGTTCCAACTGTAGTTCAAATGCATTTCGTGCTGCACGAACTTCCTGATGAGCGTCGCACATACGTTCGAACTCGACACTGTCCTCAGCGGAGGCAAGTCCAAGCACGTAGCTTTCAATAATTCCACTTAATATATACTCTTGAAGGTTCAACTATTTTAAATATACTTTTAATTGTAATAATGCATTTCTAATACGGGTTTTTACCGTTCCTAATGGGATGTCTTCAATCTGAGCGATTTCTTCATGCGTATAGCCCATTAAATAAGCAAGTTCTATCAATATTCGATGTTCAGGTTTAAGTTTTCCCAGGAATTTGGTTAGGCCAATACCATCAATATTGGTTTGGGTTACTAGGTCAATTCCATATACGTTATCGGTAATCTCCTGGTTTTTCAGGCTGTTCATGTACCCCTTCGACCTTAGCATGTCGATCGATGCATTCCGGCTGATATTCAACATCCAGGTAAACAAACGCCCTTTAAGTGGATCGTAGGATTCTATTTTACGCCAGATATTAATAAAAACCTCTTGCAATATATCAGCGGCCATTTCTGGCGATTTTACTATCTGAAGAATAATACTATAAAGGGAGCCGCTATAGTGATCATATAAATATGAAAAAGCCTGATCGTCCCTATCTTTTAAGGCATTGATCAGTTCCTGCTCACTATATGTTTCAGTTGATGCCAAGGTTCGCAGTTAAAAGGTGTATCAGACAGATTTATACAACCAAGGCTTCATAAGCATTAGCATCCAATAGGTTTTCTACCTTTCCTGGGTCTTTTACAGTTAGTTTGATCATCCATCCTTTACCGTAAGGATCAGTATTGACAAGTTCCGGCGCATTTGCCAGTTCTGGATTCAATTCCATTATTGTGCCTGCTACGGGTAAAAAAAGATCAGAAACTGTTTTTACGGCTTCCACTGTTCCAAAGACTTCACCTGCATTCATAGATTTACCAATGGTTTCCACCTCGACATATACTATATCTCCCAATTCGTGTTGTGCATAGTCCGTAATTCCGACAATAAATATATTGCCTTCTTCCTGTCTTAGCCATTCATGTTCTTTTGTGTACCGTAGGTTTTTTGGAAAACTCATTTGTAGTTATTTAAATGTTCTGTTCTGGCAGATGCAAATATAGAAGGATTTGAATATTCTCTTCTCCAGCTTTGTTATTCGTTCTGCCCCTGATTTTCAAAATAAAGTAAAATATGATCCTTCATGAAGTTTTCCTGTTCGATAATATTGAAAACAGGCAAATGTTTCAGCTGGCGGTAATGAGGCCATCCTTCTTCATCAACCATTTCAAGTTCATAATATCCACTGGGTGAAAGAAGAGTACAAACAGCTACGTGCATCAGGTCCTGTTTCTGTTCTTTAGAAAATTTCGTTTGAAAATCACCAACTTCCTGAATACCGATCAGGAAGAGAATAGTTTCCATATCAGGTTTCTTTCCAAATCTGGACATCAATTTTTCTTCCAACGCCCACCATCTGCTTTGAATATCGTCTTTAACATTCATAATACAAAGATAACCCGGTAAGGAATCTTTCAATTCATCGGTTAACTTTGCGCAAAATTTCCTTCATGTTACAGTTAGCGTTGATCAGGCAGCAACCAGATTTTGTAAAAGAAAGACTTCTAGTAAAGAATTTCGATGCTACCACTGCTATATCTAAGATTTTGGAATTGGATGCACAAAGAAAGAGGCTTCAACTGGAAATGGAATCCGAACAGGCTGGTTTAAATGCAATTTCCAGGGAAATTGGACAGCTAATTTCAATGGGGGAAAAGGAAAAAGCGGAAGAAAAAAAACAGGAAGTCACATCCTTAAAATCAAAACTTAGTTTCTTGCCTGACGCAGTAAAAGCGATTGAAGATCAATTACATCAGATACTGGTTACCCTGCCCAATCTACCTTCTTCCAAGGTACCACCTGGTAAAACAGCAAATGATAATGTGGTTGTAAGAGAAGGGGGAATTAAACCAGCATTACCTGCGAAAGCTCTCGCCCACTGGGATCTGGCAAAGAAGTATAACCTGATAGATTTTGAGCTTGGTAATAAAATAACCGGAAGCGGGTTTCCGGTTTATATTGACAAAGGAGCGAGACTTCAAAGGTCGATGATCCAGTATTTTCTTGATTATAATACCAGGGCAGGATTTGTAGAATATCAGCCTCCGCTGGTTGTAAATGAAATCAGTGCATATGGAACCGGACAGCTCCCTGATAAAGAAGGACAAATGTATTATGTGCCGGAAGATGAACTTTACCTAATACCTACATCAGAAGTTCCACTTACTAATATTCTCCGCGATTCAATTCTTAGTGAAAAATACCTACCGGTTAAAATGACGGCGTATACACCTTGTTTCAGACGGGAGGCAGGCAGTTATGGTAAGGATGTCCGTGGTTTGAATCGCCTCCACCAGTTTGACAAGGTGGAGATAGTTCAAATCGTACATCCTGATAAAAGTTATGAGGCACTGGAAGAAATGGTAAATCACGTCGAAAAACTCCTGTTAACACTTGATCTGCCATACCGTATTTTGCGGTTATGCGGAGGAGATATGTCTTTTACTTCAGCTATAACTTACGATTTTGAAGTTTTTTCTGCAGCCCAGGAGAAATGGCTGGAAGTGAGTTCCGTAAGTAATTTCGAGAGCTTTCAGACCAATCGGATGAAAATTCGTTTTAAAGATGAACATGGCAAAATGCAATTATTGCATTCACTCAATGGAAGCTCTCTCGCACTTCCCAGAATTATGGCCTGCCTTCTGGAGAATCACCAGGGGGCAGATTTTATTTCCCTCCCTGAAGTTTTGCATGGCTATTTTAAGGCGGAACGCTTAACGCTTAACGCGTAACGCCCAACGCTTTAGGTGGATGACCAAGGGTTCTACTGGCATAAAGCTTCTGGCTTTTCTTAAAAAGTGCAATCATTCATTAATCATTAACAATTAAAAAACGTTACGCGTTACGCGTTTAGCGTTAAGTTTTAAGAAGGTATTAAACCTTTTGTTCTCAATACCATCCTAAGTGTGATGAATCTCAATCAGCAAAAAAATCAGCATCTCTGGTGGCGGGCAGGCTTTGGCCCTCCGGCTGATCAGGTTAATGAACTTTCAAAGCAAAAGCCGGAGGCTTTATTTCATTCCATTCTCAAGGCTTCTGAAAAAAAACCTGTTCTGTTCGACCTGGCCGATCCGGATTTGAAAGAACTGGTGATGGAGAATCTTCCATTGGCTCCTGGAAAAATGCCTGGTCTGAAACCAGAAGAAAAACAAATGATCCGGAAACAATCCGTCCAGGATATTTCAAAACTGAATATACGCTGGCTTCAGGAAATGACAGTGAGCCCGGCCCAACTGTTAGAAAAAATGTCCTTGTTCTGGCATGGACATTTTGCTTCAAAAACTGTCAATATCATTTATGATCAGGCCCTTCTGAATGTTATCCGTTCCAATGCGCTGGGTAATTTTAAGGACCTCCTTTTTAATGTAAGCAAGACAGCTTCGATGATCCAGTTTCTGAACAATAATCAGAATAAAAAAGGACATCCGAATGAAAATTTCGCAAGGGAGTTAATGGAACTTTTTACCATCGGCCGCGGCCACTATACTGAAACGGATGTAAAAGAATCGGCACGCGCCTTTACCGGATGGGGCACCAACCTGCAAGGGGATTTTAATTTTCGACCAAGACAACATGACGACGGCATAAAAACTTTTTTTGGAAAAACAGGAAACTTAACAGGAGAAGATATTCTCGGGATTTTACTTGAGCAAAAACAAACCGCCATTTTTATTACCCGAAAAATTTATAAGTTTTTTGTAAATGAAATGGTAGATGAAGAAGTAGTGAGCAAACTGGCTGCCAGGTTTTATGACAGCGGTTATGACATCCGTGGTTTAATGATCAGCATCTTTAATTCATCCTGGTTTTACGATCAGAAAAATATTGGTACCCAGATCAAATCGCCTGTTGTATGGATGGTGGGTATGCGCAGACAACTTCCACTGGAAATGCAAAATCCGGCAGACCAGTTGATTTTGGAACGATTACTGGGTCAAGTTTTATTTTCTCCACCGAATGTAGCCGGATGGCCGGGAGGTAAACACTGGATAGATAGTTCCAGTCTCATGCTTCGAATGCAGGTTCCGCGAATAATTTCCCAGTCGGATAGTATCCTTTCCAAACCCAAGGATGATGATGATTTGATGATGGGAATGCATGACCATGTTTTTTTTAATAATCCTAAAAAAATCAATAATCCGGGTGTCCAATTATTCCAGACTAAAATTCTTTGGAATGATTACATAAAAAATTTCAACGATATAACAGATCCAGAAATTTATACAGCAATCCACGATTTGCTTTTACAAAAAACCTTTCCCATGAAAGAAAATGATATGATTAAGTATATAGATGAGTCTGACCGCGAAAGACGTATTGAGTCTATTACTATACGGCTAATGGGCACGCCGGAATATCAGTTGTGTTAATATAAAAGAAAAAAAAATGCATATCAATCGAAGAAAATTTATACATCTGAGTTCCCTGGCAACAAGTACGCTTATGCTACCGAAATTTTTGAAGGCATTTGAGGGGACTTCTTCACTTGATGGAGGAAATAAAGTGTTGGTTGTTCTTCAATTGAGTGGTGGAAACGACGGACTCAATACAGTGATCCCGATTCGCAACGAAATTTATTATCGTGAACGTCCCGTTCTTTCAATTGCCAAAGAGAAAACGCTTTCCCTGAATGAGGAAGCAGGACTGCATCCTTCACTTACTAATCTAAAGACTTTATACGATGAAGGTGAACTCGCCATTCTGAATAATGTCGGTTATCCGAATCCTGACCGGTCGCATTTTCGCAGCATGGATATATGGCAGACTGCCAGCAATAGTGATGAATATCTGAATTCAGGCTGGTTGGGCAGATATCTTGACGCACAATGTTCGGGTTGTTCAAAACCTACGCAGGTACTTGAGATGGATGATATGCTTAGTCTGGCTTTAAGTGGTGAACAAATGAAAGGCATCGCCCTGAGGGATCCGAAACGATTATATGAAACAAGCCAGGATCCTTTTTTCAAAGACGTACTTCAGACAAGAAAAAATGAACAGCCCGAAGATTCGGCATCATATTTATATAAAATTATGTCTGAGACGGTTTCTGGTGCCGACTATATTTTTCAGCAAAGCAAACTGAGACCCACCACAACAGTATATCCAAATTCGGAGATCGGGAAAAACCTGAAAACGATCGCATCACTGATTTCATCAGACATTAATACAAGGGTGTATTATGTATCGCTTGGAAGTTTTGATACTCATGTAGGCCAGCAGGCCAAGCAGGAAAAATTATTCAGTGATCTGAATGATGCCATCAAGCCATTTATTGATGATCTGAAAGCGAATCACCGGTTTGAAGATGTTTTAATGATGAGTTTTTCTGAATTTGGAAGAAGAGTGAGTGAGAATGCTAGTGGAGGTACGGATCACGGAACAGCAAATAATATGTTCCTGATCAGCGGCGGTTTGAAAATGAAAGGTGTATTAAATGACATGCCTGATCTCTCGAATCTTAGAGAAGGTGATCTCATTCAGCAAATGGATTTTAAACGAGTATATGCTACCCTGCTGAACAAATGGTTACATGCAGATGATTATAAAATCCTGGGACGGCAATACGAATACCTGAATTTCATTTAGAAAATTAATTACTATTCCTACCAGCTTTGTTTTGCTACGCCTGCCTTGATAGCCGCGAGAGCCTTTTCTTCACCCAGTAAGGTTGTGAGTTTGTTTCCTTTGCCATCATGTCCCTGGGCCATATAAGCACCCTTGGCAGTCTTGCTGATCACCGCATCCATGATCGGAACATTTTTCTCTTTCGTCTTAACATTATATGCTGTAAGTACTACGGTGGACATATCTTAAATTTTAAAAGGTTCTGAATTCACTAACTGGCTAAGCGGCTAAAGGTATATAAATATTCTTAAACGGGTTTTCGATTGAATTAAACGTCGAGCCGGGCATATTTTGCATGGGACTCAATGAACTCCCTGCGGGGTGCTACTTCATCACCCATCAACATGCTAAAAATGCGGTCAGCCTCTGCTGCGCTTTCAATAGTAACCTGTTTCAAAGTCCGGGTACCAGGATTCATGGTTGTTTCCCAGAGCTGACTGGCATTCATTTCTCCCAATCCCTTGTATCTCTGCACACTTACACTGTCTTCGTTACCACCACCCAGCTTTTCAATTTGTAAACGGCGCTGGTCTTCTGTCCAGGCATAAGAACTTTCTTTACCTTTTTTTACCTGGTAAAGCGGAGGTTGAGCAATGTAGATATGACCCTGTTCAACAAGGGCAGCCATATATCGGTAGATAAAAGTAAGGATCAGTGTTGCGATATGACTTCCATCCACATCGGCATCCGTCATTATGATCACTTTATGATATCGTAGTTTTGCCAGATTTAATGCCTTCGGATCCTCTATTGTACCGACGGTTACTCCTAGAGCCGTATACATATTCCGGATTTCCTCGTTTTCATAAATCCTGTGCTCCATGGCTTTTTCAACATTCAGGATTTTACCCCTGAGAGGAAGTATGGCCTGAAAACTTCGGTCACGCCCCTGTTTGGCAGTTCCGCCTGCGGAATCTCCTTCCACAAGGTATAGCTCACAACGTTCAGGATTTCTTTCGGAACAATCGGCGAGTTTGCCGGGAAGTCCGCCTCCGCTAAGAACACTCTTGCGTTGTACCAGTTCTCTTGCTTTGCGGGCCGCTGCGCGGGCCTGGGCTGCCAGGATTACTTTTTGGATGATGTTTTTAGCTTCCCGCGGATTTTCCTCCAGGTATGCTTCCAAAACTTTAGATACTGTGGTATCCACAATTCCACTGACCTCGTTATTACCCAGTTTGGTTTTCGTTTGCCCTTCAAACTGAGGTTCGGGAACTTTTACAGAAATAATGGCGCTTAATCCTTCGCGATAATCATCACCTTCAATCTCCACTTTTGCCTTTTCAAAATGATTCTGTTTATCTCCATAACTTTTAAACACCCTTGTTAGTGCACGGCGGAATCCGGCAACATGTGTTCCTCCTTCTATGGTATTGATGTTATTGACATAAGAATAAATATGTTCGCTATAACTATCATTATAAATAAGTGAAACCTCCACAGCCACATTTGTGGCTGTGTCTAAAACATTCACATAAATAGGTTTTGGAATCAGCGGCGTTCTGGCCGCATTACTGTCCAGCATTTCCAGAAATTCAGTGATCCCACCCTGGCTATAAAATGTTTTAGAATAAATCTTACCCTCTTCATCCAGATCACGATGGTCATTGATCACAATTTTTACGCCCTTATTTAAAAAAGAAAGTTCCCGAAGTCGGCTTTCGAGGATGTCACGGTTGTAAACCAGGGTGATGAAAATACTTGAATCTGGATGGAAATGCACGCGGGTACCCGTTTTGTCACTTAATCCGATTTCACGGACGGGGTATTGCGGTATGCCGATTTTATATGCCTGTTCGAATATTTTACCTTCACGTTGGACAGTTACATGGAGATCGCTGCTAAGCGCGTTTACACAACTGACGCCTACACCATGCAAGCCGCCTGAAACTTTATAAGTGTTCTTATCGAATTTCCCGCCGGCGTGAAGGATGGTCATAACCAATTCCAAAGCACTTTTCTTTTCTTTGGTATTCATTCCTGTAGGGATACCACGCCCGTCATCTTCCACACTTACAGAATTATCCGTAAAAATATCCACAATGATGTTACTGGCATATCCAGCAAGGGCCTCATCAATTGAATTATCTACTACTTCATAAACAAGATGATGTAAACCTTTAACGCCCACATCGCCGATGTACATGGCGGGTCTTTTTCTTACTGCTTCCAACCCCTCCAGAACCTGAATACTATCTGCTCCGTAACCATTGACTGCAGGAGCTGCAACCTGTTGCTGACTATCGTTCATATTTAATTGAAAAACCGGTTATTAGATGTAAAATAACAGGGTCTGCAAATCTACTAAAATCAAGGGGAAGTACGGGTTTGAAACCCTTCTTTTTTAAACAATTTTTTTGGGTTTTTTTACCTTGAAAATAAGGTGGTTTTGAGGGGTATTCTATGGCCTGATTAACTATAACCTTCCAAATTCGATTTTGGGGGTTAAATTTGCAGGATATTTATGCATCAGCCCCCCGATATTCTCACACTAGCTTATAAACAGCCCTTCATGCAGGAGCAATTAAAGCTTCTGGATGAAAAAGAGCGCCAGATTCCAGGGTCGGTTCAGTATGTAATCCGTCGGTTTGAGAAGAATCCACAATGGAGCCTGGAAGACACCGGAATGATGGTATATCATTATAAACGCGAAAAACCGCAGGAGAATTATTTTGAACTTCGGTTTTGTATTACAGGCAACGCGTATTGCAAACAAAAGAATAAGGAATGTGATGTTTGCCATCTGCATACCTCCCGTTTATGCCCCGATCGCACAGAAACAGTAGATGTAATGAGTTTCCGGTTTTCACCCGTGCATCTTTCTCAATTTGTGAAACCTAACCAATTAACCGGCAGCTTATCAGACAACGTGCTTCATTTCAAACACCCATCTTCATTTTCTAAAATTTTATCACTCTGTAGCCGGATCCGCGTGCTGCTGGAAGGTTTATTAAACCATAATTATACCGACAGTCTGGAGAATATTTTCATTAATGCCCAAACGCAAATGTTATTGCTCTATAGCCTGGAATGTATGCTGGGTGAAAAAGAAGTGGAAGCTTTTCAATGTAAATTCCTTGCGAACGGAGCAGACAGAGAAAAGATAAACCTTGCCAGGGAAATACTGCTGGAACATATAGGTGAACCGCTTACGATCCGCGAACTCAGCAGGAAAGTAGCAATCAATGAATGCTATCTGAAAAAGGGGTTCAAGGAACTTTTCGGAACAACTATTTTTGATTTTTATCAGGGCCAACGCATGGAACATGCACGTTACCTTTTATATGAAAAAGGACTGAGCGTTACCGATGTCTCGGTTATGCTGGGATATTCTTCCATATCACATTTTTCCACTGCATTTAAAAAACACACAGGACTTAAGCCATGTGAACTTCTTTTTAAAGCTTAAAATTAGTTGTTAATTATTAGTTTTTTATTGTAAATTCTAAAGTATTGGTATAAGGTTATTTGATAAAAGATTAGGAAAATTCTCGTTTCTCCTTAACAACCAATAACTAACAACTAAAAACTCTATTATTCCGATCTCAACGAATTCGCGGGGTTCATTATCGCTGCTTTGATAGCTTGTGTACTCACTGTTAATAGCGCAATTAAAACTGTAGTAAATCCTGCTATGGCAAACATCCACCAGCTGATTTGTATTCTGAATGTAAAACCCTGGAGCCATTTATTCATTGCCCACCAGGCAATGGGTATTGCAATCAGAAATGCAATCAGAACAAGTTTTAAAAAGTCTTTCGACAATAATTCTACGATACCGGTAATACTGGCGCCCAGTACTTTTCGAATTCCGATTTCCTTATTTCTTTGTTCAGCACTGAAAGCTGCAAGTCCGAATAATCCCAGACAGGAAATACAGATCGCAATCAGAGTAAATGCATTTATGATGCGCGACATTGAAATATCTGACTCATATTGTTTCTGAACCTGTTCGTCCAGAAATGTATATTCAAAAGGCACTCCCGGAATATCTTTATGCCATACAGTTTCTATTCTGGTCAAAAGATCTTTATAGTTTCCGGTTGCAGTATGTACCGTCAGGTTAGCCCAAAGGCCATCCTGTTTATGATTCATCCATAACATAAAGGGTTCAACTTCTTTATGTAACGATCCGAAATTGAAATCTTTCATCACGCCTGCAATTGTCCATATGAGGGAATTCCAATCTGTAAGTTTTGTTCCCGGAGCTTTAAGAGGTGACAAACCTAAATTACGTATAAAAGTTTCATTGACTAATATTTTTGCAGAATCATCCGGCCTGAAGTCCCGGCCACTAATCAGTTTTATTCCATTGGCCCGGACAAAAAATTCATCACTGACAATAAAGCTTGCCGGTTTTGCATCTGCCTGACGCTGACCCGGCAGGGTAAAAACATTAGAAAAAAGTGCGGGATTACTGAGGAATTTGCTGGAATTGCTGATTTCTTTTACACCCGTAACCTGACGAAGATCATCCATAAATGCAGGAATATATTTAAATGATTCTCCGGTGTTAAATGTAAAAATCAGGCGCTGCTCCTTATCAAATCCGAGGTCCTTATTTTTGATATATTCCAACTGGCTGTAAATAATTACAATTCCTGTTATCAATACAATCGATAATACAAATTGAAAAACAACTAGTGACCTACGGATTCCTGCAGCGGAAATTTCACTTGTAAAATTTCCCTTGATTACTTTAACAACACGGAAAGCAGAGAGATAAAATGCAGGATAACTCCCGGCGATCAGTCCGGTAGCAAATACAAGTGATGCAAGCATGAGCCAGATATTATAATCTTTCAGAAAAAGAAGACTAACATCTGCCTGAGTAATATTATTCAGGAATGGCAAAGCAATAATCAGCAGCGGAAATGCGATTATTACAGATATCAGAGAAAGTAAAAAGGATTCACCAAGAAATTGTCTGATAAGATCTCTTTTACCGGCTCCTATGACTTTTCTAACACCCACTTCCCTGGCTCTTTTCGATGCACGTGCAGTTGAAAGATTCATAAAATTGATGCAGGCAATTATTTGTATTAGGGTTGCAATGAGGCCGAGGATAGCTAAAAAAGTCGGGCTCACAGGTTTCCCGATCCCTGGATTATCCATTTGGAGGGTAGTGTGTATGCTTGAAATAGGTTGCAGATACATATTAATCGCAAGACCTGCTTCTTTTAGTTCTTTCCCTGCATATCTGTTTACAAAAGCAGGAAATTTATTTTCAAACAAAGCAATATTGGTATTAGACCGAACCTTAACATAGGATGATATATAATTATTGCTGGTCCAGGAATCATTATGCATGGTATACTCACCGTTGCCACCACTATTCATAGTAACAAAAACATTTGCCTGCAGGTGAGATTTTCCAAGGCTTTCATCTACTATGCCTGTCACCGTATAATCAGTTATCCCCTGTGTGTTATCAATGGTAATCGTTTTACCAACCGGATCAATTTGGCCAAATAATTTGTCTGCCGTAGGTTTTAATAACACGACAGAATATGGTTTCATTAAAGAATTCTTGTTTCCTTCAACAAAATGATAGGAAAACACTTCAAAGAAAGTGGAGTCAACATAATAAGGATTGGTTTCATAAACCGAATGATCCTTATAACGAAGCAAATGCCTGTCAATCCCGATAAATGGCACTACACGGGTATACTGCTCAATCTCTGGAAAATCCCGCTTCATTGCCGGACAAATAAAACCACCCGAATTTGCAAGATTATGAACCCCGTCATTTGCAGTTAATTTTCTATCGACACGATATATCCGGCTTACTCCATCATGATGTTTATCGTAGCTGTATTGATCTTTTACATATACAAGGATATAAAGACAACACAGGGTACCAATGGCTAATCCGAACACATTGATAAAACCGAAAGTTTTGTTTTTAAGCAGGAAACGCCAGGCGGTTTTGAAATAGGTTTTGAACATAGTATTTAAAGTAAAAAGTCAAAATTAAAAAGTAAAAAATGCTTGCTTCGATGCTCAGGATAGGTGTATGCCGCTTATCCACTCCCAAGCTAATGCCAGATTGATATCTTATTGAATATCAGCCGTATATATAATAATCCGTTTGTCGGATTGCCCGTTTTCGATACGAAAACCGTTCGTTTTTTTAAAAAAACATACATAAACGCATGACTGTCATTGCTTTATCCGAGGCGCTTCGAGATTCCTTCGGGAATCCTTCGGGATTATTAGGGGAATCCTTCGGGAATTCCCGAAGAACTCCCGAAGAACTCGCGAAGGATTCCCGAAGAATTCTTGAAGCCACCCAGAACCAATACAGGCTAAAACCATAAGGTGTCTCGTCCTGATATAGCTGTACAGGTGAGTAAATAAATCCTGAGGTAACTGTACATGCGCCAGATTTAATCCTGAGACAGCTGTACATCTGTCTTTTTAATCCTGGATAAACTGCGCATGATTGG
>Ga0210384_10004575_pt1 | contig 15373 bp, 14 predicted proteins | sample IncBWH2MmetaG_FD_160574 | JGI IMG/M metagenome (GOLD analysis project Ga0210384, IMG submission 160574) | Forest soil microbial communities from Barre Woods Harvard Forest LTER site, Petersham, Massachusetts, United States - Inc-BW-H-2-M | ecosystem: Environmental > Terrestrial > Soil >...
ATCCCCGATTCGCCGGACCAGTGCCTGAGTGAAGTTCTGGATTCTCGCCGTGCCGCCGAGATCCCGCGTTCGAATGGAATCGACGACGAGGGTGTCGCTCAGGGCCTTGCGCAGCCGAGCCGCCTGCTTGCGCAGGCCGACGTGGTCGAGCATCATGCCTGCCGCCAGGATCAGCGCCGTCGGATTCGCGACGCCCCGTCCAGCGATGTCCGGCGCGGATCCATGCACCGCTTCGAAGATCGCCGCATCGGCGCCGATGTTGGCGCCCGGCGCCATGCCCAGCCCCCCGACGAGGCCGGCCACCAGGTCCGAGAGGATGTCGCCGAAGAGGTTGGTCGTCACCAGCATGTCGAACTGCCAGGGGTTGGTCACCAGCTTCATCGCACAGGCGTCCACGATCACGGCGTCGAGCTCGAACGCGCCTCGGTATTCGCGGTCGTACAGATCTCGCGCCGTCTCCAGGAAGATGCCTGTCAGGGCCTTCAGGATGTTCGCCTTGTGGACGACGCTGACCTTCTTGCGCCGCATCGCCACGGCCTGGTCGAAGGCGAACTTGAGCAGCCGCCGGCTTCCCGCTCGCGTGTTGACGCCGGTGGCGATCGCGACGGCGTGCGGATCACCGTCGATCGGAACATAGTGCTCGTGCCCGATGTAGAGACCCTCGAGGTTCTCGCGCACGACGACCAGGTCGATGTTCTCGAACCGCCCGCCCGGAACGAGGCTGACTGCCGGGCGCAGGTTCGCGTAGAGCTTGAACTCCTCACGCAGCCGGACGTTGGACGAACGGAAGCCACCTCCCGTGGGCGTTTCCAGCGGCCCCTTGAGCGCGAGCCGCGTGCGCCGGATGCTTTCCAGCGTGACGTCGGGCAGCGGATCGCCGTGGGCGGAGACGCCCTCGAGGCCCGCCGTCTGGCGATCCCAGTCGAAGGGAGCGCCGAGCGCCTCGAGCACGGTCACTGTCGCATCGACGATCTCCGGTCCGATGCCGTCGCCGGCGATGAGTGTGGCGGGAATCTTGTGCTGCATGGTGTTCGATGGATCGTTGCGGGAAATCAGGAGTTCGACACAGGTGTGGCGACGCGGTGCCTCAGGGACGCCTCAGCGCCTGAATCGTCCGCGCTCGTCGATGACGCTCAGATCGGCGTAGTGGACGCCGGAGTGGTCGGACTCGCGGTAGTGCACCTTGACGCCGCCCAGGTCGTAGTCATCCATGCCATCGAGCGCCGCGAGCACGCTCTTGCGCGTCGGGTGCGGGCCGGCGCGCCGGAGCGCTTCCATCAGCACGCGGGCCGCCGCGAAGCCCTCGATCATGGCCGGCGATGGGCGCGCTCCGGGCTGACGCGCCTGCAGGAGCCGCGTGGCGTCGCGGATCATCGGCAACGTGATCTCGTTTTCGCCCGGAAAGACCTGCGTGACGATGACGCCGCGCGCCAACGTGCCCAGCTCGCGAACGAGCCCTTCGGACGCGTTGTTCGACAGCGTCACGACGGTTGCGCTGTTGCCGGCCGTCCGGATCGCGCGCGTCGCCTTGACCACCGAGGACGCCGTGCCCAGGACGAGGACGGCCTGCGCGTTCGCCTTCGTCAACCGCGCCGCGACGTCGTCGAATTTCGGATCGGCCTTGTCGAAGTCCTCCACGAACTCCGGCGAGAGATGCATCTTCGCGAAGCCCCGGGTCGCGCCGGCAAGGGAGTCGTCGCCAAAGGCATCGTTGGTCTTGAGCACCGCGATGCGCGTGCTGCCCATGCTGGCCAGCTGCTCGATGGCGCGCTCGGCCTCCGCCTGGTATGAGTTCCTCACGTTGAAGATGTGGCGATTGACCGGCGCGTTGAGCAGCATCGCGCCGCTGGATGGCGCGATCGATGCGGTGTCGTAGCGATCCAGGAGCGGCATGACAGCCTCGTTCTGCGGCGTCCCCCGGATCATGAACAGCGCGAGCACCTGGTCATGCTCGATCAGGGTCTTGGCGTTGGCCGCCGCCTGCGTTGCAGAACCGCGATCGTCCAGCGTGCGAAGCTCGACAAGGTTGCCATTCACGCCGCCTCGTGCATTGACCGCGTCGATCCAGAGCCGCGCACCGAGCGTCGTCTCCGCGACGTTGAGCGCCGAATTGCCGGTGACGCCGGTCGTCTGGCCCACCAGCAACTGCGCCTGTGCAAGGCCGGCAGCGAGCCAGAGGGCCAGCGCCAGGGCCGGTTTCAGTCTGGTCGGACGAGAAGCCATGTCCTTCTCCCTTTGCAAGGCGCGCCGGCGCCCTGTCTCATGTGCCCTTGGAACCCGTGACGCGGCTGCTGGCCGTCGCCTTCACCCGGCCGCACCGGCGCACACGTCGTGGACGACGAGCACGCGCTGGCTCGGATCTGGCGCGGGCAGCGGCGAAGCGTGCGTTGCGAGGTTCTTCATGGGGTCTCCGGTCGTTGTGTCCCCTGGCGGGGTTCTTTTGGCCCGGCGCGCGAAACCACGCGCGCTCGTCGCGCCCGCGGGTTCAGTGCCGTCGCTGCAACTGCTGCATGCCTTCCGAGTCAGGAAGAGGCACGGGTTGCCGGTGCAGTCCCGAGTTGTGCTTCGGAGATGACGCGGCGACGTCCTGGGCTTGAGCGCGGAGGTTAGAGGTCGCTATCCTTCTGTTTGCTTTCAGCGCGATTCCTCCAGGGAAAGTACTTAGTCGCGGTCCTCCCGCGACGTCCGCTTCACATGAGGTTCAGCGAGAACGAGCTTGCGCGGCTTGAGGAAGAGTCAGCCCGGGTCGAGAAGATCCGACGCGACATGGCCGGAGAGGCTGAACGACTGGCGGAGGAAAAGCGGCGCAGGCGGGGCGAAGGCGGGTGACACGGCGTGTTCCGGGCCGCCTCTCGACGGCACGCAGCCATCCAGGGCGACAATCGTCGACAGGGAGCGCTCCGCGCCGCCCGACGCCGACTCCGCTAGCCTGAACATCTCCGCACCATGCCCGCCACCCTGACCCCGCTGCGCGGCGACGCCATCCGCGTCACCCACGAAGAAGTGAACTACGAGCCGCTCCAGCGCGACGCCGCGCTCGGCGCCTTGCTGTTCGCGCTGGACCTGCTGGGCCGCGACGCCATCGACGTGCCCGCGATGCGCTATGCCGACCGCGTCACGCTGGGCCCGGCGCTGGATGCCGCGCGCCAGTACGGCCTGATCCTGCAGCGCCATGTGGCCCGGGTCGATCGCCAAAGCCCTCTGCTGCCCGCGGCGGTGAAGGTGGACGATGCACATGCCTGGGTGCACGAGGCCGCGAAGTCGGTGCCCGAGGCCGAACGCGACCGGTTCTGCTGGCGCCTCGCGCGTCGCCTGGGCGCCAATCCGTGGTGCGACGAGCGGCCGGCCATCGCGCTGGAGAACCAGCAGTTCGGCATGTTCGAGGAAGGCTTCGAGGAGATCGAGGCCGACGCGACCGCCGTCCCGACGGACGACGACGCGACGCCGGCCTGAGCGCTCCCGCGACCAGGCCGGGCGGGCCTCAGCCCTGGGCGCCCGCCAGCGCGTCGTTGAAGGTGGCGCTGGGACGCATCGCCGCGCCGGTCTTCTCGACGTCGGGCATGTAGTAGCCGCCGATGTCCACCGGCTTGCCCTGCACGTCGGACAGCTCGCCGACGATGGTCTTTTCCTTCGACGCGAGCGTGGCGGCCAGCGGCTTGAAGTGCGCCTGCAGTTCCTTGTCTTCCGACTGCGCGGCCAGTTCCTGCGCCCAGTACAGCGCCAGGTAGAACTGGCTGCCGCGGTTGTCGAGCTCGCCGGTCTTGGGCGACGGCGACTTGTTGTTGTCCAGCAGCTTGCCGGTGGCGGCGTCCAGCGTCTTGGCCAGCAGCTTGGCCTTGGCGTTGCCGGCCTTGATGCCGAGGTCTTCCAGCGACACGGCAAGCGCCAGGAACTCGCCCAGCGAATCCCAGCGCAGGTGGTTCTCTTCCACCAGCTGCTTGACGTGCTTGGGGGCCGAGCCGCCGGCGCCCGTCTCGTACATGCCGCCGCCGGCCATCAGCGGCACGATGGACAGCATCTTGGCGCTGGTGCCCAGCTCCATGATGGGGAACAGGTCGGTGAGGTAGTCGCGCAGGATGTTGCCGGTGACCGAGATGGTGTCCAGGCCGCGGACGACGCGCTCCAGCGTGTAGCGCATCGCGCGCACCTGCGACATGATCTGGATGTCCAGGCCCTTGGTGTCGTGGTCCTTCAGGTAGGTGTTGACCTTCTTGATGACCTCGGCCTCGTGCGGGCGGTACGAATCGAGCCAGAACACGGCGGGCATGCCGGAGTTGCGGGCACGCGTGACGGCCAGCTTGACCCAGTCGCGGATCGGCGCGTCCTTGACCTGGCACATGCGCCAGATGTCGCCTTCCTCCACGTGCTGGACCAGCAGCGTCTCGCCGGTGGCGATGTCGACGATGCGGGCCTCGCCGGCTTCCGAGACCTCGAAGGTCTTGTCGTGCGAGCCGTATTCCTCGGCCTGCTGCGCCATCAGGCCCACGTTGGGCACGGTGCCCATGGTGACCGGGTCGAAGTTGCCGTTGGTCTTGCAGAAGTTGATGACCTCCTGGTAGATGCGGGCGAACGTGCTCTCCGGGATCACCGCCTTGGTGTCCTTCGGGCGGCCGTCGGCGCCCCACATCTTGCCGCCGATGCGGATCATGGCCGGCATCGACGCGTCGACGATCACGTCGTTGGGCGCGTGCAGGTTGGTGATGCCCTTGGCCGAGTCGACCATCGCCAGCTCCGGGCGGTGCTCGTGGCAGGCGTGCAGGTCGCGGATGATCTCGTCGCGCTTGGACGTGGGCAGCGTGGCGATCTTGTCGTACAGCGTGGCCATGCCGTTGTTGACGTTGATGCCCAGATCGTCGAACAGCTTGCCGTGCTTCTCGAACGCCTCGCGGTAGAAGATGCGCACGGCGTGGCCGAACACGATGGGGTGCGACACCTTCATCATCGTGGCCTTCACGTGCAGCGAGAACATGACGTGCGTCTTGCGCGCGTCCTCCATCTCGGTCTCGTAGAACTCGAGCAGCGCCTTCTTGCTCATGAACATCGAGTCGATGATCTCGCCGGCCAGCAGCGACACCTTCGGCTTGAGCACCGTGGTCTTGCCGCCCTTGGTGACGAGTTCCATGCGCACGTCGCGCGCCTTGTCGAGCGTCATCGACTTCTCGCCGTGATAGAAGTCGCCGTGCTTCATCGTGGCCACGTGGGTCTGCGAGGCCTGGCTCCAGACGCCCATCGAATGCGGATGCTTGCGCGCGTAGTTCTTGACGGCCAGCGGGGCGCGGCGGTCGGAGTTGCCTTCGCGCAGGACCGGGTTGACGGCGCTGCCCAGGCACCTGGCGTAGCGGGCGCGGATCTTCTTCTCGTCGTCGGTGGACGGCTGCTCGGGATAGTCGGGCACCGCGAAGCCCTTGCCCTGCAGTTCCTTGATGGCCGCCTGCAGCTGCTGCACCGAGGCGCTGATGTTGGGCAGCTTGATGATGTTGGTGTCCGGCAGCAGCGTCAGCCGGCCCAGCTCGGCCAGGTTGTCGGGCACCTTCTGCGCGTCGCCGAGGTATTCGGGGAACTCGCCCAGGATGCGGGCCGCCACGGAGATGTCGCTGGCGGTGACGGCGATGCCGGCCGGTGCCGTGAAGGCGCGCACGACGGGCAGGAAGGCGTGGGTCGCCAGCAGGGGCGCTTCGTCCGTCAGGGTGTAGATGATGGTCGGCTGTTGGGTGGTCATCGGCGCAGTTCCAGGGTGTGAGAGGGCGGAACCGCGAGCGGCGCCCGGCCCCGGTGACGAGGCGGGGCGGCTTCCCGGTTCCCGGGCTGCATTTTCCACCGATAAGCAATCTTGCGGGGATGCTCGGCTATCAAGCGGGTTACACGCCCGCTCGCCGGGCATGACCTGGATCAACCCAGCTTGTTGATCTCGCCCTGCACGACCCAGCGGTCGGCCTCGGGGAGCGCCTCCAGCAGCAACTGGATGAAGCGGGCCCTGTCGCCGCCCGCCGCATCGCCGGCGCGCTTGACCATCACGCGCGCGATCGGCCCCATCTTGCGGGTGACGATGGCCAGCGCCTGGCTCTTGAACGCGTCGGTGAGCGGATCGGCGGGTGCCGCCGTGGGCTGCGGCACGGGCGTCGCCCGGCTGGACATCGGCGACGGCGAGGGGATGGGCGTGATGTGGCTGCCGCCGGCGCGCACGGTGTCGAGGAACTGATGGCGCTTGGCGTCCTCGGCGATGTGGCGGGCCACGGCGGTGGTGAGGCTGTCGGCGTCGGCGTGGCTGCGCGCGGCCTCGCGCACCATCACGCGCGCCATCGGGCCCACGTGCGTGGCGAGCGCGCGCTCGATGCGGCTCAGCTCGGCCGGATCCCAGCTCGTGCCTGTACCCGAAGTAGCCGCGCCCGAGGACAGCGCCGGGTCGCGCGCCGGCGGCGCCTCGCGCGGCGAGGCCACGCTGGGCGACACGGCGCTGGTGGTGCCCGGATGCTCGCCGTCGCGCGGGATCGGCAGGATCACCGTGGCCTTGGCGGTGGCCGACGCGGGCGCGCGCGACAGCCCCTGCAGCGCGGCGCGCATGGCGGCCGCGTCGGCGTAGCGGTCGGCCGGGTTCTTGGCCATCGCGCGGGCGACGATCGCGTCGAACGCGGGCGGCCGCTGGCCCTTGGTGACCACGCTGGGCGCCGGCGGCTCCTCGTTGAGGATCTTGTACATCACCTCCTGCGTGGCGCCGGTGAACGCGCGCCGGCCGGTGAGCATGCGGTACAGCAGCGTGCCGCACGCGAACAGGTCGGCGCGGTGGTCGAGCCCCTTGCCGGTGAACTGCTCGGGCGCCATGTAGGCCGGCGTGCCGATCATCGACGACACCTGCGTGAGGTTGGCGTCCTCCAGCCGCGCGATGCCGAAGTCGGTGAGCTTGACCTGGCCCTGCCGGGTGACGATGAGGTTGGCCGGCTTGATGTCGCGGTGCCAGACGCCTTGCGCGTGGGCCACGGACAGCGCCTCGAGCAGCTGGTCCATCACCGCCAGCACGTTGGCCTCGGACAGCATCTGCGGCACGGCCAGGATGTCGTCCAGCGTGCGGCCGTCGACGAACTCCATCGCGATGAAGGTGACGTCGCCGTCCTCGCCGAAGTCGTAGATGGCCACCACGCCCGGATGCGCGATGCGGCCGACGGCCTTGGCCTCGTTGCGGAAGCGCGCGGCCATGGAGTCGACCGCGGTGGAGTCGCCCAGCAGCTCGCGGTGGATGGTCTTGATCGCCACCGCGCGGTGGATGTGCGGGTCGAACCCCTTGTAGACGGTGCCCATGGAGCCGCGGCCGAGCACCGCGGAGATGGTGTACTTGCCGATGCGCTCGGGAATGGGCGGCGTCGTCGTCATGGCTGCCGGGTGTCCTAGCTATCGAGCATCTTCATCGCGTGCGACAGGCTCGTGCGCATGCGGTTGAACGACTCGGACAGCACGCCGATCTCGTCGTTGGACTTGACGGCGAACTCGGGCGCCTCGAACTCGCCCAGCGACACGCGGTCGGCGATGCCCGAGAGCGCGCTCACCGGCCGGATGACCAGGCGATAGAGCATCAGGTTCAGCGCCGCGCCGATCAGCACGAACACGCCGGTGAGCACGCCCACGACCACCAGCAGCTCGCGGTCGGCCAGCTGCAGGGGCAGCGTCAGCGGCACCGACACCACCTGCGCGCCCAGCGGCTCGTTGAGCGTCCAGCCGAAGCCGTTGGCCGGGCCGTACTTGTCGGTGAGCGTCTTGGGCGCCGCGTCGGGCGTGCTGTGGCAGGCCAGGCAGCCCGGGTTGGTGATGACGATGGGGCGCGCGATGTACAGCGCCGCGCCGGTGGGCGTCTCGCGCTCGCCGATGAATTCCTTCAGGTCGGCCGACTGCTTGAAGGTGCGCACGATGTCTTCTTCCCACGCCACCGCGCGGTCGCGCGGGTTGGTCGGGTTGAGCATGGCCGACTTGAACGCGTAGTCGGGATAGGTCTTCTGCAGGTGGGCGAGCACCTCGGCCGCCGAATAGGCCGGGATCGACTGCGGCAGGAAGGTGTACTTCATCTGCGTCTCGAGCAGCGGCTTGATCTGCGTGGCCGTGTAGGTGCTGACGCCGTTGGCGCCGGTCATCAGGAGGCGGGCGCGGTCGATCACCTCGTCCTTGGCCGCCTGGCGCAGCAGGCCGCGCGCGATGAGCGTGGAGGCGCTGAGTCCCACCAGGAACACGAGCAGGAACACCAGGTTGAACTTGACGAGCAGTTTCATGTTTTCTTGACCGGGCTCAGTGAACGGGTTGCGGCGCGTGGCCGGTGGGATAGAGGACGGGCGTCCATTCCGGATGCGACTTCAGTCCGGCGACGAGCGCGCCGCGGAATTGTGGATCGGCCGCGAGCCGGCGCCAACGCGTCGCGAACACCTGGCGCAGCGGCGCCTCGGCGTCGATCCAGGGCTGAGCGTCGGCGTAGGCCATCTCGCCCAGGCGGCGCGGCGGCACGTCCACCGCGAAGGCGGCGGCGCGCGACGGGAGGGTGTCCATGAAGCTGCGCGGCATGGCCTGGACGAAGGCCGCCGACGCGCCCTTGGCGAGCACCGGCTTCGCGCCGGCCTGCAGCGCCAGCATCTCGCCCGATTTCAGCGCTTGCTCGCCCTGGTCGGCGGCCCGCGGCTGCACGTGCGACGGGCCGGACTCGGCGAAGGCCTGGGCGACGCCGCCCTGGACGGAGAGGATCAGCGTGCCGCCCGTGCTGTCGGCGTCGGCGACCGCGCTGCGGATCGCCCCGGGCACGGTCGCGGGCGTGGCCAGCTTCACCCAGCCCGAGAGCAGGTAGACGCCGGCGCGCATGCCGTCGTCGCCGAGGTTGGGCAGCAGCATCACGCGGGTGTCGGGGCCCAGCGCGAAGCCGGGGCCGCCCGGGTATTCGAGGCGCAGCAGGCGCGACTGGGCGCCGGTGGCGACCAGGTCGCCGGCCTGCAGGCGCACGCCCTCGGCCAGCGCGAAGCGGGCGCCGTCGCGCAAGAGCGTGGCGTCGCCGTCCTGCATGGTCACCAGCGGCGGGCGCGAGGCGGCCGCGGCCAGGCCGGCACAGGCGGACAGCAAGGTGGCCAGGAGGAAGCGAAGGCTGGGCGACGGCATGCCGCCGATTATGGCCAGCTCGCAGGGCCGCGCAGTGTGAGATTTCGCCGTTTCAGCGCGCGATCAGCCCTGCGCGCGCGCAGGCCGGCTGCATCAGGCGGTCGATCAGGCCATAGAACACCTGCTCGGTGTCCTGCGCGTCGAGCGCGTACAGGGCGTGCATCACGTCGTCGAAGAAGTAGCCCGATTCGCCGTCGGCGCCCATGTTGTCGCGGCTGCGCAGGATCTCCGACTCGGGGACTTCGAGGCGCAGCGCCGTCTTCAGGGCGATCATCGGGACTTCGGTCTCGCCGCCGTCGATCAGGTCCTGCAGGACGTCCATCAGCGCCTGCTGGCGCGGGCTGGCGTCGTACCAGGGGTCGCCCCAGCCGGCCCAGTCCATCTTGCAGCTGATGCCGTTCGGGAGCACGTGGTACGCCGCGGCGCGGGAAGCATTGGCTGCCTTGGCGGCGGCCAGGGCGGCGCGCAGCGCGCCCAGGTACTGACGTGGTTTGGCCTGACTCATCGGAGCCTTCCGCAAGCGTTGGAAAAGCAGCCGTCCGGGGCGCTTGATCGCGCGATCGGACGGTTGTCGTTCCACTACTTATCGGCTGGCCGGCGCCGTCTCTTTAATGCGAGGGCGGCGGACGGGCCGCCGCCGTGCGTTCATTCGCGGCTGTCCTCGACGCGGCGGGCGGCGCCCACGGCGCGTTCGGCGGCGTGCAGCGCGGCGTCCACGCGCAGGATGGCCAGGCGTTGCTGGTTGCGGGCCATCGGGTCGTCCTCGGGCAGCGCCAGGTCGTTGTGCGCGGCGTGCAGCAGGTCGATGGCGGCATGCAGGCGGCCATCGTAGGCCGGCGGCGCGTCGGGCGGCGGGTTCCAGCCCAGGTCCTTGGCGTCGGCGGCGGCGGCGCTGGTGGCCGAGTGGATCGCGGCTGCCACCTCGTCGGACGCGACGAGCTCGTCCTCGCGCATCTCGCCGTCCTCGGGGCGGCGATGGTCGATCTGCCATTGCGCGGCGCGCAGGTCGGACAGGGCGTGGATGTAGTGCGGGTGGCGGCCCGGCATCTGGGCCAGCGCGAGCGTGGAGACGAGCAGGGGCAGCGCGAACGCGGCGGCGCGAAGGATCGGTTTCATGTCTTTCCTCGGGTTGTGTTGTACGGAGTCGGGGTCCGGCCGACCCTTGCGCTCACAACGCGGCAGGGCCGAGGCGCGTGGACGCTGGGCGCTTGCCCCAAGCTGACGCACGCGAAGCCGATACAGAGGACAATGTCGGTTCCGAGCCCGTCGGCGCCGGCAAACCTTGCTTTTAGCTTGCTTGTTGCTGAACACGCTGATCAGGGTAGACACGGACAATTGAACTGTCACATTCGAGGCGAATCCACCGCCGGATCCGTGGCGTTTTTCCAGCTTCGCATTCGCCGATGAAGTCTTCCGATTCCCTCTGGCTGGGCCGTCCCAGCCGCCTCGTCCTCTTCCACGGGCTTGCCAGCAGTCCCAAGGAATTCGGTTTTCTCACGCACCCGATGCGCCGCCATGGCGTGCGCCTGATCGCGCCCGAAGTGCCCGGCTACAGCGCCGGCCTGCTGGCCGACGGCGCGACGTGGCGGGACTGGGTCGCCGCGGCGGGCCGCTGCCTGGACGAGCTGGAGGCCGAGTCGGCCGAGCCCTACGTGCTGGGCGGCCTGTGCACCGGCTCGATGCTGGCGCTGGCCGTGGCCGCGCAACGTCCGCGCCCCGGCCTGCGCGGCTTCGCGCTGCTGTCGCCGCTGTTCGCCTACAACGGCTGGGCGCTGCCCTGGTGGTACGCGCTGCGGCCCATCGCCTACGCCACCGGCATCACCCGGTTCTTCTCGATGCGCGAGCGCGAGCCCTACGGCCTGCGCAACGAGCGCATGCGCCAGCTCATCCGCCAGCAGATGGCCGCCGGCGAGACCTCGCTGGTGGGCCCGAGCTCGGTGCCGCTGACCGTGGTGCGCGAGAGCGAGCGGCTCTCGGCGCACGTGCGCACGCTGCTGCCCGAACTGGCGTACCCTGTGCAGGTGCAGCACGCGCGCGACGACGAGATCTGCCGCCTGTCCAGCGTTCGCCGCGAGCTCGAGCGCGTGCCTACCGGCCTGTTGAGCCTGCACGTAGCAGAGAACAGTTATCACATGATTACGGCCGACAACGATCGCCACCTGGTGGCCGATCGCCTCAGCGCCTTCATGCAGGGCCTCGACGCCTGTATCCTCGATAGCGTGCCGTTCGCGCACGACATCTCCTCCGAATTCGACGTCGCCGAAGCGGCGACGCGGTGACCCTGCCATGACGACCCTAGCCCGCCTCACCCACCTCATCCACGACAAGTTCGGCGTGGCGCTCGACGTCATCGACCCCGATGCGCCGTTCGCCAGCTACGACCTCGATTCGCTCACCGTCGCCGAACTGATGTTCGAGATCGACGACAACTTCGGCGTCACCGTGCCCGATTCGGCCGCCACCACGGTGACCACGCTGCGCGAGCTGAGCGTGCTCATCGACGGGCTGCCGGCCGCCGCGCAGAAGGCCTAAGAGCCTGGGAGGGAATCCACCATGCCCGCTCGTCTCGCCCAAAGACGCCCGCTCGTTGTTGCAAATGCTCGCCGTAGCCTCCGCTACGTCTGCGCTTTGCGCCTAGATCGGACGCCTTTGGGCGACCCGCTCGGGCACGGTGGATTCCCTCCCAGGCTCTACCCATGACCCAGGCAGCGCGCATCGGCGTCGCGGGCATCGGCCTCGCAAGCCCGCTCGGCGACGATCTCGGCGCCGCCTGGGAGCGCCTGGTCGACGGCCGGGGCGGCGTCGGCCGCATGGCCTTCGACGGCCTGCCCGACATCGCCGCCGCGCAGGTCGCGGGCGAGCTCGCGCACGGCCTCACGCGCCTGCAGATGGTGGGCACCGAGCGCGTGAGCCAGATGGCGCTGGCCGCGGTGCGCGGCGCGCTGGCCGACGCGCGCATGGTCGCGTGGGCCGATCCCGAGCGGGTGGGCCTGTACCTGGGCACCGGCATGGGCGGCGCGGCCACGATGGACGCCGGCTTCGCCGCGCTGTACACCGGCGCGCGCATCCCGCCGCTGACGGTGCCGGCGGGCATGGTCAACGGTGCGTCGGCGGTGGTGGCCATCCACGCCGACATCCGCGGCCCCGTGCTCACCTACGCGGTGGCCTGCGCGTCGAGCTCGGTGGCCATCGCCGAGGCCGCGCACGCGCTGCGCCGCGGCGAGATCGATGTCGCCGTCTGCGGTGGCGTGGAGGCGCCGCTGGCGCGCGGCACCGTCGCGGCCTGGCAGGCCCTGCGCACCCTCGCGCCGCCCGACGAGGCCGACGTGGCGCACAGCTGCCGGCCGTTCGCGGCCAACCGCGCGGGCCTCGTGCTGGGCGAGGGCGCGGCGTTCTTCGTGCTGCGCCGCGAAGACGATCTCGTCGGCGCGCCGCGCGCCTGGCTGGCCGGATCGGCCGTTCGCTGCGACGCGCTGCACCTGACCAATCCGCAGGTGCGCGGCCAGGTGTCCACGCTGAAGGCCGCGCTGCGCGCCAGCGGCCTCGAGCCGTCCGACGTCGGCTACTGCAACGCGCACGGCACCGCCACGCAGGCGGGCGACCCGGTGGAATGCGAGGCGCTGCGCGACGTCTGGGGCGAGCACGCGAGCCGCCTGCGGGTCAGCTCCACCAAGGCCGCGCACGGCCACCTGCTGGGCGCCGGCGGCGCGCTGGAGGCGGCGCTGACCGTCGCCGCGCTGCAGGCCGGCGTGGTGCCGCCCACGCTGGGCGTCGCCACGCTCGACGCGCGTTGCGCGGGCCTCGCCCACGTGCTCGGCGAAGGCCAGCGCGCGCCCGACCTGCGCCACGCGATCACCAACTCGTTCGCGTTCGGCGGCACCAACGTGGCGCTCGTCTTCAGCCGCGCGTGATGCGCCTCTTCCTCGCGACGCTGGCGCTGTCGCTCTCCACGAACGCGCTGGCCGGCGACGCGCCGCACTTCATCGGCGACATCGGCCTGGGCGTCGAGCGCACGCAGGCGTCCGCGCCGGGCGCGCGGGCGCGCACCTGGGCGCTGCCCTACGCATACGGCGACTACGGCCCGCTGTTCGTGCGCGAGGACACCTTCGGCGCGAAGCTGCTGCCCGTCGGCTGGGGCTCGGTGGAACTGGTCGGCCGCGTCAGCACGGAGGGCACCGACGCCGACGGCCCGGGCCTGGCGCATCGCACCAACCCGCGCCCCGTCGGCCTGGGCACGTTCCAGGAGACGCCCTGGGGCGGCGTGTTCGCCGACGCCTTCGTCGACACCGTCTCGGGCGGCACGCTGCTGGAGGCGTCGTACGCGATCGAGGTTCCGGTGGGCCCGGTCACGTTCTATCCGCAGGTCGGCGTCACCCGGCGCAGCGCGCGCTACGACGCGCACCTCTACGACGTGCATGAGGCCTCGACAACGCCCGTGCTGCAGCTGTCCGCCGAGCTGCCGTTCGCCACGAACTGGGTCGTGCTCGCGCACGCGCAGGTCGAGCCGTTCTCGCACGCGCTGCGCGAGAGCGCGCGCGTGGACACGCACTCGCGCGCCTCCGCCCTTGTCGTGCTGGCGTGGCGCTTCAAATGACCGATGACATCGTCCTCTACGCGCTGCCGGTCTTCGGCCTGCTGATGGCGGTCGAATTCGGCTGGGGCCTCGCGCGCGGCCGCAACACCTACGGCCTGGCCGACACGCTGGCCAGCCTCAGCCAGGGCCTGCTGAGCCAGGTGGTGGCGGCCTGCACGCAGCTGATCCAGATCGGGCTGTACACGCTCGCGTTCCCGTTCCTCACGCTCACGCCGCACGCGGCGCTGTGGCAGCACGCGGGCGGCCTCGTGGCGGCGGTCGTGCTGTACGACTTCTGCGACTACTGGCTCCACCGCGTCTCGCACGAGAGCGCGCTGTTCTGGGCCGCGCACGTGGTGCATCACCAGAGCCGGCGCTTCAACCTGTCGACGGCGCTGCGCCAGGAGAGTGCCTACGCGTTGACCGGGTGGCCGTTCTTCCTGCCGATGGCGCTGGTGGGCGTGCCGCCGGCGCAGTTCGCGCTGGCCGGCATCGTGGTGCTGTTCTACCAGTTCTGGATCCACACCGAGCACATCGGCTCGCTGGGGCCGCTCGATCGCTGGCTCTCGACGCCGTCCAACCACCGCGTGCACCACGCCACCAACCCGCGCTACCTCGATCGCAACTACGGCGCGATCCTGGTGGTGTGGGATCGGCTGTTCGGCAGCTTCGAGCCCGAGTCCGAGCCCTGCGTCTACGGCACCACGGTGCCGCTCGCGGGCTGGGATCCGCTCACGGCCGTCGGCGCCAACTACGCCGGCCTGTGGCGGCGGTGCCGTGCGGCCCGCGGCTGGCGCGATCGCGTGGGCGTGCTGCTGCGCTCGCCGTCCTGGCGCCCGGCGGGCGTGCCCGAACCGGCACCGGTTCCAACACCCGAGGATCGCCGCGTCGCCCGAGGCCAGGGCGCAGTGGCCGTGGCGCTGTTCCTGGTGGCGACGGCCTGCACCGGCGGCCTGCTCTGGCGAGTCGACGACCTGGGACGCGCGGCGCTCGCCGGCGTCGCGGCCTGCCTGGTGGCCGGGCTGTGGGCGATCGGCGCGGTGCTCGATCGCCGCCTCGCGCCCTGGGCCGGGGCCGCCCTCGGGCTGGTTGCTGCTGCCGGTGTGCTGGGCCTGCTGACGACCTAGCCGATTTTCTTGGTTCATCGCCGATCTGCGGGGTGCCTTGGTTTGCGGGGCGCGTTGGTTTACGGGGCGCGCTGGGTCAGGCACGACTCACCGGGGGAGCTTGTTTTGTTCGTGTCCCCCGTCGGCCTGCGGCCTCCTCCTCCTTAACCTCACAAAACAAGCTCCCCCGCCTCGCCGTGCCACGCATGGCGTGCCGGCAGACAACATTCGCAGGGGAGGAGTCCGCGTTTTTTTTGAAGGGTTTTGCCATCGTCGGGCCATCGAGGCCGCGACGATGCCCGCGGCCGGCGTTTGCAAGCGCCATCGGGCTTGACGCGAACCGCGAATCGAGCTGCCGGCGCTCCTTCTCGTGACCGACGAGGGTCCCTTCGCCAACGATGTCATCCTGCGCGCAGTCGCGGGATCCACGCTGGCGGATGAGCTGTCTCAGGGGGATTCCGCGACTGCGCGCGCAATGACGAGGCGGTGCCGATCGTCCATCACGACAAGTAGCGCTGGCAGCTCGATTCGCGATTCGCGTCAGGCCCGGCGACCCGCATCGACGCCGGCCGCG
>Ga0210384_10004577_pt1 | contig 15370 bp, 10 predicted proteins | sample IncBWH2MmetaG_FD_160574 | JGI IMG/M metagenome (GOLD analysis project Ga0210384, IMG submission 160574) | Forest soil microbial communities from Barre Woods Harvard Forest LTER site, Petersham, Massachusetts, United States - Inc-BW-H-2-M | ecosystem: Environmental > Terrestrial > Soil >...
AAGCTGTTTGTCAAACCCAATTTTGTGCATCCTGATCCCGGTGTGTGCGCGGATAAAGCGGATTACGCTTTGTTTATTGGCCGGCTCTCTCCGGAGAAGCGAGTAAGTACCATATTGAGTGCCTGGGCTCAGGTTGGCGTCCCTATTGAGCTCTTCATTATTGGAGGGGGGCCTGAGGCCGCTGATTTGCGGAAAGAAGCTGCGCGTCAGGACCTTACTCACGTTCATTTTCAAGGTTACTTACCTCGGGATCAAGCGCTTGCGTTCATGCACCGCGCGCGTTTCTTAGTTTTTTCGAGCGAGTGGTACGAGAACTTCCCCGTGACCATTGCCGAAGCCTTTGCCTGTGGTGTTCCGGTCATCTGCTCCGCAATGGGAGCAATGCAGGAGATCGTAGAGGACGGTCGCACCGGCTTGCACTTTATTCCAGGGCATGCCGCGGATTTAGCGGCAAAAGTCGAGTGGGCTTGGAATCACCCGGACCGTATGCAGGAAATGGGAAAGGAAGCCCGGCGGGAATTCGAAACCAAGTACACCGCCGAGAAGAATTATCCCCAGCTGATGGAGATCTACCGACATGCGGTTGCGGGGCACGATTCGTGGTCGCAGGGCGTTGAGTTCGAAGCGGGTGCACCGATTCCTCGGATTCTGGGCACCGACATCGACACGTAAGCGCCGATTCTGCCGCATAGGTGTGCGATGCAGCAAGTTAGATCAGCGCTCAGCAATTCTAGACTGAGAGTACCAAAACTTGCCCGCAAACCGGTTTGAGATCCCTGATCTTTGACGCTTAACCCCTTTGTAAAACATCCGCACCGTAGTCCCCTGACGCTCGTATGACCACGCGCTGGTACTTGTCACGGCTAGCGTTGATGCGACCGGTTGAAGTTGTGTGGCGCGCGCGCTCCGCCGCAATGCTGCCCCTTGACTGGGCACAGTGGAAAAGGAAACCAGCGGTACCCGAACCGCGCTGGACACCGCTGCACACCGCGTCGTACCCAGTACATCTGCACAACAGCGGTGCGGCGATGGAGAGCATTCATGTGTTCGACCTCGAGTTTCCGCTAGGATTCGAGTTTGATTGGCACCGTGATTACCGCGATGGACGTCAAGTTGAGAGCTGCTTCGCCGGTGCTCTGAACATCCGCGATACCGCGGTAGTAAGCGATATCAAGTATGTATGGGAGCCCAGCCGGCACCAGCATCTCTCGGCATTGGCTTATGCTGCGAACGCTGAACAGCAAACGGACTATATCGTGCGGTCGCTCGATTCCTGGCTGGATGCGAACTCGTATCTATGCGGCGTCCACTGGACCAGCAGTCTGGAGCTCGCCGAGCGCGTGCTCTCGTGGGCTCTGTTGTATCCGCGGATCGCCGTCTGCGTTGCAGGCGATCAGGAGTTCCGCCGGTGCTGGCTCGCTTCGATCTACCTGCACTTGGCGCGCATCGCGCGCAAACTGAGCCTTTACTCATCGGCCAATAACCACCTGATTGGCGAACTGGTGGGCCTGTTTGTGGGATCGTCATGCTTCGACTTTTGGCCGGAGTGCAGTGCCTGGGGCAAGCTAGCGCGGAAATTGCTAGAGCGCGAAATCCGCCTGCAGGTTGGGGAAGACGGTGTTAATCGCGAGCAGGCGATGTCGTACCACCTCTTCACGATGGAGTTGTTCCTGCTCTCCTTCGCGATCGCCCGCAACACTGGACGTCCGTTCAGTGAAGGATACGCGCAGCGCTTGCGAGGGATGGCCGGATTTCTCGATACGATCGCCACGTCAAGCGGAGATCTGCCGTGGTACGGCGATTCTGACGATGCGCGTGGGTTTGTGTTATCGGAAGGCGAGACAGCGCTCGAAGTTACGACGCAATTGGCGGGATTGCTCTTTGATGAGCCTAAGTGGTTGCGCTTCCGTGGTACGGCAACCGAAGCATCGCGAGCGCTGGCCCCGGACTTGCTCCCAAATCTCAAGCATTCCGTGCAGACCCTGCCCACGCCACGCGACCTTTTTCCCGATGCGGGCTTGGCCTGTGTACGCACCTATGACGAAAGCGTGCGGCTGTTGATGGATTTTGGCCCGCTTGGGTTTTCGAGTACGGCGGCACACGGCCATGCGGACGCGCTATCGGTTTGGCTATCTATCGACGATGAGTATTTCCTGGTTGATGCCGGTACCTACGCCTACCATTCGCATCCTGAGTGGCGGACTTTTTTTCGCAGCACGGCAGCACACAATACCGCGCGCGTTGACGGGCGCAACCAGTCGGAAATAGCGGGCCGCTTTCTGTGGAGTTCGAAGGCAAACGCACGGCTGTTGCGATTCGAACAAACTCCCGAACAGGTAATCATCGATGCGGAACACGACGGCTATATGCGATTGCATGATCCCGTTACCCACCGGCGTGCCGTCTGTTTCGACCGGGCGACCGGGAATGTCTCCATCAAAGATGACTTTTTTCGATGCGCCGGCCGGCACGAAGTCGAGCTGTTCTTCCATATGCACGAAGAAGCATCTATTGCGAACATCAGTGACGGTGAAGCTCAGATGGAGTGGCACGGTCGAAACATTGTGTTTTCTTCGCCAGATCGCAATGCTCGCTGGGAGATCATCCGCGGCTCAGACCATCCCAAGCTCGGGTGGCGCTCGCGCCGGTTCAATCAGAAACAGCCCATCGCCACGCTGCGCATTCGGATGGAAATCGATGGCCCAAGCACAATCCGCACTCATATGAAGGTCAACTCATGAACATCAGCATCGTCGGTCTAGGTTACGTGGGCGCCGTGTCAGCCGCCTGCCTGGCCGACACGGGACACCGCGTCTGGGGCGTCGACATAAACTCCGATAAAGTACGAATCATCAACGAAGGCGGCTCACCGATTGTTGAGAGCGGTCTCGCCGATAAAATTGCACAAGGACGACACGCGCGGTGCCTGTACGCCACCGTGGACATCGAGCAAGCACTGCGTGAGTCAGAGTTGTGTTTCGTAGCGGTAGCTACTCCGAGTCGCCCCAATGGGCAGATCGATCCCGCTCATCTGTTTCGCGCCTGTAATCAGATCGCGACGGCCCTTTCGAAACTCCGCAAGAAGCAGATCGTGGTGATTCGCAGCAGTGTATTGCCGTCTATCTTCGACGACTGCCGTAGGATATTTCAGTCGATAGCGCCCGGGCTGGTGGAGCTGTGCGCTAATCCGGAATTCTTGAGGGAGGGTACTGCGATCCGTGATTTCGAAGAGCCGCCGTTCACTGTTTTAGGGACGGACAGTGCGGCCGCCGAAACCACGCTGCGCTCGCTCTATTCTGAACAATCGGCTCAGGTCTTCGTTCTTAAGCCAAAAGAGGCCCTCATGGTGAAATATGCAAGTAACACCTTCCATTCTTTGAAGGTTGCCTTCGCGAATGAAATCGCCGCGGTCTGCCAGCAAGCTGAGGTGGACGCAGAAGCCGTAATGAACGTCTTCTGCAGCGATACCAAGCTCAACATCTCGCGGCGTTATCTTATGCCCGGGTTCGCTTTCGGCGGATCGTGCTTGCCTAAGGACGTGCGCGCCGTCCTCTATGTGGGCAAACAGCTTGATCTGCAATTACCACTGATTGCAGCCATCTTGGCGAGCAACGAACAAGTGATCGATCGGGCTTTCCAGAAGGTCCGTGCGACGGGCCAGAGGCGCATCGGCTTAATCGGCCTCAGCTTCAAGTCGAATACCGACGACCTGAGGGAAAGCCCATATGTCGAATTAGCCGAGCGATTGCTCGGCAAGGGCTATGAACTGAGCATCTACGACCCCAACGTCGTAGCGGCGCGATTGACAGGCACAAACAAAGAATACATCGATGGTGTCATTCCACATCTGTCCCGTCTATTGGTAGGGTCGCTCGATGAATTGAGCGATGTCGAGCTACTGATTTTGGGACTCCATTTCGATGGAGTGGCCGAGCTGCTGGAGAACACGCGCGCGTCCGTCATTGATCTGAACGCATACCAAACTGAAATGCGGGCTGCCACATTAGAACGCGAGCTGGCGCTCGAATATGGGAACTAAGCGCAATGTCCTGATCATCGTACAGAACCTGCCGGTGCCATTCGATCGGCGGGTCTGGCAGGAAGCTACCAGCCTGCGCCGCCACGGCTTTGGCGTGGCCGTCGTCTGCCCGAAGAAGGGGACATGCATGGGCAGTTATGAGTATCTGGAAGATGTGGATATCTATCGCTACCCGCTGATTTATGAGGCCAACAAGGGCGCGGCCGGCTATTTCGTTGAGTTTGTATATTGTTGGCTGGCTAGCCTGTTGCTCGCGCTGAAAGCGTACAGGCACCGTCCGTTTCACGCCATCCATGCCTGCAACCCGCCTGATACCTTTTTTGCGCTGGCGCTGCTCTTTCGGCCCCTGGGAGTGAAGTTCGTTTTTGATCATCACGATCTGTGCCCAGAGATGTATCTCGCCAAGGGGCGCGGTCGCACAGGGATGCTCTACCGCGGATTGCTGATGCTGGAACGAATGACGTTAAGGTCGGCGGACGCGGTCATTGCCGTCAACGAGTCTCACCGGGCAATTGCGCTCCACCGAGGTGGCGTTGCCGACTCGAGAGTGACCATTGTCCGGAGCGGCCCTCGATGTGGATGGGCTGATATCTACGCACCATTCCCCGAACTGAAACGTGGTCGGCCTCATATGGTGATGTATCTGGGCGAAATGTGCGAGCAGGACGGCGTCGACCACCTGCTGCGTGCAATCGAAAGTTACCGTGAGATGGCTCCCGACGACACGTTATTCTCGTTTGTCGGTGGCGGGCCTGATCAACCGCGCATGAAGGCAATGGCCGAACAGATGGGCTTGGGCCCGGCGGTACATTTCACTGGCCGAATTCCGGACGAACAGTTGTGGGCATATCTTTCCACCGCTGACCTATGTGTCGATCCCGATCCCTTTACTGAGTGGGGCAATTTGTCCACAATGAACAAAATCATCGAGTACATGGCGTTCGGCCGACCCATCGTGGCGTTCGATCTGATGGAACACCGCCGTTCCGCCGAATCGGCGGCAATCTACGTCGAACCCAATAATGATGCCGCGCTGGCTCGCGCCATCCGGGAGTTGCTCCACGACGTTGAACGGAGGCAGTTCATGTCGCAGTTCGCTCGCTCGCGTTTCCGCGAAGTACTGGCGTGGGAGAACTCTGAAAAGCGACTGATTGCGACCTACCGACAGCTACTTGATGTCCAGACGCCTGGTCATATAAGGGCCACGCGATGGTCCGAGGCTAATGACTGATTTACTACAAAAAATGATACTCATTCGAATAGCTACTGCTTACTTATGTGCGGAATAGCAGGACTGATCAACGGCGGAAACGCTCGACTGCTCGCGCGCATGAACGATGTCATCGCGCATCGCGGACCTGACGATGCCGGTCTGAAGTGGTTTGCCGAATCGTGGTCCGGTTTGGCGCACCGGCGCTTGTCCATCATCGATCTTTCGCCGGCGGGCCACCAGCCAATGTGCAACGAAACCGGCGACCTTTGGATTATCTTCAACGGAGAAATCTATAACTACAAGGAACTGGGCGAAGAAGTATTGGCCAAGGGCGTGCGTCTGCGGTCGACGAGCGACACAGAAATTCTGCTCTACGCCTATCAGATCTGGGGCGAGGCCTGCCTCGAGAAGTTGAACGGTATGTTCGCCTTCGCGATTTACGATTCGCGCAAACGCAAGCTGTTTGCGGCGCGTGATCGCCTGGGCATCAAGCCGTTGTATTATCACTTCCACAATGGCTGCCTTGTTTTCGCGTCTGAGATTAAAGCCATTCTCAATTCCACGCTGGCTCCGAAGCGGCCAGATCTGAATGCACTGCACACGCCGGCGCGGTTCCAGATCTCTCCCTGGACCGGATTTAAGAACATCCTGAAGCTTCCTCCGGCGCATTGCATGACCCTGGAAAACGGCAAGCTTTCAGTGCGCGAGTACTGGAGCCTGCATCCTTCTGAGCAGTCTGCCAGTGAAGCTTCGCTCATCGAACAGCTCGACGCGCTCCTGACCGACACGGTACGCTTGCAGATGAGGGCCGACGTTCCTCTCGGTGTCTTCCTGAGCGGCGGACTGGATTCGTCGCTCGTCAGCGCGCTGATGCGCGTCAACACGCAGCGGACGGTGCATTCCTTCACCATCAAGTTCTCCAGCGAAGACCAGAAGTTTGAGCAGATGACGCCGGACTGGGACTACGCGCGACAAGTTGCAAAACAGTTTGGTTTCACCTATCACGAAATAGAAATTCAGCCGCAAGTGGAAGAACTGCTACCTAAGATGGTGTGGCATCTGGATGAGCCACTGTCGGATCCTGCGGCCATTAATACTTACCTGATCTCGAAAGCGGCACGGGACCTGAATATTGTAGTGTTGCTGAATGGCATGGGCGGCGATGAGATTTTCGGTGGCTATCGCAAGCATCTGGCCTGTTTGACAGGGGAGAGCTATCAGGCCATCGTGCCCGGCGTAGTACGGCGCATGCTGCAGCAGGCCGCAGACCGCATCCCTGTGGCCACGACCAAGCGTGGATTGAAGCAGGTTCGCTGGGGAAAACGGTTTCTGTCGTTTGCTTCGGCTCCACGCAGCGACCGTTATCTGATGTCGGACCTTTCTTTGGCCCCCAAGCAGTTTTCACAGATTTTCGCGAGTCGAATGTCGTATTACGACTCGCACTTCTTTAAATCGCAAGCGCCGCGCTTCAATGGCAATGGGCTGTCGTACCTCACGCAGATGTGCCTGAACGATACGCTCGTTTTTCTCCCTGAGCACAATCTGACTTACTCGGATAAGGCTTCGATGGCGGCAAGTATCGAAGGCCGTCCCCCTCTGACGGATCACCGCATTGTCGAGTTCATGTTCTCGGTACCCCCACGCGAGCGCATCCGCCGGCTAACCCAGAAGTATCTGCTGAAGAAGGTCGCCGAGAAATATTTGCCGGATAATATTGTTTACAGGCCTAAGGCGCCGTTTGCCTCGCCTTTGCGCGCCTGGGTCCGCGGGCCGCTAGCGCCGATGATCGGCGATATGCTTTCCGAGCGGTCTCTGCGCGCTCGCGGGTTATACGACCCGGCATACGTAGCCGGCCTGATCGCGCGCGACAAGCAGGGGCTTGAGGACAATGCCTACCAGATCTGGACTTTGCTGACGAACGAGATCTGGTTCCGAACGTTTTTCCAGAACTGACCGACTTCATAAACAGATTTGAAAGGACGAGCGATTGCTTCAGATCATCCAGTATCAGAAGACAGGTGAAATCAGCGTCGATGAGTTGCCCGTGCCGAAACTGCGGCCGGGGCATGTGCTCGTCCGCAATGCATTCTCACTGATCAGTGCCGGCACGGAACGGACGTCGGTGGAAACGGCCCAGGCCTCGATGGTACAGAAGGCTCGCATGCGGCCAGATCTGGTTCGCCAGGTGATAGACAACTTCCGTCGCGAAGGCTTAGTGGCCACCTACAACAAGGTTCGGGACAGGCTGGACAACTACAAGGACCTCGGTTATAGCTCGGCGGGAGTCGTCGTCGAATCGGGAGTGAGCGACATCAAAGTCGGAGACCGTGTCGCTTGCGCCGGCGTCGGCTATGCCGCGCATGCGGAGATCGTTTCGATTCCCCGCAATCTGGTCGTCAAGGTGCCGGACCCAGTTGGCCTGGATGAAGCTGCGTTCACCACGGTCGCCGCCATCGCGATGCAAGGCGTGCGACAGGCCGACGTGCGCGTGGGTGAGCAAGTAGTTGTGGTCGGGCTGGGGCTGGTCGGACTCTTAACCGCTCAGTTGCTGAAGGCGAGCGGCTGCCGCGTTCTGGGGATGGATGTTGCTCCCCGGAACTTTGACTTGGCGTTGACGCTGGGATGCGATCAATGCGCCATCAGCGGTGATGATGCTATTCTCGAAGTGCAGAGTTTCACGCGCGGGTATGGCGCCGATGCAGTGGTGATTACTGCGGCTACCAAGTCAAATCAACCGGTGGAATTGGCGATTCAGTGCGCACGCAAGCGAGGCACAGTAGTAGCGGTCGGTACGGTTGGGATGAACATCCACCGTTCGCCGTTTTACGAAAAAGAAATCAACTTCCGCACGTCCTGCTCCTATGGTCCTGGCCGTTACGATTCCAACTACGAAGAGCGCGGGCAGGATTACCCGCTGGGATACGTCCGCTGGACTGAAAACCGCAACATGGAAGCGGTGCTCGACATCATAGCGCAGCGGAAACTGGACGTTGTGCCTCTGGTTACTCACCGCATCCCAGTGGACGAAGGACTCCGCGCGTACGACATTATCACCGGCGAGATTGAGGAGCCATATCTGGGCATCCTGATCCAGTATTCCGATCCGAGTGCCCCGGTCACGCTCTCGCGGCGAATGGAATTGCGCCCCGCGGCGGGAACGACCCCAGGACGTTATCCGGTTCTCGGCTTTATTGGAGCTGGCAACTTCACGCAATCCACGCTACTGCCGCCGATCATGAAGCTTGCTCCGCGAATGAGGGGTCTCGCCACTGGCAAGCCGGTAAACGCGAAAAATATCGCGAAGAAGTATCAGTTCGAGTTCTGCGCAACCGACGCCAGCGAGGTCATTCATGACAAGCAAGTGAATTTGGTATTCGTCACTTCTCGTCACGACTCGCATGCGCGCTATGTTTCGGATGCTCTTCGGGCAGGCAAGAACGTCTTCGTCGAAAAGCCGCTGGCGCTCAATCACGACGAACTTGAGAACATTCTGAGCGCTTACGAAGAAGCCCAACAGATGGGAGACGTGCCCCTACTCATGGTGGGTTACAACCGTCGCTTTTCTGAGCCGATCGGCGCCATCCAGAAGTTGTTTTCCGGACGCACCGAACCGCTGGCCATGCACTACCGTGTCAATGCCGGCTTCATACCACCCACGCACTGGATGCAGCATCCTGAGCAGGGGGGACGCTTTACAGGCGAAGGCGGCCACTTCGTCGACGTGATGCAGTTCGTTAGCGGCGCGCTCCCCATCAGCGTTTACGCGGTCGCTCCCACCGACAGCGCCCGCCACTATAACAATGATAACGTCCTTGTCACGATCGCCTTTGTGGACGGTTCCGTCGGCACCATCCACTACCTGGCGAATGGCGCCAATGCAGTGGAGAAGGAATATCTGGAAGTGTTCGGTGAGTCGAAGACGGCACGCATGTGGAACTTCAAGAAACTGGAATGCGCCGTCGACCGGAAGAAATCGACCACGTCGTTCTCTGGGGAGAGAGGACACGCGGAAGAGATGAGAGTGCTGCTTCATCGTTTGGAGTCTGGCACCGGTTCGCCCATCGCCATCGAGTCATTAGCGGCAACCTCCCGCGCAACGTTCGCCGTATTGGAATCTCTGAGAACGAACTGCGTGGTGCGGGTATAACTGCTAGCAAACAGTTGAGAGCGAAATCAGAATGCCAGTGCTGTTGAAATCGGAAATTCCAAGCGAGCAAGCCATCCGCGACTTCTGGGATGCTCACCCTTGCGGTGATCATCAGGTGGAAAGTCTCAAAGCGGATTACGAGGCGTTTTTCGAGCGCTACGATAAATTCCGCTACAGCCGCGAGGGCCATATTCTGTGCCGGCTCGACGCCATCGACTTCCAAGGGAAGCGTGTCCTTGAGATCGGGTTGGGGCAGGGTGCCGATTCCGAGCAGATAATTCGGCGCGGCGCGATTTGGTCAGGTTTGGATTTAACGCCGGAATCAATAGAGCGGGTTTCAGCCCGCCTGCAACTAAGAGGACTTCCCTACGAGCGTCTGGAATGTGGAAGTGCCTTGGCAATGCCCTTCCACAACAGCAGCTTCGATATAGTTTTCTCGCACGGTGTGCTGCACCATATCCCGGACGTGAAAGCGGCGCAGCGCGAAATCGCCCGCGTTCTAAAGCCCGGGGGCCGCCTCATCGCGATGCTCTACGCGCGTCGATCCCTGAATTATACCGTGGCGATTTCAATCGTGCGCCGCATGGCGATCGTCGTGCTCTACGCTGTCGGCGCGCAACCTGACGGCATAGTCGGCGGGCATCTCGCAAACGCTAGACGGCAAGGGCTGTGGCGATACCTGAAGATGTCGAACTTCATCCACCGGAACACGGACGGTCCGGAAAACCCTTACAGCAAGGTCTACGACCTCGCGACCGTGCGTGCGGATTTTCCAGACTTCCAGGTTGAACGCAGCTATCAGGATTTCATGCACGCGCCGCCGCTCCCGGTGCCGCATTTTAAGCCGCTCGCGGGTATTCTCGGCTGGCATCTGTGGGTGCACTTGGTGCCGCGCAAAGGAAACGCTTAGGGACGAAGTCCGGTAGTTTGACCGGCTTTGCCGTTGGTCTGTATGTGTCGTTTGCAACGACTCCTCTGTTGTAATTTCGTAGCTGCACTCGCAGTCTTGATGCGGTTGTGAAATGTTCTGACTCGTCAATCGCAAAACGAAATTGGGAACCCGTAACATGACATATATCCGATTCCGGTGGTTAGGATTTTGGGGGCTAGTTGTAGTGTTGTTCCTCGCGGAAGCGTCCTTCAGCTGGGCGCAAGGCCAATCGAATACTGTCGTAGTGAAGGCCACAAAGCACGCTATTGCACCTCCGCTAAGCGAGACCGTGCCCCTTCCTCCGCGGTCACGGCGGCTGAGTTCGCGTCCCGACGACGATGACAGGCCGCGAATGCATGGGCCTCGCTCCACAACCCCGGTCAAAGATTCGGTCCTTCAGGCATCGCCTGACACAATCGTTTCCTCCAATCTCTCTTCTCTCTCCACGAATTCGGGACTAAACATTCTCGGACTCGGGTTCGGCTTTCCTGGTTACACGGCGCAAGCTAATGTTCCCGACAGCAGTATCGCAGTGGGACCAACCCAATTTGTACAGTGGGTCAACGAGTCGTTTGCGGTATTTAACAAGTCGGATGGCAGTCTGGCCTTTGGTCCTGCCAATGGGAACACCCTTTGGCAGGCTCTTGGAGGACCATGCGCGGCCAACGATAACCTTGACCCGGTCGTCCAATTTGACAAGCTGGCAAACCGCTGGGTGATGACGATGCCGATCTTCCGTCAGCCCTCTTACCTGTGTGTTGCCGTGTCAACCACCTCGGACGCAATCAGCGGCGGATGGAATCTCTATGCGTTTCTGGAACCGCTGACCTCGCTGTGCGGCGGATGTAGGCCAGCTCTGGACTACCCCAAATGGGCCGTTTGGCCGGATGGTTACTACGTGACTTACGTCCAAGGAGATGTATCCCAAGTGTTTATCGGTGCGGCGGCATGTGCAGTAGACCGCAATAGTATGTTGAGTGGCGCTGCAGCCACTATGCAATGTTTCACAAAATCCACCGGCACTTCTTTTGGCACTCTGCTGCCTGCGGACGTGGACGGGGTCACCCCGCCTCCCACTGGCTCGCCAGAGTATCTCCTCAGTTTTGACTATAACGACCAGTCTCTCGACCTCTGGCAGTTTCACGTGGATTGGACGACCCCCGCAAACTCCACATTCACCGGTCCGACGAACATCCCGGTAGCAGCGTTCACAGAGGCTTGCGGGGAAACCGTCGCGTCGCTCAACTACACAACGGGAGCTTGCGTTCCCCAGCTAGGAACTTCGCAAGGCCTTGACTCTTACGGGGACCGCCTGATGTTCCGGCTCGCCTACCGCAACTTCGGAAGTCACCAGTCTCTCATCGCCAACCACACGGTCACCACCGGGACAAATGGCAGCCAGACCGGAATCCGCTGGTACGAGTTACAAAACACCGGATCCGGTTTCGGACTCTTCCAACAAGGGACCTACGCGCCGGATTCCAGCTATCGTTGGATGGGCAGCATCGCTATGGACAAGGCCGGCGATATGGCTTTGGGTTATAGCGTCTCCAGCAGTACGATGAGTCCCTCGATTCGGTACACTGGTCGCGTAGCGAGTGATCCTTCGGGGCAGATGGAGGGCGAGGTTGATGTTTTATCAGCGGCGAGTGTCGCCAATCGTTCCCTAACCACTACCTTACATTGGGGAGACTACAGCACCCTGGCTGTTGACCCGAAGGACGACTGCACCTTCTGGTATACGACCGAATACGTGCCACTGAGTAGTACTACCAACCATTGGAGTACTCGCATCGCCTCCTTCAGCTTCCCGTCTTGCCTGCAGACCTCCTCGCTCACGGTGAATGAGGTGGGGCAGGGAACCGTGACCAGCACCGACGGCTCGATCAACTGCACCAATGGCACTGGTAGTTGTGGCGGAACTTACGCGAATGGCAGTTCAGTTTCTATGAACGCCACGGCGGCGACTGGCTGGACGTTTTCGGGATGGAGCGGGTCGTGCACTGGGAGCAATCCTTGCAACGTGGTGATGAATAGCAATCTGAGTGCGACGGCTTCGTTCAAGCAGAACTTCACGCTCAGGGTGAACGAGGTGGGACAAGGAACGGTAACCAGCACAGACGGCTCGATCAACTGCACCAATGGCAGCGGTACGTGTAGCGCCGTTTACCTGAGCGGCAGTACGGTTACGATGAATGCCACTGCGGCGGCCGGTTCGACGTTTTCGGGATGGAGCGGCGCCTGCAGTGGGGGCAATCCTTGCAATGTAGTCATGACTAGTAATCTGAATGCGACGGCTACGTTCCCGATCATTCCGCCGAATTTCACGCTGACGGTGAGAGAGACGGGGCAAGGAACCGTGACCAGCACCGACGGCGCGATCAACTGCACCGATGGCAGTGGCACCTGTAGCGCCGTTTACACGGGCGGCAGTTCGGTTACGTTGAACGCCACTTCCGCGACCGGTTGGACGTTTACGGGATGGAGCGGGCCGTGCAGTGGGCGCAATCCTTGCAACGTGACCATGAATAGTAATCTGAGTGCGACGGCTGCGTTCGTGATCACCCCCGCTTGGGCCATTGTTCACAAGACGTCAAAGGCTTCAATCACGAGCTTAACGATCCCGGCAACCGGTTCGGGAAATTTGATTGCTGTGGCGCTCATGTTCAACGGGACAACATCGGTTGCCAGGGTTTCTGATGATGCAGGCAATGCCTATGTCTCAGCCGGTGCTAGAGCTGCACGCGGTGTGGCGTCAGTGGAGATCTGGTATGCACTGAATTCGGTAGCTGGCGCTACCGTGGTCACTCCTACCTTTGTGGGTTCGCCTACTCATGTGGAGATCACGACTTGGGAAGTGTCAGGAATCTTATCCATGCCTCCCGATGCGACGAACACTGCGAGTGGACTTGTAACTCTTACTAACATTCCGGGCCCGGCGGTCACGACCACGCAGGCTAGTGACTTTATCGTCTCCATTCTGTTCGCTATAAATACGAACGTTACTAGTCTTGGCAGCGGCAACGAATTTACGCTTGATTTCAGGACGAATGCAAACGGTTGGGCACATATCACGAGCAATTCGTCCAGTGCGGGCACTCATCAGGCCAGTTGGAATATGGCTACCGTCTCTGGCGCATATTGTGCCAGCACTGTAGCCTTCGCTCCCTAATTCGTGTGACGAAATGACTCGAGCTGCGCAAATCGTTCGTCATTTTGCCCAGCGGCAAGAACTTCGTCGAGCAGGACCGTGAAGAAGATGATGCAGATTTAGAAGGACTTAACGCTCACCACCGTCAGACAGATGTTCGAGAACATGCGGCCTCGCGCCGCTGAGGAACAGAGCCTCACGCAAGCAAGAAGGTCACCGAGAATTCGTGGGCGGCCTGTGGAATGAGATGGGTCAATTGCAATTCGACTTCCTCGTCAAGCAGGGCCTCAGGCCGAGCCATGTGTTCCTTGATATCGCTCGCAGCTCCCTACGCGCTGGCAGGTTGCTGATTCCGTACCTGGCACCGGGAAACTACCTGGGAATCGACAAGCACTCTGAAGTCATCGAATCTGGGAAGGCGAATGAAATTGGGGCTGATGTGCTTAAAGCTCAGCGTCCTGAATCTGTAGTCTCCGATTCCTTTTCATTCGAAAAAATCTCCAAGCGGCCCGACTTCTGCATCGCGCAATCGCTGTTTACCCACCTCGACAAGCGGGACATTGACCTGTGCTTTAAGAATCTGTCGGCTTTTGTCAAGCCGGGTTGCAAGTTCTTCGCCAGTTTCTTAGAAACGTCCATTCCCATTCCGCAATTGGTAGTTCGCACAGCATCCGCAACTTCTTTTACGCCCGCCGCGCTATGGAGGCTTTTGGCAGGCGGTCGGGTTGGGAGCCGAGGTACATCGGGAACTGGGGTCATCCCCGGGGCCAAGTCATGACCGAGTATGTCAAGCGCTAGAACCGCCGAGATCTCCCGGAGTACCGGTTACCGCGTCGACTGGAAACGAACATCGCAACTTGGAATTCACATCGCGCCCTTCGCAGAGCAGCCAAGAATCTTTAGTATGAGGAGGCAGCATGGCGAAAAATGGGGAAGTTCTAGAGCTCGGAAGTCTCGCGCAACAACAACAGGGCGGCTGGCAAAGAATCATCTGGCGGCGTTTCGACCTTCGTGCCATTTACCGGCGTCTGGGATGGAGGTTTCGTCAGAAGCGCCTGCGCTGGCTCGAAGCTCACTTTTCCGATTGCGCGTCGGTACTGGACATCGGCGGGCACCCCAACTACTGGAAACATTGCAACTGGCGGCCGCGGCATCTCACCCTGCTCAACTTAGCCCTCTCCGGGCAGACGCTCCCTTCTGGTGTACAGGAGATCACCGGCGACGGTTGTGCCCTCGCCCTGCCTGATCGGTCGTTTGATCTGGTCATGTCGAACTCCGTCATTGAGCACGTGGCCGACCATGCGAAGTTCGCGAGCGAGAGCCTGCGCGTCGGAAAAAGGCTGTACTGCCAAACCCCGTCGAAATGGTTCCCCGTCGAGCCACACTACCTGGGCCTGTTCGTGCATTGGCTGCCGAAGCGTTTCTTCACCCACTTCGTGCATCGCTACCTTACGATCGCAGGTCTGCTCACCAAGCCTGACGCCGCCACCACGGAAGAATCAAAGAACGAAATCCACCTGCTCGGCAAAACAGAACTGCGGCACATATTCCCGGGCTGCGCGATTGAGACGGAGCGCTTTCTTGGGCTGCCGAAGTCGTACATGGTATGGCGCTAAAGCGATTTGTTTCAGAAGGAGGTTGCGTGACGCCCGAAGAGCGCCGAGGCCGCAACATTAGCTTGCACCGTCCGCTCGACGAGCTGCCGGCGTGTTATCTCAGCGAGATCAGGACTCCCGGCGGCCGTAGCACGTCGATCCCATGACGATAAAACGTTTCTTCCCGCTCGCTTTCGAGGACTTCGCGCTCGGCGTGAACCGGCGCTAGGCTACGGCTGCCGCGACAACGGCTTGGTTTTCAGCACTTCGCCCCGCGTTAGAAGGCTGGCGCGA
>Ga0210384_10004578_pt1 | contig 15369 bp, 7 predicted proteins | sample IncBWH2MmetaG_FD_160574 | JGI IMG/M metagenome (GOLD analysis project Ga0210384, IMG submission 160574) | Forest soil microbial communities from Barre Woods Harvard Forest LTER site, Petersham, Massachusetts, United States - Inc-BW-H-2-M | ecosystem: Environmental > Terrestrial > Soil >...
GATTTATGACGATTTGTCGAAGCATGCGGCGTCATATCGCGAGATTTCTCTGCTGCTGCGGCGGCCGCCGGGGCGCGAGGCGTATCCCGGAGACGTCTTCTATTTGCACTCGCGTCTGCTGGAGCGCTCGGCGAAACTGAGCGACAAAAATGGCGGGGGATCGCTGACCGCGCTGCCGATCATCGAGACGCAGGCGGGCGACGTTTCGGCGTACATTCCGACCAACGTGATTTCGATTACCGACGGGCAGATTTATCTGGAAACCGATCTATTTAACCAGGGTGTACGTCCTGCTGTTAACGTAGGTTTATCGGTGAGCCGCGTGGGCGGCAGCGCGCAGATCAAGGCCATGCGGCAGGTGGCGGGCACGCTCAAGCTGGAACTGGCGCAGTATCGCGAGTTGGCCGCGTTCGCGCAGTTCGGCAGCGATCTCGACAAGGCCACGCAGGCGCAGTTGAATCGCGGGCAAAGGCTCGTCGAACTGCTGAAACAGAATCAGTTTTCGCCGCTGCCGTTTTCGAAGCAAATTCTGATCATCTTAGCCGGTACGGGCGGATTTCTCGACGATTTGCCGGTGGCGCAGGTGCGAGAGTTCGAAGCCGAACTTTATAAGTACGTGGAATCGACCAATGCAGGGCTGCTGCGCGCGATCATGGAGAAGAAAATTCTCGATGACGCTTTGAAGGGCCAGCTGCAGAGCGTGATTAAAGAAGCCAAGCAGCAGTTTGTGGCGGTGAGAGAAGCGGTAGCGAAATAGTGGGGCCTGTGGTGGCGGAGATCCTTCGCTACGCCTGAAGAACGGCTACGCTCAGGATGACAAGGGCTTGATTTTTGGCTGAAGACCGACGACCAACGACCGACGACTAACAACCAACGACTGATTTATGCCCAACATTCTCGACATTCGGCGCCGCATTCGCAGCGTGATCAACACGCGGCAGATCACCAAGGCCATGAAGATGGTCTCGGCGGCGAAGCTGCGCCGGGCGCAGGAGCGGGCGCTGGCGGCGCGTCCGTATGCGCAGATGCTGACCAACGTGCTGAAAGCGCTGGTGGCGCGGGCGGAGATTTACGATCCGGAGACGGGCGAGCCCAAGCATCCCTTGCTGGTGCATCGGGAAGAGAAGAACATCCTGCTGATCATTGTGACCGGCGACAAGGGATTGGCGGGGGCGTTCAACGCCAACGTACTGAAGGCGGCGACGCGGTTTCTGGATTCGAAGACCGGGGAGAACATCGACATCGAAGCTATTGGCCGCAAGGGGCGCGACTTTCTACGGCGGCGATATCCGGCGGCGAAGGTGCAGACCGGCAGCCTGGCGGAATTGATGGAATCGGTCGAGGCCGAGCCGGAACGTTCCGAGCGCGCCGCGACGACGCAGGTCACGGGTGAACACGTTGGGATTCTCGGGAAAGTCGAATTTGCGCAGGCGCGGACGCTGGCCGGGAGCGTGATTGGACGCTATTGCCGCGAGGAAATCGACGCGGTCTATGTTGTGTTCAACGAGTTCAAGTCGGTGATCGCGCAGCGGCTCATCGTGGAGCAGGTTCTTCCCATCGAACACGTCGGCGAACAGGCTGTTCGTCTCTCTGAGGAGATGACCGAAGAGGAAAAGAAGCGCGCCAAAGAAGCTGCGGTGAGCGCGGGTGTGGGCATGCGCGCAACCGACGCCGCGGAGACAGCGTCGCGATTCGGCACGGCGCAGGTAGACTACATTTACGAGCAACCGCCGGAGGATTTATTCAAGGCGCTGCTGCCGAAATATGTTGCGATCCAGATTTTCCGGGCATTGCTCGAATCGGTTGCCGCCGAGCACGCCGCGCGCATGACGGCGATGGATTCGGCCACCAGTAACGCGACCGACATGATCGACTCGCTGACGCTGGTGATGAACCGCGCGCGCCAGGCCAAGATCACGAAGGAAATCATCGAGATCGTCAGTGGCGCTGCGGCGATGTGAAGAAGCTGCTAGCTTCTAGCTCCTAGCAAATCTGGGCCGGCGTGGGGCTCGTGAAATGAAAAGGTCGGCGATACTAGAGGCAATCGCTTGGCTGGCCTGCGTTGCTGGATGGACGTTGTTTGTACTTGGCCATAATTGGGTCGGAGTTATTTTGATAACAGCTTGGGGAGCCATCGAAAACGTGATCGCTTTTCGTCAAAAGAGCAAGCGTTAACGGCAGCAGTACTGAGACGAACGAGCTAGGAGCTAGTAGCTAGAAGCTGACTTTATGGACAACACAGGACACGTCATTCAAATCGCGGGACCGGCGGTGGATGTGCAGTTCGCCGAAGGATCGCTGCCGCCAATTTACGAGGCCGTTAAAGTCGTCAGCGACGGCTTCACCGTTCCCGAACCGATCAACGTCATTCTCGAAGTGCAGCAGCACCTCGGCGAAGGCCGCGTGCGCTGCATCGCCATGCAGGCGACCGACGGCATGGTGCGCGGCATGAAGGCCATTGATCAGGGCGGGCCGATCTCCGTGCCGGTGGGCCGCGGCACGCTGGGCCGCGTGATGAATGTGATCGGCGAGCCGGTCGATCAGCTCGGGCCGGTCGAGTACAAAGAGCGGATGCCGATTCATCGCCTTGCGCCGGCGTTTGACGAGCAGGCCACTAGCGCGGAAATGTTTGAGACCGGCGTGAAGGTCATCGACCTCATCCAGCCGTTCTTGAAGGGTGGCAAGATCGGATTGTTCGGCGGCGCGGGCGTGGGCAAGACCGTTGTGATCATGGAGTTGATCAACAACGTCGCCAAGAATCACGGAGGCTTCTCCGTGTTTGCCGGCGTCGGCGAGCGCACGCGCGAAGGCAACGACTTGTGGCTGGAAATGTCGGAGTCGGGCGTGATCAAGCCGGGCGATCCGGCGCACTCGAAAGCGGCGCTGATCTACGGCCAGATGACGGAGCCGCCGGGAGCGCGCCTGCGCGTGGCGCTGACCGGTCTCACGGTCGCCGAATATTTCCGCGACGCCGAGGGCGCGGACACGCTGCTGTTCATCGACAACATTTTCCGCTTCACGCAGGCCGGATCGGAAGTATCGGCGCTGCTGGGCCGCATGCCCAGCGCCGTCGGCTATCAGCCGAACCTGGCGACGGAGATGGGCGAGTTGCAGGAGCGCATTACGTCGACGAAGAAAGGCTCGGTCACATCGGTGCAGGCGATTTACGTGCCTGCTGACGACTTGACCGACCCCGCGCCAGCTACGACGTTCGCTCACCTCGACGCCACCACCGTGCTTTCTCGCGCGCTGACCGAAATTGGAATTTATCCTGCAGTCGATCCGCTGGCTTCGACGTCGCGCATTCTCGATCCGCGAATTGTCGGGCAAGAGCACTACGACGTGGCGCAGCAGGTGAAAAAGACGCTGCAGACGTATAAAGATCTGCAGGACATCATCGCCATTCTCGGCATCGACGAATTGAGCGAAGATCAGAAGCTGACCGTGGCGCGCGCTCGGAAGATTCAGCGCTTCCTGTCGCAGCCCTTCCACGTGGCCGAGCAATTCACGGGCGCGAAGGGGAAGTACGTGAAGATCGCCGACACGGTGAAGGGCTTCAAGGCGATTGTGGAAGGGAAGTACGACGACATCCCTGAGCAGGCTTTTTATATGAAGGGGCCGATCGAGGAAGTACTGGAAGCGGCGGAGAAGATGAAAGCGGCGTAGAAACTGTCGTTGGTCGTCGGTCGTTGGTCGTTGGCCAAACCACTCGTGGTTGGGGCACGACAGACTGATCGATCACGGCTTCGCTAACGACCAACGACTAACGACCAATGGCTGAGGTTTTCCAACTCGAGATCGTCACGCCGGAAAAGAAAGTGGTCGACACGGCGGTGGAAGAAGTGCAGATACCCGGCAAGAACGGATATCTTGGCATCCTGCCGGGGCACGCGCCGCTGATCACGGAGCTGGCCGTGGGCGAGATCACCTTTCGCACGGGATCCGGTTCTAACTCAAGCGAGCAGCATCTGGCGGTGGCCTGGGGATTTGCCGAAGTGCTGCCGGATAAAGTTACGGTGCTGGCCGAGTCGGCAGAGCGTCCGTCGGAGATCGACGTGGAGCGCTCGCGCAAAGCCAAAGAGCGCGCGGAGCAGCGGCTGGCGAGCGGTGACACGTCCGTGGACGTGGAGCGCGCGCTGGATGCGTTGCAGCGGGCGGAAGCGAGGCTGCAGGTGGCCGCGGAAGGCAAGTAGTGAAGTGTTACGCTGCTCGTTTTGACTCGAGAGAAATACGACCACAGGGGCTAAAGCCCGTTCGTCTTTAGGCTCTTACCCGGCCCTAAAGGGCCGCTCTTCCACGGCGGGCCTACGGTCTGCGGCGACACGATGGTCTTTCATGATCGCCCAGATGACCGCTAGTGTGATCGCCGGATGATCGCACGGATGACCGCCCGCATGATCGCCGGGCTTGGAGCAGCGAGATGAGAGAGAATCTCCGTTTCTTCGGGATCAGCTTCTGTTTTCTGGCTGCGTTTGCATTGGCACAAGACTCCAAACCTGCTCCTGCGCCCCGGCCCGAGCCGCAGCGGCTTGTCTCGCCCGAAGTTCACCCCGACGGCAGCGTGACTTTTCGCTTCGCGGCGCCGAATGCGGCCGAGGTCAAACTCGACCGCGAAGGCGCGGAGCCGGTCCCCATGCACAAGGACGACAGCGGCGTGTGGACTGTAGCCACCGCGCCGATCGCGCCCGACTTCTATGGCTACGCGTTTGTGGCTGATGGCGTGCGGCTGATCGATCCGTCGAACCCGCAACTGGTGCCGAATCTGCTCAACACGGATAGCTCAGTGCACGTTCCCGGCCCGGCCTCGCTCGCGTGGGAACTCAACGATGTGCCGCGCGGGGAGATTCATCACCATTTCTATAAATCGGCCGTGGCCGGCGACGACCGCGACTATTTCGTCTACACGCCGCCGGGCTATGACCCGTTGGCGAAGACGACGTATCCTGTGCTCTATCTGCTACATGGATTCAGCGACGATGCCAGCGGATGGACGGCAGTGGGGCGCGCCAACGTCATTCTCGACAACTGGATCGCGCAGGGCAAAGCGAAGCCGATGATCGTGGTGATGCCGCTCGGCTACGGCACGATGGAGATGGTGCGGGCTGGATGGGACGCTTGGGCGCACGAGCATTTGCGAGATCAGAACTTCGCCAAATTCACCGAAGCCCTGCTCACCGAGGTGATGCCGCGGGTGGCAGGCGAGTATCGTATTAAGAAGGACCGTGGGTCGCGAGCCATCGCCGGGCTTTCCATGGGCGGCTCGGAGTCGCTGCTGACCGGCCTGAATCATCTGGATAAGTTCGCCTGGATCGGCGCATTCAGCGCGGGCGGAATCCCGGGCGATTTCGACAAGGCGTTTCCTGGGCTGGACGCGAAAGCGAACCAGCAGATTCGCCTGCTGTGGATTGCCTGCGGCACGGAAGATCATCTGATCACGCCGAACCGCAACCTGCGCGTCTGGCTGAAGTCGAAGGGCGTGCAGCACACTGACATCGAAACGCCCGGCGAGCACACATGGATGGTGTGGAGGCGCAATCTCACGGAGTTTTCCAGTCTGCTTTTCCGATGACCTGATTGGCGTCGAGATCTGGCGGTCGAGTTCTGGAGGGCCGAGATGAAGTTACGAACTCGTATTCTTTGCGGATTGCTTTTTGTGTGCGTACTGGGTATGGGAGCCGCGCTCGGAGCCAAAAAGAAAGGCTGCACGGAAGAGCAGGGCCAGCAGGCCGAAAAAGAAACCGACAATCTAAAGAACTGGGAGTCGGTCTACGTCTTCTTCCGGAAGTACGCGCGCTGCGACAGCGGAGGCGTGGCCGAAGGCGTGAGCGACGGCGTGGCCAAGCTGTTCGCCGATCGCTGGGGCACGGTTGCGGACTTCGTGGTCATGTCGGAGCAGAACAAGAACTTCGAGAAATTCGTCCTGCGCCATGTGGATTCGAACATCAATTCGGCCGCCGACACCCAGAAAATTCGCGAGAATGCCAAGCTGCACTGCCCGGCAAACCTGGCCAGGCTGTGCAAGGAGTTAATCGTGAAGACGGCGCCGCCGCGGGATATGGGGCCACACTAGCCGGCAAGCTACATCTTGCTTAGCGCACGTTGACATGGTTGGGGGTCTCGGCCGGCACGTACTTCACGGCGGCGGTGCGTTCCAGCTTATCCCAGGCAAACTTGCGGCCTTCAAGCGCGCGCTTCAGCGTCTTGAACAGCACAATCGAAAACAGCTGGCGATAGGCAAAGCGCTGCAGCCAGACCTGGCTGAGCAGCCAGATGTCTTCTTTGCCTTCGGAGCGGCGGCGCTCCAGCGCGAACGCGATGGCCGACGCCAGAAAATCGATCACCAGAAACGCGAAGAAAAACGCGACCAGTTTGTGGAAGCTGGCGGGATCGGTCGAGTCGGGATGGAAATGCTTCTGGACGACGTACCATACGGTGCCCAACACGAACATGATGTCGATGAGCGGCGAAACCAGCGGCAGCAGGATCTGGAAGATCACGATGTTGGGCAGCGCGACCCATCCCAGCGCGCCTTTCCGCGCAAACACGCCACGATGCTTGTAGACAGCCTGGAGAATACCGAACGACCAGCGGAAGCGCTGGCGCATCAGGGCGTTTGCATTGGTCGGAGCTTCGGTGTAGGCGAGGGCCATGTCTTCGTACTCGACGCGATAGCCGAGGCGCAGCAGCGCCATGGTCAGGTCCGCATCTTCGGCGACGGTATCGGTATGGTAGCCGCCGGCTTCACGCACGGCAGAGACACGCCATGCCCCGATCGCCCCGGGCACGACGCTCACCGCGCCGAGAACGTCGAGGGCGCGGCGCTCGAAGTTCTGGCTCGTGATGTATTCCAGCGCTTGCCAGCGGGTCCAGAGATTGACGCGGTTCCCGACCTTGGCGTTACCCGCGATAGCTCCGACTTTGGGGTTGATGAAATGCGGTACCAGGCGTGAGATGGCGTCGGGCGCGATGATGGTATCGGCATCGATGCCCACAAAAAGTTCGGCATCACCGATATGCTCGATGCCGTAGTTGAGGGCATCGGCCTTGCCGGAATTCTGCTTGGTGAGAATCAGAACTCTTCCCTTCGCAGCCTCGGCCCTGAACGCTTCCCGCGAGACTTCCAGGGTGCGATCGCGGGAGCCGTCGTCGATGACGATCACACGCAAGTTGGGATAGTCAGAATTCAGCGCGGCGCGCACCGTCCGCTCGATTACTTTTTCTTCATTGTAGGCGGGGATCAGCACGGCGACGTGGGGCTTGTAGGACGCGACTTCCGCGGGCTTGCCGAAGATTTTTTCCCGCACGCGGTCGTAAACTGCCGCGGCTCCGATGAAGATGAGGCGGCCGGTCATGAGCAGGTCGCCGAGCAGGAAAATCCAGGTGATGCCCACCACACCAAGGTCGAAGAGCCAGAAGCCCAGACTATCGAGACGCGCGGCCCAGAGTTCTCCCCGGGGCAGAGGCGCCATCACATCGGCCTGTTGCTTACCAATCAATTCGTAAACCGGCGCGATTTCGTAGCCGCGGGCGCGAATGCCGTCGATGATCATAGGCAGGGCACGCACGGTTTCGGCGCGATCGCCGCCGCCATCGTGCAACAGCACGATGTTGCCGCAGCGCAAATCATCCACGCGGCAGGGCGGCAGATGGGCCAGCACGTAAGACGTGATCTGCTCGGCCGAACGGCGCGGGTTGCCGCTCCAGTCGTTGGGATCGATACGGTTGCCCACGGTGATAAAGCCCATCTCCTGCGGAATCTCGAGCGGGCGAACCTGATCGGCGGTATCCGGTTCTTCGTCGATGGCATAAGGCGGGCGCATCAGCGTGGCACGCACGCCGACCAGACTGGCAAACAGTCGCTCGGTGAGGTTCAATTCCACCTTCATATAGGTGGTGGAGATGTTGCTCACATCGGGGTGAGTGAAGGTGTGGTTGCCGATGGTGTGACCTTCCCGGTAAATGCGCTTGGCGATGCCGGCAAATTTATCCGTCTGAATGCCAATCAGGAAGAAGGTCGCCTTGGCGTCTTTTTCCTTCAGTTCATCGAGAACCTTCGGCGTCCATTCCGGGTCGGGACCGTCGTCAAAGGTGAGGGCAATTTTGTTGGGGCTGTAGCCGTAGCGGCCCACGCGGTACGGTTCGGGCAAAGTCTGAAAGACTTCGTCGGTGATCTGCTTGCTGTCGGCATCGAAGGTCAAATCGCGCGTGCCATGCGTGGGCTTGTCTTCGATGCGCAGAATTTCGCCCTGGCCCTCCATGTCGACATCGAAACCGGGGGGCACATCTTTCAGTTTGTCGACCGCCCCGGGGTCGCCGGGAACGTCCCAAATCTTCCACAGGGAGCGGTCTTCGCCGCCGAGCCGCCACAACGCGAAGGTCTGGATGCCCAGCCCTTCCGCCGCCCGCATGTGATTCAACGCAGTGACCGCGTCTAGAAACCAGATATCGTGACGGATGCTGTGCTCGTCGAGATAGCTGAAATGTGGATTCATGGCATCGTCATCGAAATTGACGTCTTCCTCGGAGTCGCGCGCGGCCAGCCAGGCTTCTTGCACGCTGACAGTGGAGTCACGCTCGCCCTCCGGCAGGTTGCCTTTCTTCGGTTTCAACACCCAGTCGTAGCCGTAGTTGGCGATGGCGCAGATGATTTTTTCTTTGGGAATGACGCTCTTAGCGAAGTTTAGGTTCTGCTCGAACCAGTCCTGCGAGGCCACCGGACCGGAAGCCGCGCCGGGATAGTGCTCATCGTAGTTCATGAGCACGACGCCGTCCGCGGCCGCGGCAACCGCCGGGTAGTTGTATTCGTTGCTGTGCGGCGGCACTGCGACGTACAGCTTTAGACCGCGAGCGTGCAGGTCACTCGAAAGTTCGTTGAGCAGCGCGATATAGCCGGGCTGGCCGCTGGCAGGGAAAGTCTCGAAGTCGATCATCAGTCCGTGGTAGCGGCCCGACGCCAAGAACTGCAGGGCCTGATGCCGGAACAGCGCCCGCGCCTCTGCATTGTTCAGAAACTCCACGATGTCGCCGTACCAGTTGGCCCCGTCGAAGTTGTTGACCATGGGGAAGACTTCCATGCTGGTGTCTTCCGCGTTGAGAAAGGGCATGACGCGGTCGTCGACGGGACGGACCGCGTTGTTCTGCACGACATCGAAGAACTTGTTGGTCTGATCGTCAACGCCCTGCAGACGTCCGTCTGGACTGAGCACGTGAAGCCAGTCGGGATAGAGAATGTCAATCTGCCGCGCATAGTTGCGCAGCGAAGAGAAGCTGGCGGCGTCCCAGGGGACGTAAAATGCGGCGCGAATGCCTTCTTCCTGATTCAGCGTGACCTGCGATGCGGCCAGCTTCGACTTGCGGTGAGTGCGGGCCACGATCTTTTTCAGCCGGTCGCGGGCCTTTTCTTGTTCGCTTTCTTTCAGCGCCTTGAAGGCGCGCTTTTGCGGAGAGAACAGGAGTTCGGGCAGAGGCTCGTCGCGCAGGGCGGTGAAGGCAAAGAATATGATGACCGCGGAAACGGTCACTGCAACGGCGTCGAATGCGCGCCGTAGCCGCTTCCAGCGGGCGCGTCGCGGATCATAAAAGACCGGTTGAGTCATTCACCTTCCTAAGCAGGGTTGTTTCATCGTAAGCCGCGAACCGCAGGTGGTCAATTCTGGATGGGCCTTATCTGGTTGTGTTCCCGGCACTTCCATCGGACTTTCGCGTCCGCCGGGAGGGCAAACGCGCTATGATTCGCTGCGTGCGGGAACTGCTGCGCGAGAAGCGGCGATTCTTTCTTGGGATGAGCCTGGCGGCGCTGGCGCTCCGTCTGTTGTTTGTTTTCCGCTTTCCGGGCGTCGTAGACGACTCCCGCCTCTACGCCAACATCGCAGAAAACTGGATGCAGCACGGGGTTTACGGCGTGACGGACAACGGCCAGGTCATGCCGACGCTTTCGCGCCTGCCCGGATACCCGGCATTTTTGGCGACGATCTTCGCGGTTTTTGGAATCGAAAACTTTCGTGCCGTATTGCTCGTGCAGGTATTGTTCGATCTGGCCACCTGCTTCCTGATCGCCGACTTGGCCCGGCGGCTGTTTGGCACCCGAGCCGCGCAGGGTGCGTTTCTGCTGGCGGCACTCTGTCCTTTCCTGGCGGACTACGCCGCGGCCGCGTTGACCGAAACCTTGGAAATCTTTTTCACCGCGCTGGCGCTCGATCTGGCCTGTCGCAGCTTCGGTATCGGCGGGAGTCTTTCGACATCCCGCGCGGGCGCGGTCTGGCTTGCGTGCGGTTTGTCGGTTGGGGCCGCGATCTTGCTGCGGCCCGACGGCGGGATCTTGCTGGCAGCGATCGGAGGATATTGGCTGTGGCGATTTACCCGCGAAGTCCTTTGGCAGCGAAAGGCAGCGACGAGCGGCTGGAGGCCGCTGCTTTGGGCTGGAATCCTGCTCACGATTGGCGCCACAGCACCACTGGTGCCGTGGACTCTGCGCAATCTGCACACGTTCCATCGCTTCTCACCGTTGGCCCCGCGCTATGCCAACGATTCCGACGAGCTGGTTACGCTGGGGTTCAATCGCTGGGTCAAGACCTGGATCGCGGACTACGTCTCGGTGCAGGAGATTTACTGGAACGTCCCTGGAGATGCGATCGACGTATCGCGCCTGCCTCGCCGGGCATTCGATTCTGCGCAGCAACGCGAAACCACGAGAAAGATATTTGCCGACTACAACGTTGATCACGATATGACGCCGGAGCTCGACGCGCGCTTTGCCACGTTGGCGGCCGAACGTGTGCGTGCGGCGCCGTTGCGCTACTACGTGTGGCTGCCAGCGCTGCGCATCGCCGATATGTGGCTGCGACCGCGCACGGAGCTTCTGTCGTCGGACCCGCGCTGGTGGGAATTCAACGACGAGCCGCGCTTGCTGGCCGTCAGCCTGGGTTTTGGAGCGATTAACCTGGGTTACGTATTGCTGGCCGGCGCGGGCCTGCTGCGAGGGAGGGAGGCCGGTGGCGTCGGACTTTTGATCCTCTTCGTGGTGGTGCGATCGCTGTTTCTGGGAACGCTGGAGAATCCCGAGCCGCGATATACACTTGAGTGTTATCCGGCACTGATAATTGTTGCTGCGGCCTTGTGGAGCAGGAATGTACGGCAGGAATCCTCCTCCGGGACGGCGCCGGGACCACTGAGGGCAAAAGCTTGGATAACAAAACAAGGCGTACACCGGCCCAAATTTCCAAAAACTGGGACACCATATCTCGAAAGCCGTATTGACATTGTTAAGGCGAATCCAAAGCATTGAAAATTAAGGCTTGCGCAGATGGGCCTGTAGTTGCACAATACTGGCCACGTCGGGGTCTCAGGGTCTCAGTCCGTCATTAATCCTCTCCTCGACAACCACATTCAAAGCTGTAACGCCCCTGTGGGTGGAGGAGCTTCTATGCGTTCTGCCTCGCGTGCAGTGACCCTTCTGGCTGTTTGCCTGCTAGTGCTGCCAATTCTTGCCATTGCCCAATCCTCGTCCACCTCGGTGCATGGCACGGTCTACGATGCCAATCACGCAGTGGTGTCGGGTGCCACGCTGACGCTTTCGAATGCTGCGACCGGCTTTAGCCGGACGGCCAAGAGCGACGGCCAGGGAAACTATCAATTCTCGGATTTACCTCCAGCGACCTATGAGATCGATGCTATCGCCGCGGGGTTCTCGACGGTAAAGATGACCGGCGTCCAGTTGCTCGTGAATACGCCTGCCACCGTCGACGTGCATGTGGAAGTGGCAGCCGCCACCGTGACGCTGGAAGTCGCCGGTACCGCGCCGTTGGTAAATACGGTAAATGCCACTCTCGGCCACGCGTTCGATGCGACCCAGATTCAGGATTTGCCGTTTGAAGGGCGCGACCCCTCGGGCATTCTCAGCCTGCAGCCTGGAGTCGCATACACCGGCAATAGCCAGCACATCAACCAGGACTCCGATAGCCGCAGCGGTGCTGTGAATGGCGCGCGCAGCGATCAAACCAATATCACGCTGGACGGAATCGATAACAACAATCAGGTTTCGGGATACGCCTTCCAGGGAGCGGTGCGGGTGCCGCTCGATTCCTTACAGGAGTTCAAAGTTACAACCGCCAGCGCGGACGCCGATAGCGGCCGCTCTTCCGGCGGCCAGGTTTCGCTGGTGTCAAAGTCGGGCAGCAATTCGCTTCACGGCGGCGCCTACATCTACAACCGCAGCGGGATCGGCGAGGCCAACGACTGGTTCGCGGAAAACGCTCAAGTGCAGGCCGGACTCCCCAATAAGGCGCCCCATCTCGTGCGCAACACCTTTGGAGCATACGCCGGCGGGCCCATCATCAAGAACCGCATGTTTATTTTCGGCGCCTTTGAAGGACAGCGCTTGCGGCAAGACCTGCAAGTAACGAGAATCGTGCCCAGCGACGGTCTGCGGAACGGGTCGATAACCTATCAGGCTTGCCCGAACATCACCGTCAATGGGAAACTCGTCGGGGATCCTGGCTGCACGGGCAAAGCAGGAAATCCGAGGGATACTATAAGCCCGACCATAATCCAAACTTTGGACATAAACGCGCTGCAACAAATGGATCTGAACTGCTTTGGCTTGCAAACCTGTCCGTATGCTGCGAGCAACCCGAATCATGGAGGGGGACCCGATCCGGCCGTCTTGGCAATTTTCAATCAATACCCACGCGCGAATACAGATTCGGTGGGAGACGGCTTCAATTTCCGCGGGTTTACTTTTTCCTCTCCCCTTCACGAGAAGCTGGATGCATACGACCTGAAACTCGACTACAACCTGACCCAAAACGGCAACCATCGCTTGTTTGTGCGTGGCGCGATCGATGGCGATCGTACCGCAAACCAGTCCGACGTTACGTCGATTAGCGGAGATGGCGGTTCTCAATTCCCAGGGCTTCCCGCCAACCGGACTACGGTCAATAACAGTAAGACCATCAGTGTGGGCTATACCGCAACTCTCAGCAGCACCCTGATTAACGACTTCCGCTATGGATATGTCAGATTCGGACAAGAGATTTTGGGTGACCAGACGCAACATTTCATTAATTTCCGCGGGCTGGACAACCCTACTGCCGAAACTCCAACCACGCATACGGGAGTCCCGGTGCAGAACTTTGTGGATGACCTGACCAAGATCAGGGGCAACCATACCCTGCAGTTTGGCGCGGACTTCCGCGAGATCAATGACATTCGGACGTCGAACTCCACCTCGTATTTTTTTGCCACTACCAACGCATTCTGGCTGGCAGGTTCCGGCATTGCAAACCTGGGCGGGAGCCTCGACCCAGCTCAATTCGGTCCCGGACCGGCTAGCTGTGATCCGACTAACGCTGTGGCATGCTACCCGGCGGTTTGGGCGGATTTCAGCACCAACTACGATTTCCCGATGACGGCGATGGCGGGCCTAGTTAGCCAAGTCAACTCGAACTACAACCTGAATAAATCGCTTACCGCACTGCCCGAGGGTCAACCCATTCCCCGCCATTTCCGCAACCACGAATATGAGTTCTATGGCCAGGATTCGTGGCGCCTTCGCAAGAACCTTACGATGACGTATGGCCTCCGCTGGACGCTGCTGCAACCGCCTTACGAGACCACCGGTACCCAGGTGTCGCCGACGATAAGTCTGAACGACTGGTTCCAGAAGCGATCGCAACAAATGACGCAGGGCCAGACCTTCGACCCCCCCATCAGCTTCAATTTGTCCGGGCAGGCGAACGGGAAAGCGCCCTTCTGGGCGTGGAACTATCACAACATAGCTCCTCGGCTGGCTTTCGCTTATTCGCCTGACGGCGATAGTGGCTTCAGTCGAAAGCTGTTTGGAGGGCCGGGAAAGACCTCGATCCGGGTGGGATACGGAATGTACTACGACCACTTTGGAGAGGGGCTGGTGAACACGTTTGACCGGCAAGGGTCGTTCGGCTTAACCACTACGATCCAAAACACCGCTGGTATTCAAGGGATTGATACATCGGCCCGACTTACGGGTTTAAATACGATCCCAACGGTAAGCGCGGCAACTTTTGCTGGTTGTTCAGGTCCAACCTGCCCAATTGTGGAGCCACCTCCATCGGGTTCGTTCCCGGTTACACCGCCGAATGCTTTTGCCATTACCTGGGGATTGAACGACAAGCTGCAGACGCCATACTCCCACGTGTTCAATCTTTCGATCAATCGAGACCTGGGAAGCAATTTCGTGCTGGAAGCCGCATACGTGGGGCGTTTTGCGCACCACCTGCTGCAGGAGGAAGATATCGCCATGCCGCTGAATCTAGTCGATACAAAAAGCGGAATGGACTATTTCACTGCAGTCAGGCAACTGGGGGCGCAATACAGGGCAGGTACGCCCATCACGCAGGTTCAGCCGATCCCCTATTGGGAGAACCTGTTTCCGGGGGCAGCAGGACCGACGTCGAGCCAAATTGGCGCGACTCTGTTCGGTGCAGGAACCGCCTGCCTGGATGGGACCGGGAATCCGGGGAGTAATGGGCTGCCGCCTAATGTAACGGCCACGCAGGCTATGTATGATCTCTTCTGCACGTACAAAGGGAATGAAACGACAGGTCTGGAATTCGCGGATTTCCCGGGGATTTTTTCTAACACGTGCTATCCGGCGTGCAGCGTTTCCAACGGAGGGAACGGGTTCGCCTACTACAGTCCACAATATTCCTCGCTGTACGGGTGGTGGAGCAATGGCAACAGCGGGTATAACGCTCTGCAGGTGAGCCTGCGCCGCCGCATGATACACGGGCTTGAATTTGACTTGAACTACACGTATTCCAGATCCATCGACGCTGGCTCCGATGCCGAACGCGTGAACCAGTTCGAGGGGGCAGGGCTTGGCCAGGTTATCAATTCGTTTTCTCCGAAGCAGCTTCAAGGGCCTTCGGATTTCAATAACACGCACCAGTTCAATGCCAACTGGGTGTGGGAGCTGCCTTTCGGCCACGGCAAGCGTTTCGCCCCCGGGTTGAGCCGGGTGGCGAATGGAGTGGTTGGCGGATGGACGCTCTCCGGATTGTGGCGCTGGAGCAGTGGCTATCCTTTCTCGGTCGGCAGTGGGTTTGGTTGGGCGACCAACTTCGAGGAACAATCCAACTCCATTTTGAACGGTAAAAAACCAGTGACCGGAAGTTTCCGTCCGAACCCGCAGACGACGGACACGTGCCTGGCTCCGAATGTTCCGGCCAGTGTTTACCAGCACCCATGCTCAGCAATTAGCCAATTCCGGCAGGCATTCCCGGGTGAATCCGGGCAACGCAACAACCTGGTTGGCCCGGGCACATTCAACATCGATATGGCTTTGGCTAAGAGCTTTAATATCACGGAAAGCAAAGCCCTCAAGTTCACGTG
>Ga0210384_10004579_pt1 | contig 15365 bp, 9 predicted proteins | sample IncBWH2MmetaG_FD_160574 | JGI IMG/M metagenome (GOLD analysis project Ga0210384, IMG submission 160574) | Forest soil microbial communities from Barre Woods Harvard Forest LTER site, Petersham, Massachusetts, United States - Inc-BW-H-2-M | ecosystem: Environmental > Terrestrial > Soil >...
GCAGGCCCGAGGGTTGCGGATCCTGATGGAGGCTTCCGGGAAGGGCGTGGCCGACTCGACACGCGCCCTGCGTCAATCCGGACACAATCTGGGCGCTGCGCTCATAATGTTAAAGACAGGAGCAAGCGCGCGGCAGGCCCAACGCCTCTTGCGCGATACCCACGGACATGTTAACAACGCCCTTAACCGCGCCAAAAACGCAGCAAACGGCAAGCACAACCCACATGGATAAACTGCTGATCGAAGGCGGCAGGCCGCTCGAAGGTTCCGTGCGCATCAGCGGCGCGAAAAATGCCGCCCTGCCCGCCATGGCTGCCGCGCTTCTGACCAATGACCGCGTGGAGCTCGATAACATTCCGCGCGTGCGCGACATCATCACCATGGGCCGCCTGCTCGCGCATTTGGGCGCGACTGTCGAGACACCCGAGATTCCGCCCACGGCAGTGAATATTCAGGCCGAGCAAATCAACGGCGCCGAAGCGCCTTACGAACTAGTGAAAACGATGCGGGCTTCGATCCTCACGCTCGGGCCGCTCGTCGCCCGCAGCGGCCACGCGCGCGTCTCTCTGCCCGGCGGATGCGCGATCGGCGCGCGGCCCGTGGACCTGCATCTGAAAGCGCTGGAACAGATGGGCGCCGCGATCGGCATGACCCACGGCTACGTGGAGGCACGCGCCCCGCGCGGAGGCCGCTTACCCGGCGGGCGTGTTTTCTTCGACAAAATTACCGTTACCGGAACGGAAAATACTTTGATGGCGGCAGCACTCGCCCAGGGCGAAACCTTGATCGAGAACGCGGCGCGCGAGCCGGAAGTGACGGACCTCGCGGAGTTGCTGATTAAAATGGGCGCGGACATCGAAGGCGTGGGAACCTCCGCGATTCGCGTGCGAGGAAAAGAAAAGCTGCACGGCGCGAGGCACACCATCATTCCCGACCGCATCGAGGCCGGCACCTTTCTGGTGGGGGGAGCCGTCACGAACGGCGACCTCGAACTCACCTGCTGCGCTCCGGGCCACCTTGATTCGGTCATCGCCAAGCTGCGCGAAACCGGCGTGGACATCCGCGAAACGGGCCCCGGCACACTGCGAGTTCGCGGCGCGAAAAAACTCGTCGCCGCCGACGTGACCACTGAGGAATATCCCGGCTTCGCCACGGACATGCAGGCGCAATTCATGGCGCTGGCGACTCAGGCGAAAGGAACTTCGGCGATCACGGAAACCATTTTCGAGAATCGCTTCCTGCACGCCAGCGAAATGATCCGCATGGGCGCCAATATTTCCATCGAAGGCCGCCGCGCCGTGGTTCACGGCCCCACTACGCTCTCCGGCAGTCAAGTGATCGCCTCCGATTTGCGCGCCAGCGCCTCTCTCGTGCTGGCCGCGCTTGTTGCGCGCGGCGAGACCCTCATCGACCGCGTGTACCACATCGACCGCGGCTACGAACGCATCGAGGAAAAGCTCGCCGCAGTTGGCGCCAGCATTCGCCGCGTGTAGGAAAGCATGTGTCTCGAGACTGGGAGCATAGTCTCGCCACCCGACCCAACTTCAAAAAAAGCCACGTACCAATAAGCGGACTTCACTGGACTTGGACACCCTTGGGCATTTCCATATTCGGTCCAATCGGGGAATCGTGGGAAAAATGCAGCCTGAGATTTGGATTGGCATCATTGAAATCAGCTTTACAAAGCCGCCCGTAAAACATCGATAGTTGGTTGAAGGGAAATAGGCTAATATTGCGAAACTTGCTCGAGGGGGAAGTGGTTCTTGTCAACACCCGATAGGTTGCAACGAATAATCGTCAGGAAGGGGTGATCTATGAACGGAAGTCTTCCGGCGCTCGTTCTTGCGTTTTTTCTTTTGACTTCCACAGCAGCAGCACAAACGGGAACAACATCCCTGCGCGGTACTGTGGTTGACCAGACCGGCGGGGTAATCCAGGGCGCGAAAGTTACCATAAGCAATCCAATACGCGCGGTCGAACGCACCGGCACTACGAGTGCCTCAGGCGCATATGAATTCCTGTCTCTCCCCCCGGGCACTTATTCACTCAGCGTCGAGATGACTGGTTTTCGCACTTACCGTCAGAACGGTTTGCAGCTTCTGGTCGATTCGCCGGCAACCGTGAATATGAAGCTGGAGCTGGGTGCGACAACCGAGACGATCGAGATTACAGCCCAGGCCGAAACTCTCAACACCTCGAATGCTTCACTCGGTATCGCATTCAATGAAAATCAGGTAAAGCAGCTTCCACTGGAAGGACGAAACATCCCGGATCTTCTCTCTCTACAGGCAGGGGTTGCTGTTACAGGGAATCGCCCATTTCTCGAATCCCGCCCGGACGTGGACACCCGCAATGGGGCCGTGAACGGCGCACACAGCGACCAGAGCAATATCACGCTCGATGGCGTTGATGTGAATGACCAGACGCATGGTTACGCGTTTAAGTCGGTGCTGCCCATCACTTTGGATTCGGTGCAGGAATTTCGCGTCACGACCACAAACTATGGGGCCGATCAGGGGCGGTCGTCCGGCGCGCAGGTCACTCTCGTGACCAAGTCCGGCAGCAACGATTTCCATGGTTCACTTTATGAGTATGCGCGCAATACCTTCACCAGCGCGAATGATTACTTCGTGAAACTCTCAGAATTGCAAAACGGCCAACCGAACGTGCCCCCCAAGTTGATCCGGAACATTTTTGGGGGTTCGGTAGGCGGCCCAATCCGGAAGGACCGATTATTTTTCTTTGCCAACTTTGAAGGGGCGCGCCAGCGGGAAGAAAACAGTATCCTCCGCATTGTGCCGAGCCTCGCGCTGAGGGACGGCGTCGTCCAATACCTCTGTAAAGATCCGGCTGCCTGTCCTGGCGGAACAGTTCAAGGCAAGACGGGCCCTCACCAGATCCAGCCGGGTTACGAGGGTTTAGGACCTCAGGATGTAACGAGTTTGGACCCGCTCCATCTCGGGGCTGACGATGCCGTTCTGAAATATTTTAATACCTTCCCGGCAACGAACTTTGACACCACCCAGGGTGACGGCGTCAACTTAGTCGGATACCGCTTTCGGGGAGCTGTACCTACAAACAATAACTGGTACATTGCCCGGCTCGACTACAAGATTACGAGTGATGGCAGCCATTCTATTTTTTGGAGTGGCGCGCTACGCAATGATGTCCACAATGAAGCGCCCTACCTGCCGGGCCAAGGGCCTCAGCGAAGCTTGGCAGATTACAGCAAGGGTTTTTCGGTGGGTTATACCGGGGTACTGCGTCCAAACCTGGTCAATAACCTCCGCTGGGGCTATATCCGCCAGAGCTCCGGCACTCTTGGGAATTCGGATCAGCCGTTCATCCAGTTCCGGGGTTTGAACGACGACACCACGTCCAACAACTCCAGTCTCCAGGTTGTCCGAGACAATGTTTTCCAGGTCCCGGTGCATAACATCACAGACGACGTTTCCTGGGTAAAAGGAAAGCACACGCTGCAGTTCGGCGCCAATGTGGAGTTTCTGCGGGCATCCAAGAGCAATACTTTGAGCTCGTTCAGCACGGGTATCGCCAATCCGAATTTCTTACCCTCAGCAGGAATTGCCAACACCGGTATTCCTGGCGATCCGGGGGCAACTACCCACGGCTACAGCTTCCCAGCGGTGGATTCCAGCTTCAACACCAACTTCGATTACCCGTTCATGGCAATTTTGGGCTCTGTCTCACAAGTAAACGCCAACTATAACTACAAACTTGACGGCAGTGTGCTTCCGCAAGGAACCCCATTGACTCGGCATTTTGCCGCAAACACTTACGAGTTCTACGCGCAGGACTCATGGAAGGTAAAGCCAAATCTCACCTTAACCTACGGATTGCGTTATTCTCTTTTCTCGCCTCCCTGGGAGACGAATGGGCTAGAGGTTACCCCAACCACAAATCTCGGGGACTGGTTTAGCCTGCGAGCCCAGGACATGAACCAGGGCATCGGATCGTTCGCTGATCCCGTTATTTCGCTTGATCTGGCAGGGCCGGCGCACGGAAAATCAGGTTTCTATAATTGGGACTATCATAATTTCGGACCGCGCGTCGCGGTGGCATGGTCGCCTAGCCCTTCGGGAAACCTATGGAAGAAACTTATCGGGAGCGCAGGCCAGACCAGCATTCGTGCCGGCTTTGGCATCGTATACGACCGGATCGGCCAGGGCCTACTTTCGACATTCGATAGGCGGGGATCGTTCGGCCTTTCGACTGAACTGACCAATACCAACGGCGGTGAGACACTCAGCACGGCGCCACGTTTAACGGATGTGAACACCGTCCCCACCACCGACATGTTAAATAACCCGATATTTACGCCAGCACCTCTGGGGAAATTCCCCCAGACGCCGCCTTTCGGGTCGCAAAACGGGGCATTTACGGCGGGCAACACGGTCGACCAATCGGTCAAGACACCTTATTCCTATACGATTGACTTCTCAGTGGCCCGCGAATTGGGTCATGACTTTTCTATCGAGGTCTCGTACGTCGGACGTCTGTCCCACCGCCTCCTGGCCCTCGAGGACCTGGCACAGCCGGCCGATCTGGTGGACCCGAAGACGAAGGTCGACTATTTCTCCGCAGTCCAAGCTTTGGCGAAACTTTATGAGCCCGGGGGAGATCCGACGAAAGGTGCACCGGCAAGTACGATCACACCGGCGATGGTCGGTCCAACTGCCCAGTATTGGTACGACATGACGCAACCTTTACTGCCCGGAGGGGCCTACAGGCTGGACGGCGATTCGACGACCGGTACCGCATCGTTTTGCAATCCAGGATTTACGTCGACGACTGACGCGTTGGAGATGAACTACGCTCTATTCCAATGTTATGCAAAGAACGAAACCTCGGCGATTCAGAGAATCGATCAAAACGGTTTTCCGGATGCCAATCACGCCGGCGTCGTGTACTCCGGCAACTGCGGCGCGACGGGGAGCATCCCCAACTGCTATTTGAACTCGCAATATGTTTCGCTCCTCGCCTGGCGCTCTGTCGGAACGTCGAGCTACCATGCTCTGGAAGTGACCTTTCGCAAGCGCCTTTCCAGGGGCGTGCAATTCGATCTGAACTACACCTACTCCAGGTCAATTGACCTTGAATCCGACGCGGAGCGCGTTGATTTGCAAGTCCAAGCGCTCGGGTTTATCCAAAATGCCTGGAGGCCGCAGCAGTCTCGCGGGGTTTCTGATTTCGATACGCCACATCAGATCAATGCCAATTGGATCGCGGAGTTGCCCTTCGGTAAGGGGAGATGGATCGGCAGGGAGGCCGGCAAACCCTTGGACGCAATTATCGGCGGGTGGCAGCTCTCCGGCTTGGCGCGTTGGTCGGCCGGGTTCCCAGTGAACATTGGCAATGGAAGCGCCTGGCCAACGAACTGGCAGTTTAACCCCAACGCAACCCAGATCGGTCCGGCGGTCACGGGGACGGTAAAGAACCCGGACGGCTCGGTGAACATATTTCCTGACTCCCAGGGCGCAACTGGTCTTGGCGCCTTTGCTCCAACGCTCCCCGGCGAGAGCGGCACGCGCAACCCCATCCGGGGAGATGGCTTTGCAGGATTGGACGCGGGTCTTAGCAAACGTTGGATCATGCCCTGGAAGGAGTCTCAAAGCCTGCAGTTCCGGTGGGAAGTGTTCAACGTACTAAACCTGACGCGGTTTGACGTTCAAACCATCACGTCGAATATCGATCAGGGCAGCTCATTTGGCAACTACAGCGGTCTTTCCACGGAACCGCGAGTGATGCAGTTCGCGCTCAGGTATGAATTTTAACTGGCGTGATTCGTCCGAGAAGCCCCAGCTTTAGGGATCTTTTTTCCAGTCGGTAAGATGGATAGCCGAAATGGTTACTTCGTCTGGTGGGCGTCGAAGATTGGTACAAATACATACGCTCGCACGCCGACGGCGATAGCAGCTCCTATTCCGAGGGCAGCTGACTTGAAGAACATCTTCTTGGTGGGTTCCAGAGCCGCCCTTCGTCATTCTGAGGTCGAACGCAATCTTGGTCTAAGGGCCGAAATCTGACGGTTGCCCAGCTGATTACCGGAATCGGCTTCGTGAAGGTCCTCACAAATGCTCCTATCGGAATCCGAAAATCTGCCCCACTATTTCCGAGGCCGCTTTCCGAGAATCAGGCCGCCAGGTGGGTTCTCTCCTCCCGGCCTCGTTACTCACTCTTTCAAGAAATTCTTCTCACTCTGAGACAAATCACTGAGACGACTCTGGAGTGCGACCGGACTCCCGCTCTAAATCAGCGCCCACAAATGAATTCTGCCACGGAATAAGTCCAAAGGATCCAGTCAATTAACGGTGATCATGGGCGACTATTGTCGAACTCGAAAATGTGATTTAGACAGGTCGCTCAATGGGCCACGGTTTGCGCATATAAGGGGAGGGTTGTTCACCCAGATGCGCTCGTGCCCAATCCGGGTAGGATGAGTTGATTTCGGGAAGGTGAAAACATGACCAATCTCCACGCTTATCGGAAGCTTTGCTGTCTCCTGGTCATGTTCTCTTGCTTGTCAGTCGGCTACGCGCAAGACACCAAACACAAAATTCTCAAGAAGGTGCCGGTGGAATACCCCCAGATCCTCAAAGACAAAGGCATCCAGGGGACCGTCCGCCTGAAGGTATTCATTAAGCCGGACGGGTCCGTCAAAGGAGTGGAACTGCTCGGTGGTAACCCGATTCTCGCTGAATGTGCGGAAAAATCAGTCAGACAATGGAAGTTTTCTCCACTAAATTCTGACTCAAACGTGGAAATCGTCGTGCACTTCGACCCAGCCGCTGAACCGGGAATCTAAAATTCATCGCGGGATTTCGTCGCAAGGAAATAACTCCCTATTTGTTCTTTAGCATCCGCCGCAGCGATTCCGTCTATAGACTCTTAGCTGAGCTGGACCTGTTTCCATGTCTGGCACCCTATTTGCTGCCATAGTTTTTGCTTCGCCTTCGTTGGCTCAACTGGCCCATTGTAACGATTCCTCCGACCCCAAGTCCCTTAGAGGGCCGATCTGAGTCAAACAATTTTGAGGTTTCAGCCGAGTGGTCCATGGAGTTCTTCGCCTCTGCCGCCATCCTTCCATCGGCTGAGTCGGATCACACCCGTCGACTTCGTTTTATGCCTATTCAGAACCCTGGCTACTGCGCGACCCATTTGTCGAAGCGCGAGGCAAAGGTGTGGGCAAGATAAATGGCCTTCTCATCCGGACATGCGATCTGGTGGACGGAGTCAATGGTGCCGGCCATGCGGCCGGGGCGGCCGAACGCGCCCAGGACCTTGCCGGTGAGATCCATCTTGTAGACTCGGCCCACGCTGCCCACGAACATCACCTGATTGGGTCCAGTGGTGAGACAGAGCGACCAGGGAGCAGTCGGTAGGTTCCAAACCGCTTTCCGATTGCCCTCAATGTCGAAAACCTGGATGCGGCTGTTGCCGCGGTCAGCGACATATATGGTGTCGTTATTATCGATCACGATACTGTGAGGGGTATTGAAGAAACCCGGCTGGTTGCCGCGCCTGCCCCAGTCCTTTACGAAGTTGCCATCCTTGTCGAACTCGGCAACGCGCGAATTGCCATATCCGTCGGAGACGAACATATTGCCATCCTTGCTCCAGGCAATGTCCGTCTCCTGATAGAAGGCGGCATCGCCGGGCGCGGCGCGCTCAATCACATGCGTCAGCCAGGTCCAGGGCTCCGGGTTTGTTCCCAACGTGCCTACGGTGCGGCCTTCGGAGTCAAAGCGGAAAATTTCGTTATCGGCGGCATCCACGTACCAGAGATTGCCTTGCGGATCGAAGCGCACGACGTGGGCGCCTACAAACATCGAGGAGCCCTCGCCCCAGGAGCGCACGAAGCTGCCGTCCGACTTGAACTCCAGCACGGGGTGATAGCCGCGATTGAGCGTGACGATATTGCCCGTCTTGGGATTGATCGCCACGCCGGTCGTGCGGCCCACGACAGAGTTGGCGGGATAGTGGAAAAAGTCCTCCACCAGACGGTATTGCAGTTGCGGTATTGCCGCTGCGCCCGCGCCGCCGCCCTGCGCGTTCATGGACGCAACGGCGCAAAGCGAAATCACCGCGGCGCAAATCGCTGACATCAAAAGTCGTTTCTTCATTAGAGCCTCCCCAAGCGCTTGGTATCGGCGCAATCTTAGGCCTGGTTCCCAGATCTGGCAAGCACGGCTCAATTGCTTGAGCAGGACGGCAACGCGTTGCCACAATGTTACGAATGCGGAGGATTGGTCTCGACAAACTTATCAGGATCTCGCTGAAATAGGCCGCAGCACACAGGTCACGATTATTTCGAAATCGAATCACGCACCACCGTCTGATCGGCGATTGGTACCCACAACACCAGACGGTCCTCAGGTCCGAGGTTGCGGTTCCGGTGGCCTTTGGTCGGGGCGAGGTCTTCAATGAGCTCCATGTCTCCGGGATTTAGAGTAATTCTCTCCCCTCCCGAAAATTCCACCTCTTCATGGCCGGCAAGATCGAAAATATATTGCCGACGTGGTCCGGGATGGAACGCTCCGAAATCCGCACCGGGTGCGTCGGGTTTTGACCTGCGGAGCATAGCTCCCGTTGTCGTTTCCACTAGTTTGGCAAAATTATTTTGGTCGAAATTCATCACTTCAATTTTTTCCACGTGCGACAGCCCATCTTTGCCCGTATAGAACCGGTACATCATCACCGGTTTGCCTCCTTGGGCGGCAACCACATCATTCCGCGTTTGTCCGCAAAACATGAGAAAACACATCCCGACCATCACAACAGCAATGGAAAACCTGAGCGTCGGTTTCATGGAGTGCTCCTAATTGTTGTTTTCAGGATTACCCGATTCCAGTTCCGAAAGATCGCTGATATTTGCGATCTTCACGCTGTGGCCAAGACACATCCTAGGCAGCGCCATGCAAGAATTCAAGGAGAGTCACAAAGAAAGAGCCCGATAAATGTTATTGGAATCTGGCCCGAGTCACATGCGGCTGAAATTCCCAGGTTCCGTAAAGAGGCCCCGGCTCTGGTGGCAAATTCGTTGTGTTCATGGCAGGACAGGCATACGATGCACGAGCGAGAAGTCTAAATCCGAAATTGCGGTTGAGGATCCTAGGAGGTGACTCATGGCCGTATCTGACCGTCGCAGTTTCTTGACCAGGGCAATTGCCTCACTTGGAGTAGCGGTGGCCGCCGCCCGCGCGGAATTCGCGGCCGCTCGCCCGCAAACGGTGGATACTTCCACGAAGTTCCGCATTGACGCCCACCATCATTTTGCGCCGCCGACGTGGATCGAGGCGATGAAAGGCAACAAGCTGCTGCAGGTCGCGAATACGACTTGGACGGTTGAGAAGTCGCTCGAAGACATGGACCGCGGTGGCGCCTCAGCCGCATTTATATCCATTACCAATCCGGGTCTATATATCGGCGATCAGCAGCAGGCCAACCGCCTCGCCCGCGAGTGCAACGACTTCGGCGCGAAGGTTGTGCAGGACCACCCGACCCGATTCGGGTTGTTCGCCGCGATGCCGCTACCCGACGTCGCCGCCACATTGAAGGAAATCGCGTACGCCTACGATCAGATCCACGCCGATGGGATCGGTTTCATGACCAGCTTTGGCGACACCTGGCTGGGCAACGCCGCCTTCAAACCGGTGTTTGAGGAACTCAATCGGCGCAACGCCGTCGTCTTTGTCCACCCGACCGCAGCCGATTGCTGCCGGAATCTCAACTACGGCGTGGGTCCGGGGAGCATGGAATACGGGACCGACACGACCCGGGCCATCACGAATGTTTGTTTCAGCGGATACGCCGCGCACTTCACCAATATTCGCTGGATCTGGTCTCATGGCGGCGGCACCATGCCGTTCCTCGCCGGGCGCATTGCGGGTGGCGAGGCCAGCCACAAGGAGCAGATGCCCAACGGCCTGATGGCCGAGTTGAAGAAGATGTATTACGACCTGGCAGGCGCAGCCAATCCGGGCGTAGTTTCTTCCCTGCGCCAGCTTGTGACCCCGGACAAGATTCTGTTCGGCACCGATTTTCCGCCCGGAGGCCGCATATTGGAACAAGCTCAGGCCCTCCGCGAATTGAATATGTTCAACGATGCCGAACTGAAGTTGGTCGAACGCGACAATGCGGTGAAACTCATACCGCGACTCAAGGATGCGTAGGCCCGGCCCCTCAAGCACAATATTCATTTAGACGATCTAAATTCAGACCCACTCCATTCGCCCGAAGTGGCAGCCTGCAATTCTGCGTCGCCGAGAATCCCGGAGTCGAACATTTCTGCATCGTCAGTGAATGACCGCATTGCTTGCCGGCCACATCCTGATGACTTCGGCTTGTCAGCACCTATGGGGAAGGGGCGCAATCCGAGAGTATCGAGCATGTTCCATCGGCGTTGTTCGAACCATTCGAGAAGGCAATTGAACCCTTAACTTGAAATTAGAAAGGCGCTCCGGCAGAGGTCAAGGCTTCCAGTGGGGTGAAGCCACGAACGAAAATAGCGGGTACACGTCGCGAAATAGATGGTCTATGTCAGTCACGAATCTGGGGAGGGTCGCCGCGCTCTGCGAAAATCTTCGGCGCACCACCCATCCCTGGAGCTTTTTCCATTCCTCCGGCCCGAGCGGCCAGCCTTGGTGCTTGGTCCATTCGCCCTTTTCCGTTGAATACCAATAACTCTCGTATCGGCGCCCCAGACGCTTCTTCTGCCGCGCAACCCAGTTCGGATTGGCCGCCACGCGCGGAAGGACCATCTGCCGGAATGGCGAATTCCTTGCCGGTCCCGTGGCGTAAGCACGAAAGCCTGCCGTCACGGCCTCCGCGGAAATACCAATGTAGAGCTGCGTCCTTGCATTCTCTCCCGCCTCCGGATCGGGAAATGTCAAATACATCTGAGGGCGATAAGGAGTTTTGTCCCGCGCGAACCGGATATCGCGATTGATGCGCGAAAAATTGACGCCTGTCCGGCCAGCCGTATCAAAATCGGGGTCGAGCTTCAGCATAGAGGGCGCCAGCGCCGCAAGGAGCTTGCGAAACGGCTCAACTACTTCCGAGCGGTATCGCTCGCGGTTCGCGTCCATCCACTCCTTGCGGTTGTTGCGCTTCAATTCGCGGAAGAATCGAAGTGTTGCGGGGATAATGATCGCACCGTGTCCAGGCATATGTGTCGGCTCTCCCTTCTTTTCGCTCAAATGAACGATTGCCCCAGCGAATCGGGAGCAGTTCGTGAATATAAACCGACAAATCGGATTTGGCCATCCCAGTGCGGCAAGCGCTTGGAAGTCAGTGAATAGGAATGGGACCGTTGCGCCCATTCTGGCTGAACCCAGTGGCGGTATCAATGGGTTGATGCAACACTCGCTCGCAGTCTACTTCTACAAGTCATCGAAGCTGATTACGTTCGCGAGCGCTAATTCAAACGGAATACTGCCACGTTTAGGTTCTGATTGAGCACAGCCATGCAGATCGATTCTCAAGGAGAAGTATTTTCGGATCAACTGATTACATTGTGGTGCAGCGACCTGTTTAGCTCGCACTCTCATCAAAATGTGCGGGCAGTCCGAAAGGACGTCAGATCCCATTGACGGCGATTTCAGCCTGTACCGACGGACAGATAATTCATGCGCAATTCGCCACACGCCGTCCGATGTTTTCTGTAACCCCGTCATAAAATAGATATACCGATCAGAGCCCCAAAAGGGCTGGTGAAGGAGGGCTGAGTCCATGGGAATCATACCTTCGGAAGTCGAAGAGCATGCCATTCGGGAAGAGCAGCCGCCGAGCACGCCGCTGACCCGGGGCGCACGAGAAGATGACGACAGGTCCGCTAAGATTGCGACCAGGGCGGGGATCGCCCTCGCAGTGATCGCGCTGGGCGTTACCTTCGCTCTCGGTTTTTTGCTTTTGAGGTCGGTCCGGCGTCTGAACGCGCGGATGGCGCGCCTCGGCCAGCAGACGGAGCAGCTTAACAGGCGAGTCGCGGCGGTAGAGCAGCAATCACAGATTCTTGGTCAGCAGGCTTTACAGGCCGCGTCCAGCGCCAAAGCGGCCGCGCAGCAGCGCGATGAAGCGAAACAGTCCGAGGAAAATTCGGCAGCGCAAGCGCAATCGGCCATGCAGGCGGCGGCTACCGCACAACAACAGGCCAATCAAGCCACGCAGAAAGCGGAAGAATATCGCAAGCAGCGCGAGGAGGAGCTTCAGCAGCTACAACAGGTGCTCGGGCAAATTGCCGAAACGCACCGCACTGCGATGGGACTGGTAATGACACTGGGCGAGAAATCGATCCGGTTTGACTTTGACAAGGCGGAAATCAAACCTCAATACCGCGACACACTGAACCGAATCGCCGGCGTCCTGATGACTCTCAAACAATATTCCATATACGTATACGGATATACGGATGACGTCGGCACAAAGGAATACAACCTGAAGCTCTCCGCCCGCCGCGCCCAGGCCGTTCGCGATTCCCTTATTCAGGCGGGAATCAAGCGCGGCGTGGTCACTACTAAGGGCTTTGGCAAGTCCGACCCTCGCGTTAAGGGCGAGACCTCCGAGGCGCGGTCAGCCAACCGGCGAGTGGAGATCGGCGTTGTCGATTCGAGGCTGCTTATCGAGCCGCTTCCGCAAAAGTAAGCTTTCTCTTTATTATGGCAATTGGGCCTTTTGCCTGTCTGGAAGCTGGTCGACTCTTCGAGAATGCCGTTTGCCCAGGGCTGAAGTCGAATCCTGGGCGCTCGCCGGGGGCAACCAATCGTAGTTTCCAATGAGACCGTGTGTCAGGGATTGGCAAGCCTACGCATCTCCACCGCGGCCTGGAACTACTGACTCTGCCCAGGGCCCAATACATCCCTTGAGACCACATGCAATTTTACGTTTTTCGACTGTAATCTTGCGGCGGGCCATACATACCGGTCATCGCGCTTCTTGGGGCTTTGAACGCCTGTCTCCTGCGATTAGTTTCTGACGTCGAAATGCCGCGGTTCATGCGTATAGCCGGTGGTCCTTCGTTGTCTTGTTTGAGTTAACTGCATTCCTGTGGCGCATCGGCGCCACACCGCAGCCCCTTAATGCCCAACGGCTTTCTGCTGCTCGTCCAAGAGTGCGTGGAACATGGCCTCCTCGATGTCCACTTCGTACGTGCACCCGTCGGGGTCGATGAAGGGATTGCGGGCGCCCTCCTGGAGCTTTGCGTACTTCTCCTGCAAGTTGTACTGGGCTGGGTGGTCGCCGAGGGGCACATCGCATGCGAGCGAACGCACTAAAGGGAACGTACGGCTGAACTCGCCTATAACCTCTGGCGTCAGCGTCGCGGGTGGCCGCAAACTGCAGCCGATGACCACGTTGTAGTACTTATCGCCTTCCTGTGCCTTCATGGTCCAGGTTGTGCATCCACGAGTGTGGCCAGGAGTCAGGTGCGCGGTTAGCGTCGTACCGCCAAGCGAGACCACCTCCCCGTCGTGCAACGTTTTGTCAATCGGGTGCACTTTGCCGCCGGGCGTCATGGCCTGGAGCGCCGGAACATCCTCGGCCATCGCCATCGTCTGCGCGCCGGTCAACTGTTTAACCAAGGCATCTCCCTCCTGATGATCGCTGTGAGCGTGGGTTCCGAGCAGGATCTTGATGTCCGAAAACTTGAATCCCAATTGTTCGACCGACTTTTCAATCGTCCGCACGTTCCGTTCATACGTGCTGTTGATGAGAATATTGCCTTGCGGCGTAACGATGAGGAACGAACTCAGGGTCCTGGTCCCCACGTAGTAAAGATTGCCGATAATTTTGTGAGGGGGGAACTGCGCCGTTTGGTCCTCCGCCGTACCCATGTTGCGCGCCAGGATCAACTGCGGCGTAAATTTGCGACCATGGACGGTGACCTCAGGATGATCGGCGGGCGGTGGGTTCACCGTCTGTGCCCGTCCCAAGCTCACGCTTGAAACCAAAACGGCCGCTGCGGTGATAAACATGACCTGCATCACCCGGGTTATCTTGTCGTTCATGGTGGCCTCCACGCTGGTGAATCGGGATTGCCAGCTCATCCGGTCGATGCAACACCATCAAATCGAATGATCTGACAATACTTTCCCTCGAGAATCAATCTGTGCGACAGGTCTCCGTCAGAACCTCAACAGGGGTTTCGTTTTGTTTGAATTGACGCCCACAAAGGGAATCAACCTCCCAGACCCTCACGAGAGGACTTTGGGCAGGTGTTGCATCGACCCATGGAAACCACCCGGAAAAACAAGTCAGGCAATTGAATTTAACTGTTGTACCTCAAGATTGGAACGGGAGAGGTCCACGGTTCGAGCCCGCGCCGCCTGCCACATTTTCACTCGGTTTTAGGGTTAGACGCCGGAAATCGACATGCGCTCCCAACCCTTGTTTCGAAATGGAATCTACGCAGCTACCCTGTGTTTTCGCATTAGCTCCCGCAGAACGTTGAATAACGAACCGCGAGCCGACGCACAGATCGGATTTTGAGACCCAGACCAAGCAAGTACTCGCCTGCGTGCTTCCGGCAGCGCATGATATGGCAGCTGCGGAAACAAGTGATGCATAGCGTGATAGCGCAGGCCAACCGGAGCCCAGATTTCGGCTAGAACGCCAGTAAAATCATTCGAGTCTCGCACCTGCTCTGCCAAGGACATAGGTTCACCTGATCCACAATAGCGATGAGCCCCGAGCGTCCTCAAAGAATTGACAAGCACAACCGTGGTGACGACCGCAGCCGCCTCCAGCAGCCTGCCAGCCGGAATGTGCCCACTGAGCGTCAGCCCGCCAATCAATGCGCACCACGCGAAACAGGCTGCTTCCTGCAAAACCCAGCGCCAAGGTGTCCGGCCGGGCTTTAGAGGCCGTTCATATTCGCCGTCGATTGCCAGCGCTGAGGCCCGCGTCAAAACAAAGCGATTTAGCCGCGGATAAATCCAGCGAAGAGGCGCCAATACCAGAAACCGGGCTACGAGCACAGGAACTGCCAAAAACGATACGAGAACATAGAGAACTGCAACCCGGCGGCGTACTCGCGCGAAGGATAGATATTCACCATCCTCCGCTGACCCATAAGTTTGGCGCGAGTGATGCTGATAATGCATTTCGTACAAGAACGAGGGCACTAGCAGGGGGATGCCGCAAAGCAGATTCCACATCAATCGGAATGCAAAAAATTCGTACCGCGGCATGTGCGCAATCTCGTGGATGAATATCACGGCCCGGTAAAGCGCAAAGACCGAAACCGCAAAAGCGAGCCCTGCCCGCAACGTGAAAGGCCGAGCCAGCGGAAACAGCACAAAGGCCAAGTACCCGGCAGAGAGGGAGGTCAGGAAATCAGTCCAGTAGATCCA
>Ga0210384_10004580_pt1 | contig 15364 bp, 15 predicted proteins | sample IncBWH2MmetaG_FD_160574 | JGI IMG/M metagenome (GOLD analysis project Ga0210384, IMG submission 160574) | Forest soil microbial communities from Barre Woods Harvard Forest LTER site, Petersham, Massachusetts, United States - Inc-BW-H-2-M | ecosystem: Environmental > Terrestrial > Soil >...
TTTCTCGGTTGGTCGACATCGCAGCCGCGGCGGACAGCGATGTGGTAGGCAAGCAATTGCAGTGGCACGATTTCGAGAATCGCGGAAAGCTCGTCCGGAGCTGGCGGGATGAATAGCACATGATCCGCGGCTTCCTTAATTTCCTCGTCGCCTTCGGTCGCTAAAGCAATCACCTTTCCGGAACGGGCTTTCACTTCCTTCAAGTTCGACATCGTCTTTTCGTAGCGCGTGACAGAGTTGGGATCGTTGCGGTCACAGGTAGCGATGATGACGACGGGCAGGTTCTCATCAATCAGTGCGTTGGGGCCGTGTTTCATCTCACCGGCGGGGTAGCCTTCGGCGTGGATGTAGGAAATTTCCTTGAGCTTAAGCGCGCCCTCAAGGGCAATGGGGTAATGGATGCCGCGGCCGAGGAAGAGGAAGTCCTGGACGCGAACGTAGGTCTTAGCAAGATCTTCACAAACCTCTTCGTGAGTGAGCAACTGCTCGAGCTTGCCGGGGAGGAGCGTCAGCTCGCGTACCAGCTTTTTGGCTCGTTCTTGATCGAGAACACCACGCACTTCGCCAAGATAGAGGGCGAACAAGTACAGTGCTGTGAGCTGGCCGGTAAAGGCTTTGGTCGAGGCGACGCCAATCTCAGGACCAGCATGCGTGTAGATGGTGCCCTGCGCTTCGCGCGTAATCATGGAGCCGACAACGTTGCAGATAGCCAGCGTCTTGGAGCCTTTGGCTTTAGCTTCGCGCTGCGCGGCAATGGTGTCGGCGGTTTCGCCGGATTGCGAAATTACCATGGTGATCGTGTTGGCGCCAATGATGGGATCGCGGTAGCGCCATTCGCTGGCGTAATCGACCTCCACGGGAACGCGGGCAAGGCGTTCGATCATGAACTTTCCGGCAAGCGCGGAGTGCCAGCTCGTTCCACAGGCTGCAATGTTGATCTTTTCCAGCGAGCGGAATTCGGCGGGCGCGATTTCCATCTCGCCGAGGAAGATTTGGCCGGAATCCTGAGAGACGCGGCCCAGCGTTGTATCGCGGACGGAACGCGGCTGCTCATAAATTTCCTTGAGCATGAAGTGCTTGAAGCCGCCCTTCTCCGCCATGATGGGGTCCCAGGTAATGTGCTGAACTTCGCGGGTGATGGGGCGGCCTTCGAAATCGCTCATCTGCACACCCTGCTGGGTAATGACCGCGAGATCGCCATCTTGCAGAAAGAACATGTCGCGCGTGTGGTAGAGGATGGCGGGAACGTCAGAGGCGACGAAATATTCTTCATTGCCGAGACCGATGACCGAGGGCGGACCGAAGCGAGCAGCCACAATCTTGTTGGGGTCGTCGGCGGAGATCACGCTTAGCGCGAAGACGCCAGTAAGATCACGGCAGGTCTTGCGAACGGCTTCTTCGAGCGCAACCTTTTTCCCATTGCCACCCTCGGGATGGAGATATTTTTCTACGAGGTGCGCGATGATTTCTGTGTCGGTTTCGGTAGTGAACTTATGGCCTTCCTGGGCAAGCTTTTTCTTCAGCGCCAGATAGTTTTCCACAATGCCGTTGTGCACAACGACGATGCGCCCGGTGCAATCGCGGTGGGGATGGGCATTCTCTTCGCTGGGACGGCCGTGGGTGGCCCAGCGTGTGTGGCCAATACCGTAGGTGCCGTCGACTGGCTTGGTGCGGAGAACTTCTTCGAGGTTTCGGAGTTTGCCTTCGGCGCGGCGTATCTGAAGGCCGTCGCCATTTCCGGCAACGGCGATGCCGGCAGAGTCATAGCCGCGGTACTCCAGCTTTCGCAGACCCTCAATGATGACCGGTACAACGCGCTTTTTCCCGACGTAACCTACGATGCCGCACATGGTGGAACTCCTTAGCGGATGCGAGTACTTTACGATTGTAATTCTTGCCGCTCGGGGGCTTGGCGACGAGTGCTGCTCGAATCACTTTGGGGGAGTGCTGCTTTGCTGCTGGCTTCCGCGCTTAACCTTCGACCGTAACCCTCGACCTTAAGCGTCGACCTTAACCCTCGATAGTAAAACGGAACTCTTCAATGACCGGGTTCGTGAGCACCTCGCGAGCCATTTTTTCGACTTCGGCGTGTGCCTGCTCTTTGGTCAAGCCGCCATTCAGTGAAATTTCAAAAAACTTGCCCTGCCGGACATCACCCAGTCCCCGGTAGCCCATTTTATTGAGGGCGCCCTGAATGGTCTTGCCTTGGGGGTCAAGCACAGTTTTTTTCAAAGAAACGTAGACGTAAGCCTTCATGGGGGTAGGGCAATTATACGTCAGGGGGCTGGGGGAGGGCATGGTTACCTTCGGTCTCGGCTGTCGGCTGTCAGCTCTCGGCGATCGGCTTTCTCGATCGGCGACGGGTTCCGGGTTCAAGCCGAAAGCTGATAGCCGAGAGCCGACAGCCTAGCGCCGAGCGAGTTTGGCGTCGAGGTCAGCCAGTGCGGCTTCGAGCATCTGTTTGTGGCGGGAATTCCGGGTGGATTGGATTTGCTGGAGAACCCCATTGCGGGAGAGGAGGAGGGAGTCCATTTCGCGTTTCCGAGCGGCTTGTTCAGGAGTGAGGCGGGGCTTGCCGCCGTCCTTGGGCCGGGTCGCTTCGGCCTGTTGCTCTTCGACGGATTTGCTTTCCCACCCGCGGGACATAGATGGCAATGAGCTCTCAACTATCGGTATATCGCTCCCCGTTCGGGCCGAAAGCCGATAGCTGACAGCCGATAGCGCTTCACAGTCCAAACAGCTCCCTCAACCGCTTGGTTTGCGCCCTGCTGACCGGAACTTCCGAATGCTTCTTGTCGTCCATGCGGAGCTGGTAGGAGCTCTTAAACCACGGCACAACTTCTTTAATACGGTTAATGTTCACCAAATATGATCGGTGGGCGCGCCAGAACAGTTTCGAGTCGAGGCTTTCGAAGAGTTCTTCGAGCGTGCGGCAGTTGGATTGCCCTTCGAGTCCGGCAACGCCCGCGGTAACGACCGTGATCACCCCATCTTCAATGGACGCGTAGCAGATGTCTTTTTGGTCGGCCAGCAACATCCGTCCTGCAGCTTTGATGAGCAGCTTGGCGGGCTGTTGCCGCTGCGTCTCGAGCATTCGGACCAGAGTTTCGAGGCGGTCCTGCGCTGTGCTTGGCGACATTTGCTCGCGAGCTCTTTGAACAGCCTGCGCGACCCGCTTCTTGTCAAAAGGCTTGAGCAGGTAGTCGACAGCGTTGACTTCAAAAGCTTTCACCGCGTACTGATCGAAAGCAGTGGCGAAGACGACTTTAGGGAGCGCGACTTTCTTGTCGAGCAGTTTCTTGATGACGCCGAAGCCGTCGAGGCCGGGCATTTGCACGTCGAGGAAGACGAGGTCCGGGTTGTGCTCCTTGATCAGGTTGATGGCGTCAAGACCGTTCTTGCCCTGGGCAACGACATTGACGTCGCCCGCGCCCTTGAGGAGATAGGCAAGCTCGTCACGAGCCAATTGTTCGTCATCGACAATGAGAGCGGAGAGGGGCATGGATACTGCTTCCTGTGACGAGTATAGGTCTGGGGGAGGGTGGAGGGCAACGCGACGTCGGGGATAGCTACACAAGCGGGCAAATTGCTACACCTGAGCTGCGTAGCGTGGGTAGGGTGGACCTAGTTCGCGGAGGGGTTTGCGGCCTTCGTCCATTTCGGTCAGGGCAGAAGTTTCGCCTTTTGTTCGCTATACATCTAGCTTTCAATTTAGTTAGTGATTTTTATTAACAAAAATAAACAAAACGTTGTAGTATTTAGTTTCGTTATACAAATCAATCTTTGTGGGAGTTCCCATGTTAACCAGGCTCGACAGAGATACAGCGATAAACCTAGACACAATTGCTTCGGTAAAGTTTTCCGGAGATTCTTCCGGAAATCCTGCAAACCTAGAGGCTACTGTGAAATTTCTTAGCTATGCGCCATCCACTGCCGGCTTTGTTACGGAGACATTTTCCGGGGAGGCTGCAAACAAGCTTTACGAATTGACAAGCGACCCTGATGACCCTGATGGTCCGTTGACCACGGACCAAACCGAGTTGGACGAGCCGTTTGCGGACTCTTTTCAGCCGGAATTCGCGAGAACAAAAGGGTGGTACCACTACAAACAAGACGCTTCAAATTTTTTCGGAGAAGACAAGCATGAGCGTCGTTACTTTCTTGCCTTCGTGAATGCGAAGGGAAGTTGCTCGATTCGAACCTTCGATGCCGACACGGGTCGATTTGAAGGTAAGAAGTATCATCCCGGACATTATCAGGAAGCATTCGCTGGCACCATAAGCAGAGCTATCGAGCTGACCGTTAAGTCGCAACCAAACTTGGAGCGAGACTGCAGAGAACGCCTTCCAGAGGCTGTGCTTGCTTATTTGAAGAAGCAGGTACAAGGAAGGGGTGGGAAGCCGCAATGACAAGAACACACATGAAGCTCTCTGAAGCATTGCGCCACCAGGGAGAACAACACCGCAACGAGGTCCGTTTCTGTGCGCCGGGCTGGGAATATGGCTATACGGCCGACATCTACCTCTCAAGGCGTCGCGCACTGGTCGAAGTTGACGGCCCGTCGCATTATGGGCGCGAGAGGCGCGATCGGATTCGGGATACTAAGTTCCGCGAAGACCTTGGTATTCCCACAATTAGGATCAGGAACTCGGAGATTGAACGGGACGCGGATCGCGCCGCACGGAAGATCCTCTCACAACTTAATCGCCTATGGTAACCGTACAATGACATTCTGGAACGTTGGTTTATTTCTAGTCATAAAGCGGGGTGGGCAGGAGCGGCACTCGCAGTTTTGGGCGTCTTGGCCGTCTCGAAGCTGATTGACTTGCTGCGACAGATACAGATAAAGGGGGGCTGGCCTAGGTTTTGATCTCGTGGACACAATCGGGAAAAGTGGTGCGAGCCGGGTGCCCTTCCTTGGCTTTTTCAAGGGCGGGTAGCGATGCTGTCAGTGGCGCTACGCGCGGGCAGCTTGGGCCCGCTTGCGGCCTGAAGAGGGTGAAGGATCCGTATCCATCTTCGCGATGCCCGAGAGCGCAACGGGTTGGCGGCCGGGGAACTCAGCGATTAGGGTAAGACTTCCACCCATGGCCTCGACGTAGCTTCGCAATGTGGAAAGCAGCAAATCGCTGCGTTGTTCCAATCTAGAAACTCCTTCCTGTCCAATGCCGAGGATATCTCCTACAGTGGTTTGCGTGCGGCTCAACGCTTTCCGCAGTTCGCGCAGGGTCATTTCTTCGGCCAGGATCTCGGCCGCACGGGTCTTGATTTTCCGGCGGCGCTCGGGGCTCATTCTCTTTCTTATTTGGTCTAGGTTGTTCATGTTCTTTTCCCTTGCCTCTTTTGTTGTTTGAATCTGGCGGCATGTGCGTCGAAACGCGAGTCCGCCTTCGTTATCAACTGGCGGTAGAAGCGCTTTTCGCTGCCACCGGACTTATCGCCGCCGCAGAGAATGATGGCTTGGCGGTTTGGGTCGAAGGCGAAGGCAAAGCGCCACACACCGTCGGCCGCGTCAAATCTGATTTCCTTCATGTTCGCGTGGCGTGAGCCGTTCAGAGTATCCACACGAGGCCGCCCGAGCAGCGGGCCGAGTTGCTCCAGCACTTCGAGAATGGCCTGAAGCTCGTCCTGCACATCTTCAGGCAGGGCTTCATACTCGGGAACGAAATCATCGTGAAACTCTACGTCCCATTTCACTTCAAGAGTATGCAGTATAAGACATATGCTGTCAAGGGTATTATCGGGGCGCTGAATAGGGCTGGAACCAATGGGTGCCGGCAGTTTTACTGGTTCTCCACATTCTCCACCACCATGCCCAGCACACGCTCGCGCGAGTTGCTCCCCACTTGCCTTCCTCAGTGCCTGCGTGTCTCCGTGGTGAAAGAGGGTTTTTGCCAATTCGGCAGGCGAGGGCGCCTGCCGCCACGCAAGCAGTTACCTCCGCTCCTGTCCCTCAGCAAAAAATTTCCGAAATATTCTTCTTGCGCAGCATCCAAATAACTGTATTCTCTAATCCGCGAACCAACTTCCCGAATCCCTGGAATCCGCGGTAACCAGGAGCCTCGGCGGCAACGGCCGAGGTGGTGAGAGTGATCGCTTGAGGAGGAACACATCGAAATTGGCAACTGCTAGCTCTCCAGCCTGGAAACCGCAGAGCGCTGATTCGAAGAACGTTCAGCCGCTCACCCCGCCCCCAGCGAAATCCCAGAAACAACAATTCGTTCGCCTCACTTTGTGGCCCCTCGTCGCCGCGACCTTCTTCATGGTCTCGGGCGGCACCTTTGGCACCGAGGACATCGTGCATGGCGCGGGCTATGGGCGAGGCATCCTCATTTTGCTGATCACGCCGCTGCTATGGGCTTTGCCCGTGGCATTCATGATCGGCGAGCTTTCCAGCGCGCTGCCCAAAGAAGGCGGTTTCTACGCCTGGGTCCGCCGCGCTATGGGAGATTTCTGGGGATTTCAGGAAGCTTGGCTATCGCTGGTTGCGTCCATTTTCGATATGGCGATCTACCCGACGCTCTTCGTCACCTACCTGAACCGCCTGTTCCCGTGGTTCGCCGAGGGACCGCATCACCTCGCTGTCGGAGATCGCGATCTGCTGGTAGCGGCAGGAGTGGTCTTGTTCTGCGCCTTGCTCAACGTTGCCGGTGTGCGCGTGGTGGCGACAACGTCCGTCTGGCTCTTCTTTCTACTTTCCGCGCCGTTTGTGCTGATTGTCATGCTCGCGCCTTTGAAGTTTGGCGCCCTGACGCACGTGACCTCTCATTCGACCGGCGTCTCGGCTGACATTCTGGCTGGGCTCCTCGTCTGCATGTGGAACTACATGGGCTGGGACAACGCCTCCACCATCGCCGCCGAAGTAGAGCGCCCGGCTCGTACTTACCCGCGCGCCATGCTCTTCGCCGTGCTTATCGTGGCCGTGAGCTACGTGCTCCCCATCGCCGCCATGTGGATGACCGGACTCCCAGCGGCTCAGTTCGAAACCGGATCGTGGGCGGATGTTGCTGGCTTCCTGGGCGGACCGCTTCTCCGCGGTGCACTGGTTTTGGCAGCCATGGCCAGCGCCTTCGGCATGTTCAATTCCCTGGTCATGAGCTACTCGCGGCTGCCCCTCGCCATGGCGCAGGACGGCATGTTGCCCGGCGTCTTCGGCAAGCTGCATGCGAAAACGCGCGCCCCGTGGGTCGCCATTACCGTGCTGGCGCTAGCGTGGACGATGTGCCTTGGAATCGGCTTCGAGCGCCTGATAACGATCGACATTTTCCTCTATGGCGCGAGCCTACTGCTGGAATTTGGGGCGCTGATCGCGCTACGCTTCCGCGAGCCGGAACTGGCGCGTCCCTTCCGCGTTCCCGGAGGTCTGTTCGGCGCGTTCCTCATCGGCCTGCCGCCGATGGGGTTGGTTCTCGTGTTCGCCGTGGCACGCGGTAAGAGCGAACACATTCTCGGTATGAGCTCGTTTGCCTTCGGCATGATCCTGATCGCCGCCGGGTTCGTAGCCTATGCCGTCAACCTGCTGCTCAAACCGGCAGGCTGGAGCGTAGCCGTGGACGAAAGCGCCCAACCCGCCGCTTAACTTGCTCGATCCTGCGGAGGGTTGAAAGAGTGTTCGGGTGTGGAACACTCCGAGAGCTCCCCGGAAGCGCCTCTTTTTCCGCGGGAGTCGTCTTGCCTCTATAGCCTCCACCCCTTCTCTGATCTAGAATCCTAAGTTCACCATTCTTCATCTCTCTAGACGTACCTAGACAAGACACCTAGAGAAACAGGGAGCACTAATTTGCCATCCTCCATTTACGACGTCATCATCATCGGAAGCGGCCCCGGCGGCTACACTGCCGCCATCCGCGCTGGCCAGTTCGGCCTCAAAACCGCCCTTATCGAGAAGGACGATGTTCTCGGTGGGACCTGCCTCCACGTCGGATGCATCCCCACCAAGTCCATGCTCTTCAACGCCGAGCTTTGGGATCACCTCAAGGAAGCCAAGGAATACGGTATCGAGCTCAGCGGCGAGCCTAAGCTCAACTGGACTTCGGTCCTGCAACGCAAGACCAAGATCGTCACCAAGCACACCAAGGGCCTCGACTTCCTCATGCGTAAGAACAAGGTCGAAGTCATTCCCGGCTGGGGCAAACTCACCGGCCCCGCCAAGGACGGCATCCATTCCGTTTCGGTCTCCAGCAAGCCCGACGGAAGCGACGCCAAGATTCTGCAAGGCAAGAACGTGATCCTAGCCAGCGGATCCGAAGCCCGCATGATTCCCGGTCTTGAAGCTGGGTCCAGCATCCTCACCAATATCGAAATCTTGAGCCTGCCCGCTGTTCCAAAATCTCTTATCGTCGTCGGCGCAGGCGCAGTCGGCGTTGAGTTCGCGTCCATCTTCCGCTCGTTCGGCACCGAGGTTACCATTCTCGAAATGCTGCCGCGCCTCGTACCTGTCGAAGACGAGGACGTGTCCAAGGAACTCAGCCGCATCTACCGCAAGCGCGCCATCACCTGCCACACCGGCGCCAAGATGGATAAGGTTGAGAAGACAAAAGACGGTGTCTCTGTCACTTTCACCGTCGACGGCAAGCAACAAAAAATCGACGCCGAAAAAATTCTCATCGCCGTGGGACGCAAACCTCGCACCGAGAGTATCGGATTGGAGAAGACGAAAATCAAGCCCGACCGTGGCTTCATCAAGGTCAACCAGTGGCTGCAAACGGACGAACCGGGCGTTTACGCCATCGGTGACATCGTCCTCGGCACGCCGCAACTGGCGCACGTAGCCATGATGGAAGGCATCGTGGCCGTCGGAAAAATGGCGGGCAAAACGGTCAAGCCGATCAACCCAGACCGTATTCCCAACGCAACCTATTGTCATCCAGAAATTGGCAGCGTCGGCCTAACCGAAGCCAAAGCCCGCGAAGCCGGATACGAACTCAAGATCGGCAAATTCCCCTTCACCGCCAACTCGCGCGCGTCCATCGTTGGCCAGCACGATGGCTTCGTGAAGATCGTAGCCGACGCCAAGCACGGTGAGATTCTCGGTGTCCACATCATCGGCCCGCAAGCCACGGAACTGGTCGCCGAGGCCGTTACAGCCATGGAACTCGAAGCCACGGTGGAAGAGCTGATGTTCACCATCCACGCTCACCCCACCCTGGCCGAAGCCATGCTCGACGCCAGCAACAGCGTCTACGGCTTGTCCATCAACGTATAGCCCGCTCACTTCGGGTGCCCCGTCCTTGTCGCGCTTTTTGCGACAGGGCGGGGAAGGCTGAGGCAAACTTGATCTCTGTCCTCCAACTCGGCACCCTCGACTACGCCACCGCCCTAAAACTGCAACACAAACTTGTCGACCTCCGCAAAGCCAATCAAATCGGCGACGTCCTTCTCCTCCTCGAACACTCCCCAGTCATCACCCTCGGCCGTAACGCCCAATCCGCCAACATCCTTGCTTCTCCCGAACTCCTGGCCCAGCGTGACGTCGAAGTCTTCGAGTGCGACCGGGGCGGTGATGTCACCTTCCACGGCCCGGGCCAGCTCGTCGGCTATCCCATCTTCGATCTCCGCGCCTTCACCGGCCCGGACGGCCAGCGTAAAACCCTGGGCGCCATCGAATTTGTTCGTAAAATGGAAGAGGCGCTCATCCGCACCTGCGCCGACTTCCGCATTCCCGCCATCCGCATCCCAAAACTCACCGGCGTCTGGACCTCTCCTGCGTCTGCCGAAATTCCGTCCGCCAAAATCGCCGCCATCGGCGTTCACATCTCTCGTGCCGTCACTTCGCACGGTTTCGCCCTCAACGTCAATACGGACTTGACGAGCTTCGAACTCATCATCCCCTGCGGCCTGGCCGCCAAGCCCGTCACCTCCATGCAACAAGAACTCGGCACACCCATCAGCCTCGACCGCGTCGCGGAATCCATCACCCGCAATTTCGGCCATGTCTACAGCCGCCAAATCCTCTGGCTCGAATCCCTCGAGGCTCTTCTCGGCAATACCGTGGGCGTCCCCGTCCGGCCCCCGGCCAACCTCCGCAAGCTGCACGGCGAGGACGAAACCTTTTTCGCATGACCAACCCCGCCATCGCACCTGTTCTGCTAGACTCCTAGTCGTCGTAGCTACCGCATCCCATCATCCCCCGGAGTTTTCGGATAAGGTGCTCGCATGAAGAAATTTATTTTCGGTGCAATTACAGCTGTAGTCCTGCTCGCTCTCGGTGGCCTCGGAGTTGCAATGCTCGGCCTCATCAACACCGACGCAGACCGCGTCCCCAGTCGGGCCGAAGCGTGGCTCGCCAACAACGCCATGGATGCTGCCATGGAGCGTCACGCCCCGCACACCAACAATCCCGTCCCCGCTACCGACGCTAACCTCATGGACGGGATGAAGCTCTATACCATGAACTGTGCCGGCTGCCACGGCGGCCTCGATAAAAAGCCCAACCCGTTTGGCACGAATTTTTACCCGCCGGTGCCGCAGTTCATCCTGGATCCGCCCGACGATCCCGAGTGGCACATTTTCTATTCCGTTCGCCACGGCGTTCGCAATACCGGCATGCCTTCGTGGAAGGGCGTCATCACCGAGGAAGAAATGTGGAAAATCACCGCCTTCCTCAGCCGCATCGAAAAGCTCCCTCCAGCCGTCCAGGAGCAGTGGAAGAAATCCGTTACCCCGTAAACAAACTATGGAGGCACGGGCCCATTCGCTTCGCTCAGGGCAGGCTAAGAACCTCGCCCGTGCGCGGTAGAGACGCGCCTGCCGTCACCCGCTATAATTAAGTTTTTGCCGAAGTCTGCCTTTTTCCGCAGGCTGAGGCGGAAGGATCCCTATGCCAACCGACATCATCATGCCCCAAATGGGCGAATCTATTTTTGAAGGCACCATCACTAAGTGGCTCAAGAAGCCCGGCGAGAAGGTTCAGCGCGACGAACCCTTGTTTGAAATTTCTACCGACAAGGTAGACGCCGAAATCCCCGCGCCCGCCAGTGGCATTCTAGGTGAGATCAAAGCCGCGGAAGGCTCGACGGTCCAGGTCAACAGCGTGGTCGGCGTAATCACCGATGGCAATGGCGCTGCGGCCAAGCCCGTCCCTGCCGCTGCCGCTCCTGCAAAAGCAGCGACTCCCGCACCTGCCAAGCAAGAAGCCCCAGCACCCGTTGCCGCGGCACCCGCCGCCGCGCCAGTCAACGGCTCTTCCAGCGACGACGCCGACGATGTCCGCTCCTCGCCCCTCGTCCGCAAGCTCGCTAAGGAGCACAACGTCGACCTCGCCAGCGTGCAGGGAACTGGCCTGGGCGGCCGCGTCACCAAGCAGGACATTATGGCCTTCGTGGAAAAGGGTGGCGAGACGGCCGCCGCTCCCGTGGCTTCGTCCACATCAGCGACATCACGTCCCACACTTGTTCCACCGCCCGCACCCGCACCCATCCCCGGCGAACTCGTTCCGCTCACTAAAATGCGCAGCATCATCGCGCAACGCATGATCGAGTCCCGCCGCACCAGCGCTCACGTCCATTGCATGTTTGAAGTGGATCTGACGCGCATCGCGAGCATTCGCAATAAGCAGAAGTCCGGATTCGAGCAGCGCAACGGTGCCCGCCTGACTTTCATGCCGTTCTTCGTGCGCGGCGCCATCATAGCGCTGCAGCAATTCCCCATCGTCAACGCCTCGCTCGAAGGCGACAGCACCCGTTACCACCGCAACATCAATGTGGGAATCGCGGTCGCGCTCGATTGGGGCCTAATCGTCCCAGTCCTCAAGAACGCCGACGAAAAGAATTTTCTTGGATTGCAACGCGGCATCACCGACCTCGGCGAACGCGCCCGTGGCAAAAAGCTTTTACCCGCCGACATCGAAGGCTCCACCTTCACCATCACAAATCCTGGCCAGTTTGGCGCAGTATTCGGCCTGCCGATCATCAACCAGCCGAACTCCGCCATCCTCGGCATCGGTGGCATCTCGAAGCAGCCGCTCGTCATCACCGACGACGCCGGTAACGACTCCATTGCCATCCGCTCCGTTGTTCACTTAACCCTCGGCTACGATCATCGCCTGATCGACGGCGCAGTCGCCGACCAGTTCATGGCCTACCTCAAGAAAGTCCTGGAAAACTGGAGCGAAGACATCGGCTAAGAAAACGCTTCTGTGGGGAAATGCTCATGTGGGGGCAGGCGCCCCGCCTGCCCTAGCGGAGCAAAGCTCCGCAGCGCTTTGCAACTACAATCCGCCAGTCACCTGCGTGCTCCTAACGCGCAAAGTTTCTCACCACGGCTTCCCCAAATGCTGGATCCAGGCATCCCAAAGCACGCCGGAATCCGCGGCCGCCTGATACGGAAACCAAAAATTCCCGCCCTGGCACCAATCCGGCCCCCAGGAATTCCGCACATTAAACGCTTTGCGCCCATCGTCATAACCAAAGAAGAGCACCGCATGGCCGCCCAGCAAAGTTTCTTTTGCCTTGGGAAGCGGCATCACACCTGACTCCAGCCAGTTGCTTTTCTCGAACGACGCATACACCCCGAAACCAGCCAAAAACGCGTATCCGCTGGCCAGGCAACTCCTCATATCGTCCACCGTCGCCAGGCGATGGTAGGCGCCGGCCTCGAAGAGCTTGGCTTCGGTGTCCTGCGCCGGCGTGGGGATCGCCCAAGCCGACGCCGAATTGTAAGGATCACTCTTCTCCAAACAGACACCCAAGGAATTGAGTGTTTTGACTACGGAACGAATCTGCCCTCCGCAATCCTGCTTCAACGTTCCCTCAAGCTCGTGAACGCGATAAAAAAGATACTGCGGGCTGAAAATCGCACCCCCAGGGGGCACTGTCCGCCGCCGCTGCTCATTTTGTGTGTAATGCCGGTAGAGAAACTCCCTCTGACCCGCCCCCGCGAAAGCAAAGCAGCTGCCCTCCTGCCCTTGATCCTTAACCGGACCCAGGCAGTTCTCCCAGTTCACAGCTTTGGGCAACATGGGCGGCGCTGCGAGCCGAAAGACGCCCCGATCACGATGATCGGGAGCGTCTCGCACCACCCCGTAACGGTAGTTCACTGCAGAGCCAGCGCAGTTGTGGCTTGATCCAAAGGGGAATACCCGCTGGGCGCTTTCACCACGGTCTTGTAGGCTTTCTTGAAGTCCTTCGCATCCAGCACCTTCGAAGTTCCACGCGTGATCGCAGTCTTCCCTTGAGCCGCGGCGACCAGCGCTTCAATTGAGCCAATTTCCGCTTCGACCAAGCCCACGATAGCCGTGACCTTCGCCTGCGTTTGAGGATTGGTGATGTGCAGCGCCGGAAGGAGCGTTCCAAGATCGCCGCTCACAACATGAAGAGCATCGTTGATTTTGTTGAGCACGCCGGGCTTGTCCGCTGCCGCCGCTGTGTTGTATTGGTTCAGCAGGGTTTGCACAACGGTTAGGTCGGCCGACACCGCAGTCGCCCACTTCTGCGCCAGCGCAACATCCCCCGAACTCGTGCCTGACCCTTGCATCGCTGTAACCAGTTGAATCACATTTACCGCCACCGGCAGCAAAGCATTCGTGATGGCGATGGCTTCCGTCACCCACGAGGTCGAGCAAGCCGTAGCGCACATGACAAGAGCCAAAAGACCCGCAAGTATTGATTTCTTAAGTTTCATGTTGATGCTTCTCCTAAAGTTTTGTGTTTTGATGTTTTGGTGTGAGGACAAGGAGCTCAAGAGCTCCTCAAATTTGTCATTCCGAGCGAAGCGAGGAATCTGCAATTCGTTGTTGCAGCTACCCCGGCGCACTTCGCCGAAGGATTCGACGCTGTCTCTGCTTGACGTTGTCTCTGCTTTTGGGCGGCGCAGCGCTTTAACGCTGCGGTAGGGTTTGTCTCAAGTTGCGACTTTAGCCGCCGAGGTTACATGTAAATCATTTGTCCGAACGCCAATAACATCGCCGCTACATTCCCGTAGTAGCTCGCCGGATTCGCGCTCGCGAACACATACAGCGTGTTCAACGCAAAATACCAATCCCGGTCGCGCAGTACGCTCGACTGAGCCGTCTTCTTATTTCCCCACACCGTTCCAAAAAGAACATAGTTCATCGAGGATGCAGTGACTGTTGCCTTCCACACGTTTCCGCTCACCAAGGTCCAGCTCCCGGCCGCCAAGCCCAAATACCCCGTCAGCAGTGGCGCTGGTCCCTGTCCATATGCGTCAAACGCAATCGGATTCCCTGCCGCTCCACTCGCTGACGGCGCCAGGCTCTCCGTCCACACTCCGCCCCGCTTGAACAACACCGTATCGCCAGCCACCAGTGTCGCGGCATTCACCTTCGCCACAGTCTTCCACGGTGTCTGCAACGATTGACCATCGTTGCCGTCGTTGCCCCCGGCGGAATCGACATAGTAAGTGTTTGCCCAACCTGTCGCCGTCAGACACACGACTCCCAGGAAAGCCAAGAATGCTTTCATCTATCTCTCCAACATCGCGTAGATGGGTGTGAAACTGGAATTGAACGTCAACGTTCCCAGCGTCGCTGGCATTACGCCACTCGACACAGCGTTCGCGGCCGTCGCCGTGCGCGTCGTATTCTTGTCGAGCATGTTGAACCACCCGCCACTTAGCGATGATCCACTCGCCGCGCACGTTGTGTCCGATGCGCTATAGGCATACAAGTATGTTCCCGGCGTCAGAGTCACCGGAGTCCCCAGCGTCAAGCTCACTCCATTCAACGCCGCGCACGAGAGCGCCGCCTCCAGCAGTTTGTTTCCCGAAGTGTCGTACACTCCCGCAAACATGTTTTGCCCCGAGGACACCGTCGTAATATTTCCAACAACTTTCCCCACGGTAATCGTATAAGGAATCACTACCTGCATGACCCGAAGCTGATTCGCTGTGCTGGTAATCACCGTTCCCGTTGAACTGTTCTGCGGAATTGTGATTCCCGGCAGGAACATATATCCCACTGCGATCGTGTTGACGATCGCCCCAGGCCCTTGCCCCCACTTCACGCCCAGAGTTTGCGTCGAGTCCACCATCAGCACTTGCCCGTCAGCCCCGGCTCCCAGCCGCGCCGGAGCCGTTCCATAACTGATAAGGTCCCCCTTGGTTGTCTGAATGCCTTTCGGCAGATCGCTCGACAATCCTGTCACTTGCGATTCGGTGGCCGATCCGCTGATATCCGAAAAGACGGGCTGTGTTACGGATGGAACGCCAGTCGTGGAAATCGAACTAATCCAACTGCTTGCGACCGCCGCCTTTGACTGCACCCCGCCCAACGTGCTCGCGCTCGGATTGGGAAGCTGCCCCGCTGCAACCGTGCCGGAAATGTCCGTGAACGCCGGCTGTACATAGGCCGGCGCAGCCGCGCTCCCTGTGTTGTTCCCCAGGAAGGCATGTGCCCCCGCCGTTGACA
>Ga0210384_10004581_pt1 | contig 15363 bp, 14 predicted proteins | sample IncBWH2MmetaG_FD_160574 | JGI IMG/M metagenome (GOLD analysis project Ga0210384, IMG submission 160574) | Forest soil microbial communities from Barre Woods Harvard Forest LTER site, Petersham, Massachusetts, United States - Inc-BW-H-2-M | ecosystem: Environmental > Terrestrial > Soil >...
GCGGTGATTGACGATGCGCCAGTTCGGGATCGTGTACTGGTCGCCAGTGTTGAACAGCGTGGGCCCCTGTGCGCGGATGCCGTCGCCTTCGCCCGGCTTCTTCGTGCCCACGAGGATCTCTGTCGTGTCGCCGGCGGTGAAGTTGTGTTGCCAGCCGTGGTACTCGTACGCGACGATCTTGCCGCTCGCGTCGCAGGCCACCTTCACGTCGGCGGTGTGGGCCTGCTGGTAGTGATCCCAGCCGTGTTCGTCCCACCTCATCAACTGCAGGCGGACGGGCGCGCCAACCTCCTGCGACATCACCGCCGCGGCCATCGCGCAATCTTCCTGGCAGCCGCGTCCGTAGGACGGCGACGTCTCGTAGAAACGGACGACCACTTTGTCGAGCGGTAATCCCGTGACACCACAGACCACCTGGCGGGTTCCGTAGATGGTCTGACGCGACGAGTAGACCAAAGCGGAGTCGCGCTTGACGTCGGCGATGGCGCAGTTCGGCGCGAACGGACCGTGCAGCTGGTACGGCGCGTCGTAGCGGCCCGAGGCCACGTGTGCGGCTTTTGCGAACGCGGCGGTGCAGTCGCCGCGATCGAGGACCAAGCGATCGACCGTCCTCGCTGCGCGCATCCGATCGTGCAGCGCTTCCTGCGACGCCGGCAGGATCTCCGGCATGTCCCACGTCACCTTGAGCTGCTGCGCGGCCTTCACTGCGTCCCACTCATTCGGTGCGACCACGCCGAGGAAGTCGCCGCGTCGCACGATGCGAACGCCGGGGATGTCGGCGATGGAGCTCGCATCGACGCTCATCACTTTCGCGCCGTGCAGGAACGAGCCCTGGCCGCGCGGACGGACGAGGCGGCCGTGCAGCATGCCGGGCACTTTCACGTGCTGCAGGTAGACGTACTTACCAGACGCCTTGTCGGGCAGCTCGCGCCGCGGGACGCGCGTGCCGACGATCGTGTGCTTGCGGTAGTCCTTGATCGGCGCACGCCCCGTGAACGGAACGTTGAAGTGCTTATCGCCGAGAAGCTCGCCGTAGCTCACCTTCTTCGCGGGGTCGCCAGCTACTGAAACGATGCCGCGGCTGACCGTGAGGCGCTCGACCGGCGCGCCCAGGCGCGTCGAGGCTAGGCTGAGCAGCGCCTGACGCGCGTCGGCGGCCGCGAGGCGAACGCGGACGCCACCGCGAGCGATGCCGGCGCTCGCCGCGGTGAGACCCTGGTTCGGCGACTTGCCGGTCTCGAGCGGCATCCCGCGCACCTGCGACATGTCGAGATCGAGTTCCTCGGCCGCAATCATCAGCAGCGTCGTCGAGATGCCTTGTCCAAGCTCGTGATGGCCGTGAATGATTGTCGCGGTGTTGTCGGCGTGAATGGCGATCCACGTGTCGAGCTGATCGGCATCCGGCTGCGCCGGCCCTTCGTATGCGCCCGTCCGCTGGCCGGGATTCTGCGCGAACGCCGAGGGCGCGACCGCGTAGCCGACGACGAGCATGCCACCGGCTTTGAGGAAGTCACGTCGTGGGAGTCCTGATGAGAAATCGCCTGCGCCAAGGATGTCGGTCATCGCGCACCTCCCGCCATGGCGAGCGCCGCTCGTTTGATGGCCTTCATCAGCCGCGGATACGTGCCGCACCGGCAGATGTGGCCGTTCATCGCGGTGCGAATCTCGGCGTCGGTCGGCGTGGAATTTTTCGACAGCAGTTCAGCGGCCTTGATCATCTGGCCGTTGTAGCAGTAGCCGCACTGCAGCGCCTGTTCATCGATGACCGCCTGCTGGATCGGATGGAGCACCGGCGCCGCCGCCAGCTTCCGCTGCTGCGCGTACCAGGCCGGCAAGCCTTCCAGAGTCGTGATTGATTTCCCCTCCAGGCGCGAGAGCGGCGTCACGCACGACCGGGTCTCGACGCCGTCGACGAGCACCGAGCAGGCGCCGCACTGGGCGAGGCCGCAGCCAAAGCGCGGTCCCTGCAGCGACAGCTCGTTCATCAGAACGTAGAGCAGGGGAGTATCAGGTGCAGCCTCCACTCCCTGCATCCGCTGGTTCACGGTCAGTCTAATGGCCACTGGGTCCTCCTCCGCACGGGGGCGGCGCGAACTGCCCTAGGGGCTGAGTCTGGACCGGAGTCTATCACATCTTCAATCGCTGCTGGATCTGGTGTTTCACTGCGGCTCTGAGAGGCCGGGCGATCCGATTCAGCGCGGGACGGCTGAACGCAACGAATCGATCGATTCGGTCGATGGCGAGTTGATGCGTGCGAATCGATACCCTCGCCGTTTTCTCAGCCCCCGGCCGAACCGTGTTCCGTCCGCTGAAAACGCCCCGTCCCGCGACGCCGACGATGCCTCTGTAGCGCTGACGGCTCGCGCAATCGGGCATCGCGTGATCGATCATCGTGCAGGTATCGACCAGCCGTTTACCGTCGGCCACATAGAGGCCATTGACGGCGCAGCGGGCCCCGTCGCCGCCCAGAAGGATCATGGTCTCGTTGCGAACCAGAGCGCCGCCCAGCGTGATGGCGTGCCCCGAGTACGTCGAGTTCCGGCCGGCCATCACGTGTGTCGCGCTGATGTGATAGGCGGCCGTGCTCTCGCGCTGAAGCCTGTAATGGTCCAGCGCGGCGCCCTCCCCGAGCACAACCTCAGTTACCCCATTGGTGAAGTAGTCGATGCCATCCGGTCCCGCGTAGCTTTCAACCACCGTCGCTCGACTGCCATCACAGAGGACCAGGAGCATCCGCGGTTGCGACATCGCCGGTTTGGCATCCGCCTCGCCGTTGGAGAGGAAGCGCGCGTGAATCGGCTGCTCGATGGCCGTGCCGGGCGGCACGATCACGGCGGCGCCGTCCTCGAACAGCGCGGTATTGAGCGCTACGAACGGCAGGCAATCGGCACGCGCGATGCGCGCGAAGCAGTCGCGCACGTCATCCGCGCTCGACGTGAGCACCGGCATCAGCGGTGCGACGACCGCGCCGCGCGGTAGTGGTGCCGTTCTCGATCCACCAGCCATGCAATAGCCGTTGATGAAGGTGATCTCGAGCTCCGACAGCGCTCCGAACGGCAGCGCAGTCAACGCGTCGCGCGCAGCGCCTTCGCCGGGTTTTGCGCCGAGGCTGAAGTTCGTTTCCGCGAGCGCGGTGATGTCGGTCAACCGCCAAGTGGCATCGGCGGTGCTTGGAAATCCAAGCCGCAGGAATCGATCGAACGCTTCACAGCGCATGTCGTCGAAGGCAATCGATTCGTTGCGCCGCCGGCGCGCCAGCTCGAAATCCGTTTTGTAGTGGCTTAGCCACGGGGCCAGCGGCATTAGGTGTATGTTATCCTCTCTGGCCTCTTATGTCCGGCTGCCGCACACACCCGCGCCGCGTAACGGCTGCCGGTCAGGCGGTGGGCGTCAAGGAAGTCGACGACAGCATCTGGCTGGTCAGCTTTATGGACTATGATCTCGGCTATATCGATCTGGAGGAAAGGACCCTGCAACCCCTTGACAATCCCTTCGGGGCGATTGTGTTACCTATGTCTTAGGAACGAACTGTTACCCATGTCTCCGGACTGAACACTGTGATAGGTGGTGAGCCGGGCGGGACTCGAACCCGCGACCACCGCATTAAAAGTGCGATGCTCTACCAACTGAGCTACCGGCCCCGATAAACAGGCAAGAGCTTTATTGTAGCGCGCGCTCCCGGGCCGCGGCCAGTTTTCTGGAGGCCGGGCGCGACGCCTCGGCTATCATGGTGGGATTCGGTTCCATGAAGAATCACCAGGACCCCGCCCGCTTTCTTCCGCTCTTGCTCATCTTGTTTGCGGGAAGCGGCTTCTCCGCTCTGGTTTACGAGATCGTCTGGTATCAGCTTCTTCAACTCGCCATCGGCTCGACCGCGGTCTCGCTCGGGATTCTGCTCGCCACTTTCATGGGCGGCCTGTGCCTGGGCAGCATCGGTCTGCCGCGGCTCGGCTCGGCGCGGCAACACCCGTTACGAACCTACGCGTTCCTTGAAGCCGGGATCGCCATTTTCGGTCTGTTGGCATTATTTGAAATGCCTCTTATTAACCGCGTCTACATTGCCGGTGCCGAGCACGGCCTGCCCGGGATGCTGCTGCGCGGCTTGGTTGCCGCTGTTTGTATGCTGCCGCCCACTATCCTGATGGGCGCGTCGTTGCCGGCCATCGTCCGATGGATTGAATCGTCACCCCGCGGTGTTTCCTGGTGGGGGTTACTGTATAGCGGCAACACCGCCGGAGCGGTTTCAGGATGCCTGGTGGCGGGATTCTACCTGCTCCGAATTTATGACACCGCTATAGCCACTTACGCTGCCGTGGCTGTCAACGCGATCGTGGCCGCCGTAAGCTTCGCTCTGGCCTCGAAGACGCCGGAGCGATCTGGCGCCGAACACGTTGATGAACCCGCGGTCGAATCCACGGACGACAACTCCCAGCCAAGCCGCTGGCCCGTCCACGTCACTATTGCTCTTTCAGGGGCCTGTGCACTGGGCGCCGAAGTAGTTTGGACGCGTCTGATGGGAATGCTGCTGGGCAATACGGTCTACGTTTTCTCTATCATCTTGGCGGTGTTTCTTGTCGGGCTGGCTGTGGGAAGCGGAGCGGCCTCATTGCTCTTGCAGCGCCTGCGGCCACGCCTGGCGCTGGGCTGGTGCCAGATTCTACTCGGGATTGGGATCGCATGGACGGCTTACACGATCGCGGACTCCTTGCCCTACTGGCCCATCGACCCGTTACAGAGCCGGAGTCCCTGGCACATGTTTCAGCTAGACCTGGTTCGCTGCCTGTGGGCGATTCTCCCGCCCACGATTCTGTGGGGCGCGAGCATGCCGCTGGCCTGCGCGGCGGTAGCGGCGCGCGGTGAGAATTCGGGGCGCACGGTGGGCGGTGTTTATGCGGCCAACACTTTCGGCGCGATCATCGGGGCTCTGGCCGTGAGCCTGGTGCTGGTCCCTTGGATCGGCACGCAGAACTCGGAGCGCCTGCTGCTGATGGTCTCGGCGCTCAGCGCGCTGTTCGTGCTTGTGCCGCACGCCCGCTCGTCGCACTCGATGGCGGCCACCGTGTGGCTCGCGGTTTCACTGATCGCCGCTGCGCTTCTCGCATGGCGCGTCGACCCGGTGCCCGGCGCGCTCATTGCCTACGGACGCCAGATCATCACCCTCACCCCCATTTCGGAAATCATTTTTACGGCGGAGGGACGCAACTCCTCGATCGCGATCGGGCGCTACAACGACGGCGCATTAGAAATCGATGTGAACGGCCACGTTGAGGCGAGCAATGAGCCGTTCGATATGAAATTACAGCGCCTGGTCGGGCACCTCCCCGGCATGCTCCATCCCAATCCAAAATCGGTGCTGGGGATCGGCTTCGGCGCAGGAGTCTCCGCGGGAACGTTCACGCGCTATCCCACCATCGAGAAAATCACCATCTGCGAGATCGAGCCGCGCATTCCGCCCATCTCCACGCGTTACTTCGCCAAGGAAAATTATGGGGTCTTTCGCAACCCGCGCACCCACATTGTTTACGACGACGCGCGTCATTACCTGTTGACCATCACCGAGAAATTCGACATCATCGCCTCCGATCCGCTGGACGTATTTGTCAAAGGAACCGCGGCTCTCTACTCGAAAGAGTATTTCGAAGCCGTTAAACAACATCTGAACCCCGGAGGCATGTTCACATTGTATGTTCCTCTTTACGAAAGCGATCTGCGCACCGTCCAGAGCGAGCTCGCGACTTTCTTCGAAGCTTTCCCCTACGCGACGGTGTGGGCGAACACGCGCGACGGGCAGGGTTATGACATGGTGTTCCTGGGCCAGGCGGAGCCGCTCAAAATCGATCTGGATCAGATCGAGCAGCGGCTGAAAGGGCCGGGTTATGCGCCCGTGGCAGCATCGCTCCGCGAAACCGGCATTTTTTCCGCGATCAATTTACTCTCGGTCTACACCGGCCAAAAAACCGATCTGGGCCGCTGGGTGCAGGGCGCAGAGATCAATCGCGACCGCGACCTTCGGCTGCAATACCTGGCCGGATGGGGCATCAACTCGCGCATGCAGGACGCGATATACCGCCAGATGCTGACCTATCGCGATTTGTCGATCACCCCGTTCACTGGCTCCGGCCCATCCGTGCAATCGTTGCGTGCGGCCATCGCGTCGGCCTCCGGCGCGCAGTAAGGCTACCGGGCCGGCCTACTTTTGCTGGCTCGCGGTCAGCGCCTGGTCCACGTCCCAGAGAATATCTTCGATATCTTCGAGGCCGACGGAGAACCGGACCATATCGGGCTCTACGCCGGCGGCCACCTGCTCCTCGGCGCTCAACTGCTGATGCGTGGTCGAAGCCGGATGGATCACCAGGCTGCGCGCGTCCCCCACATTCGCCAGATGCGAGAACAGCTTCACGCTATTGATAAACTTCTTGCCGGCGTCAAAGCCCCCCTTTATGCCGAACGAGAACACGGCGCCGGCGCCCTTGGGCAGGTACTTCTGAGCCAATCCGTAGTAAGGACTGTCCGGCAGTCCCGGATACTTTATCCAGCTCACATATTTGTGGCCCTTCAAAAATTTCGCAACGGCGAGCGAGTTGGCGACATGCCGGTCCATGCGCATGCCGAGCGTTTCGATCCCTTGGATAAACAAGAACGAATTGAATGGGCTCATGCACGGGCCGAGGTCCCGCAGGGCTTCCACGCGGGCGCGTATGATGAAGGCGATCGGCCCGAAAACCTCGCTGAAGTTCATGCCGTGATAAGCGCGCGAGGGCTGATTGATTTGCGGGAAGGCGCCCTTCTTCCAATCGAATTTGCCGCCGTCAACGATCATCCCGCCAATGGAATTCCCGTGTCCGCCCATGAACTTGGTGAGCGAATGCACCACGATATCCGCGCCGAAATCGATCGGCCGGCACAGGTAGGGCGTCGCGAACGTATTGTCAATCACCAGCGGCAGGTTATGCTCGTGCGCGATTTTGGCGACCGCTTCGATGTCCAGAATGTTGCCGCGCGGATTCGAGATCGTCTCGCCGTACAGGCACTTGGTCTTGGCGGTAATGGCCTTGCGGAAGTTTTCCGGATTTTCAGGGTCGACGAACTTCACGTTGTATCCCAGCTTGCGAAAACTCACCTCGAACTGCGTGTAGGTGCCGCCATACAAGGTGCTGGCGGAGACCATTTCGTCGCCGCCTTCGAGCAGGCCATTCACGGTGAGGAATTGCGCCGCTTGCCCGCTGGCCGTCGCCAGGCCCGCCGCGCCGTTCTCGAGCGACGCCACGCGCTGTTCGAGAACGTCTGTAGTAGGATTCATGATCCGCGTGTAGATGTTGCCGAACTCCTGTAATGCAAACAGCGCCGCGGCGTGATCGGAATCCTTGAAGACGAAGGACGTGGATTGGTAGATGGGCACGGCCCGCGCGCCCGTGGTCGGGTCGGGCTGATAGCCGTGATGCAGAGCGCGCGTATTGAATCCGAAGACTCGGTCGGGTGTATTTTCAGGCATAAGGATCTATTTTACAGATCCGCCGGCCTCCGCGAAGTTACTGCCTCAGCGCGATTTTTTCTTCGCCGTGGCCGCCGTGATCACCGGCTCGCGCTCGCCCCGGGTCCAGGCATCCTGAATTTGCTGCTCGCTCAAGCCGGCCACCCGGCCGAGGAGCACAAACGCCGGCAACGCGTGGGCCAGCGTTTTCCAGCGCGACATTTCCGCCAGCGACCCGAGCGCCCGCTGACTTAGCTGATCGAGCACGGAGGGATCTCTCCCGTCGGTCAGGAGCTGCAAAGCCTTCAGGGCATGGTCTCGATCGCTCCAGGACAGCGAGTTCAGCATCTCGATGAACCAGGTGGGCTGGATTTTGATCCCGGCGTCGGGGTTCAGCTTGGCGTAGACGGCCACTGCGAGCAAAGCCTGCACCGCGTTGGCGCGCACGCCGGAATCGGGATCTCTCAACGCGTACTGCAGGTCGTCCACGATCTCAGCTTTCCTCGGCGCGTATCCGATCACGTAAGCGGCCGCCGCGCGCTGGTCCTCGTCCTGGGAGTTCCGTACCACGTCCCGCAGTTCTTTGATATGGTCCTTGGCGATTCCGGGAAATTTCTCCTGAATCTCCCGCGCCAGAGGGTCGGCCATCAGCGAATGACCGCGCGTCAGGTCTTCGGCCGTGGATCCGCGCCGTATCGCCGCTCCCAGAGCATCCAGCAACTCGCGATACCCCGACATCACGCTCTCGGGCAGGCTGACGGCGTTCTCCGGCGCATCTCGCAGATCGAAATGCGGCGCGCCTTTTTCCTCCACGCCGACGTAAAGGATCATCTTTCCGGCATCGCAGCACACGGCTTCCAGATGCGATTCGACGATACCCGGAAGCTGGTCTAGACGCTCCTCTGCGTCGCCCTTGGAAGAGGGCAAGAAGTCTCCCTCGGCCGCGCCCAGAGCCTTACGAACTCGGGCCTCGGGTGTCTTATTGAGACCGTAAAAATCGAGGGTGCCGATGCGCGGCAGCCCGTAGTTGTCCGCAGCCAACCGCGGCGCTTGGGCCACGGCCAGCCCTCCGGTCCCGATCCCGATGACGGTGCCAATAATGACGAGTAGGAAACGCAAAATTCTAAGACGCTCCTCAGGAGTTGCGGGCTACACCTGTTTTTCGGCCAGAGGGCCGATCACCGGCAGCACCCAACGTTCATTGTTATATGCCTTATACATCAGCATCAGGCACAGGAAGACATATCCCAGGAAGTCCGCCAGGTGCAGCAATATGCTGATGGCGGGCCCCACAAACGGAATCGGAAGTATGGCCACGGAGATAACCGAAACCGTGATGAAGATTATGAGAAAACCGACGTTCATGCCGATCGACTGCCAGGCATGAAAGCGAATGGTGCGGTTGTGACTGTATGGCTCCATCACCAGGGTCAAAATTCCGATAAGCGCTCCCAACCAGGGAAGGTAGCATAGCAAGGATGCTACGTTGTCGGCTACCACCTGGGCCGCCGGAGCCGGTGGCGGAGGAGGGGGAGGCGCCGCCGTCTCTCGGCTCGGGCCCGCCATTGGCGCGCCGCATTTCGCGCAAAAACTCCCTTGTACTTCCGCGCCGCAATTGGAGCAAAAGGGCATCGGTGGTCCTCCGTGTTCAACTGTACTGGAAAGCTGTCGGTCGTGGCAATCGCTCGTGGGGGCGGGCATTCTTGCCTGCCGCCGCGCTTCCGCGCGGCGCCCGTTGCCGGGCAGAAGCCCGGCCGCAGCCCGAAAGGGCTGCCCCACAAGATTTACTGCTAGCTGATGATCCCCTTGCGCACCCCGCCCTGGGCCGGTCACCCGCTATGCGTTAGGGGACCGGCATGGAATATGCACAGAGCAGTATAATAACCGGCATCCAGAGAAAGCGGCGGATGCCGGGGTGGGTGTGGTTTTAAACTGGATCGTCACTCCTCGGGCATCTCGGCGAGGCGATGGATATATCGGGACTTCTCTCACAGTTCTTCGGGTTTGGCCTTCTCGCGCTTGTCCAGGTGGGCCTGTTCATCATGTTTATCTTGATAGTGTGGCGAGGACGGGTGAACTATGTTTCGGGCACCCCGATTGTCCTCAAAGACTTTCGGGTAGACGACGATCCTGCCGCGGAAACTGCGGTTGAGATTGTGGGTCGTGTTTCAGGCATGGTCTCTTGGTTTCTCACGTTGTTTCGGCTGCACACAGAAGTCCGCCTGATGGTCACTCGCAATGAGATTTCCATACGGCAGGCAAGTCTGAGTGGCATGCAGGATGTGTACATCCCGCTCGGGAAGATCACGACCACAATATGTGGATACCAGCGCTCGATTGTGGCGCTCGGATTCGCACTGTACTTTTTTGCCGAATTCTTGTTGAGTCTTTTGACGGGAGTCATTGGAAGCGGCGGCCAAGCTGCGGGAACAACGCTGGCATTCGCTGTCGGCGGGCTTGGTGCAGTTGCAAATCTGGTGTTCACCGCAATCGCCGTTCTCGTGTACTTTCTTTCCAAGCGGATTGGGATCACGATCGAAACAGCTCATCGACACGGCGTGGTTTTCAAGAGAAGTGTGATCGAGAATGTTTCCGTTGACCTGCCCGAGGCGCTCAAAGCCATTCACGTGATCAATAACCGCGTGATCGCTGCACAGATGGCACTAGGTGGACCAGCAAGGGTCGCTCAAGAGCCGCCCATTAGAACCGCTCTGACGCCGGGGCAACGCGCTGACGCTGCACGGTGCCCACAATGCTCTACCATCAACCCGATTGGGCTGCGGTTTTGCGAAAACTGCGGCTTCGGACTCTCGGTGTGAGTTCGCAGTAGACTGTCTTTGAGGTTTGAATGATCTGCCCAAACTGCCGCACCGAGGCAAGACCTGGTAAGAAGTTTTGCGGCAAGTGCGGTGCAGCTCTCGACCCGCCTACGCCGGTCGTCGCGCCGATCGTGCCCACCGCACTGCATTGCGCAAAGTGCGGCTCAGAAGTATCGCCCAACAAAAAGTTCTGCGGCGCGTGTGGGAATTCGATCGGCCCGCGACAAGAGGAGACTCCAGCCGGGCCAATAACCGCGGACGTGAATCCGAGTGGCGACGTGGAAAGCAGGGCGCCGGAGCAGACCCGGGAAACGGAGACGAGCCCGCCGGTTGTCTCAGAGCCGGTGGAGGGTGAGCATCGAGGTCGAAAGTCGCTAGTCCTTATGACTGTCGCGGCTGTCCTAGTCGCTGGTGTTGCGGCCGCACTCATTTGGCTGATGACCACCAGGCACAATTCGCCCGAACAAATCGCATCCGTCGCGAAGCTCGCCGTCGAGGCGCCGGCATCCCCTGCTTACGGGAGTCCTGTGGAGCCCCCTGCCATCGAAGCTCCGGCCTTAAACACATTCCTGTCACCCGCAGCGCCACCGATCTCGGCGTCCCCTCCTAGCGGGGCTTCGAATGAAACCGCGGCCGGCGCAACCACCGATCCGATTGGACCCTCGCGTTCGCCGCCCGCGGAGCCCGCCCGAAGGGCCTCCGACGTTCCTCCGCCCGAGTCGACGCCGGTCTCCGTACGGCCGGCGGAGCCCCGACCGATCGAGTCCGCTACCCAGGTACGGCAAACCGATTCGGCGGCGACACCCACGCAATCGTTGCCTCCAAGAAACGAGCCGGAACAAACGCAATTCCAGACGCGGCCGCTCATCCCCCCCTCGCTGCCATCGGCCCCAGCCTACAACGGCCCTCGATCCGGCTTGCTCGTGTGGTCTGGCAAACTGGACAAGAACGACACTCTCACAATCGACGGCGTTACTCCTTCGTCCGGCTCCCTGCAAGGGGAGCTTCCTGGCGTGCCTGTCAATTTTGAGATCGACGCGACGAACATCGGCATTCGCGAGAATCCAGGGGCTCAAAACGGATGGAGGCGATTGGTACTGGTCAGTCACGCTAAACATGCCCGGATTACAATCCGTTGGAACGTGAGATAAACCGGGCCGCATCGGCTGGAGACCCACCAGTCAAGCAAGAGGCTCTGGCGGCTCTTTATGCGCGCTTCTGCCGTCCGCGCAAGAAGCGAAATAGCAGTACACAACCACCCAAGGTCATGGGAGCTCCGATCCAGAAGGGAACTCCCAAACCGGCCAGTAGGCCCACCAACACCATTGCGCCCAATGCCATCCAAAAAACATAGAAATATACGACGAATAGCGGAGACACCGAGTTCTTTGGTCGGCGATATTTCCCGGGGAAGACGCCGGCATCTCCGTTTTAACGATGCCGCTCAAGTAGCCGGCCAGTTCGGCTGCGTCGTCCGGTTTATGCATCGCCAGTTGGGCGCTGCCCTCCCGGTGCTGAGTGCAACTACTCCCAACGCCCCACTGCGCGAGGTCCACGACGCGCTCCAACTCAACGTCAACGGCCAGAGATCCGGGTTCATATCGCACGGCGCAGACCTGGCTCCATTGCCGATACCCCGGCGACCACCACACGCCGGGCGCTTTTGAATATGCTTTTGGGTTTCTCTTGAATTCTTCGTCAAGCGGTTCGTTCAGGGAAAGATCCAAAACCCAAAACGGACTGAGATCGAAAGGATCCGAGCGCCGGTGATAATTCCATACCGCGGATAAACGGGGCGCTTGTCCACCTCATTGCCACGCTGGTCGTAAACCGGCTCGTAACGCTTCGGCTGGCGTTCGAACGATTCCTTCCCGGAGAATAGGCGACCCTCTTCGTCGAGGAACACCATACTCTTCTCCGTCACAAGGATCAACGGAATCCGGTAAGGCTCGGGCGCTTTCGGCAGATATCGTCCGGTGTTTGCGGCGACGGATCTTGTGAGGATCACGTCCTTGACAGGAGGCAGCTTCACTGGTTGCCCGGACAAGGGGGCATGGCCGGGGAACTGTGGAGTGAAACCAAATGACGCTGCCGGTTCGAGCGGCGGAGGCTGATTTGGACCGGAAGCAGACTCAGAGGGCGCCGACGGAAACCGACCTCCGCAGTTGATACAGAAATTAGCCCCCGGCTTGCGGGGGTGGCCGCACTTTGTGCAAAACATTCTCCGCCCTAACTATCTTGTACACTGCGGCGGGTTTTTCCCGCAAGCTGCTAGCTGATGATCCCCTTGCGCACCGCGTAGAGAATCAATTCGGGCACGCTGTGCAGATTCAGTTTCTGCAGAATATGGGTGCGATGGGTTTCGACGGTGTACAGGCTGAGGTTGAGCAGATTCGCGACGTCTTTATTGCTTTTGCCCTCGGCCACCAGTTGGAGAACTTCGCGTTCGCGCGGCGTGAGCAGCTCATAGGTATCCTCCTCGCCGAGCTTGGCGAGCTGGTGCACATAGTCTTCCTTCAGGATCCGCCGCACGCCGGGGCTGAAGAAGGATTTGCCCTCCTGGATGGCGCGTATGGCCGCGATCAGGTCCGCCTCCGCCGAATCCTTGAGCAGATAAGCGCGCGCGCCCGCTTTGAGCGATCGCAATACGTAGCTCTCATCGCTGTGCATGCTCAAAATGACGACCGCCGTCTCGGGATTCCGAGTGACGATTTGCCGCGTGGCTTCCACGCCGTTCAGGTGCGGCATGGCGATGTCCATGATCACGACTTCCGGGTTTTCGGCCGCCGCGAGCCGCACGGCTTCCTGCCCGTCGGCCGCTTCCGCAACCACCTGGAGATTCGGCTGCCGCTCCAGGAGGAGCCGCAAGCCGCTTCGCATGACGACGTGATCGTCAGCCAGCAGGATGCGGATCGGGGGCATACCTTAACCCGCCAGCGGCAGCTCGACCGCGACCACCGTTCCCCCGCCGGGCCGCGAGTCGACCTGGAACGCTCCGCCCAGGTGATGAACGCGCTCCTGCATGCCCACCAGTCCCAACCCGCGCACGCGGCGGGCGTCGAAGCCCCGGCCGTCGTCCTCGACGGAAAACACAATCTTCAATGGCTCCTGCCGCACCTGAACCCTGACGCTGCGCGCATACGAGTGGCGGGCGCAGTTGTGCAGCGCCTCCTGGACCACCCGGTAGATGCAGGTCTTATGCTCGTCGGGAAGCTGGTCGGCGCTCTCTTCCGCCGCCACGTGAACGCGCAGGCCGGTGCGTTTGGATACTTCCCGCGCCTGCCACTCCAGCGCCGGCACCAGGCCGAAATCGTCGAGCATGGAGGGGCGCAGCAGCAGACTCATGTTGCGGATGACCTCGACGCTTGCCTCGGCCAGCTTCTTGATCGATTCGACGTGGCGGCGCACCTCGGCCGAATCCCCACGCGCGCTGGCGGCGGCGTTCCCCGCCTCCATCAGCAGCGCGGAGAGCGATTGTCCCACTTCGTCGTGCAATTCCCGCGAAATGGCGCGGCGCTCCTCTTCTTGCGCGGAAACCAGCCGCGCGGAGAGATCCGTCAACTCGCGGCGCGCCTCGGCCCCTTCCTCATAACGTTTCTGGAGCTCGGTTTCGAGACCAAGCGTGCGCCAGATGGTGAACGCCGCCAGCAGCAAGCCGGCTCCGAGTGTGACCGCGAGCATCAGCATCAGATGCAGCCGCAGGCGGTCGAAGGCAACGCTGAGCTTGGCGTCGCTCGAAGCCAGCTCCAGCGTGCTGAGCTGGTCAATGCGATCGATCAAGTTCAACAGGGCCGTGCGCCGCCGCACGAGCTCCCCTGAAGAATATGGGTTTTGCCGGGTCGGCCCTCCATGCGGACGATGGATTCGCGCAGTTTCCAGTAATCCTGCGCCTCGGCCCGAAGGTCACGGAAAAGGGGGGATTCGCCGGAATCGAGAACCGCGGAGGTTTCGTCCAGCGCCTGCTCGGTAGTCCGCCGGATCGTGTCCCACTTGTCGGCCTGCTCGCGAGCGTCCGCGGGGTTGCCGGCCAGCAGGTAGTCCCGGATCACAATAGCGGACTGATAGATCCCGGTGCGGATCTGTTCGAGCGAACGGCCCCTGCGGACGTAGGCGTCGCGCACCTGGGTGTTACTGGCTCGCACCTGGCGCAGAACCAGGAGCGCGTCGGCTCCGGCCAGCAACATGAGCAGGAGTAATCCTCCAAAGCCGGCCAGCAAGAGCCGGCGCCCGCCGCGAAAAGGACCTTTGGGCATCCGCAACCTTAGTCTAACGGACTGGCCGGATTCGGGAATACCGTCTCGACAGGATTGCCGGAGAGTCCGCGAAGGAGCGTTACTGGTAGTATCAGGTTGGAGGACATCATGAAACAAAGAGCCCTTACCCTTTTGGGTATTGCAGGCTTGCTCTGCACGGCTGCCTGCGTTAAGAGGACGCCGGTTGCCGCCAGGCCCGCTGATACAACCCCGGTGGCAACCGCTGCGCCAACGCCGCCGGCTCCGCCCAGCTCCTCCCGCGCGCCGGAGGCGACCAGCCAGCCCGTCGCACAGAATCCCCGCTCTACCACGATGACACCGGCGGAGCGGGCAACTTTGAACGAACGGCTGGCTCGACTGGAAGATGCGCTTTTCGACTATGACAAAGCCGTTATTCGGTCCGATGCCACCTCCGCGCTGCGGGATGACGTCGGCGTGATCCGGGACATTTTAGCCACCTACCCCAGTCAGAAACTGGTGATCGAAGGGCATGCCGACGAACGGGGATCGGCGGAGTACAACGTAGCGCTAGGCGATAAACGGGCCCGCGCCGCCGAAGAGTTCCTGACGGGGATGGGCATTTCTGCGGTCCAACTCACTGTGATCAGCTACGGCAAGGAACGCCCGGTTTGCACCGATCAGAGCGAGCAGTGCTACCAGAAGAACCGGCGCGCCCATGTGACGGCCGCCCCATAAAGTTTTAGAGTTTGCCCCCCAGAGCAACAGCCTCTCTCTGGACCGCGTTTCAGGTCTCGGAGAGAGGCCTTTTTTTGCCTCGTTAACTGGGACGCTTCGAATACCGAGCGGAAGCCCGCGCAGG
>Ga0210384_10004582_pt1 | contig 15362 bp, 10 predicted proteins | sample IncBWH2MmetaG_FD_160574 | JGI IMG/M metagenome (GOLD analysis project Ga0210384, IMG submission 160574) | Forest soil microbial communities from Barre Woods Harvard Forest LTER site, Petersham, Massachusetts, United States - Inc-BW-H-2-M | ecosystem: Environmental > Terrestrial > Soil >...
GTAGATGCCGGCCAAAAGACGCGGCATGCGATCCGGGGTTATGGCGGGGAGGTTCGCCTCCGCGGCATGACTCTGCGTCACGAGCGCCTTGCTCAACGCCGTTCGGATTTCCCGCCCCATGGGGTTGTCTCCCGACATGGGTTCGTCGGTGCGCTCGAGAACGATGACGTTGCGCTTGCCGGCCAGCGCCTTGACGACGGCGGCTTCGGGGAAGGGCCGGAAAACGTTCAGGTGAATCGAGCCAACTTTGGCGTTGCGCCGCTCTCGCAGGTAGTCGACGGCCGCCTCAATATTCTCAGCCGCCGAACCGAGTGACACGAAGACCGTGTCCGCGTCCTCCGTCTTGTATTGAGTGATCAAGCCATAGTAACGGCCGGTCAAATCTCCGAAAACTTTGTAGGCGTCCTCGAAGAAGCTGAGAATAGGCTCCGTGAAGTTGTTGCGGCGCGCCACGACGCCCTGCATGTAGTGTTCTTGATTTTGCACGGGGCCTAGCAGAACAGGATTAGTCAGATCGATCATGCGCGGCACGCGCCGGCGCTTCGGGCCAAACAGGATGCGCTGGCTTTCCGTCGGACAATCGATCATGTCATCCGGCGCGCCAAGATATTCGCGCATCAGTTCCGACTCGTGCTTGTAGAAAGTGCGCTCCAGGTGCGAGGTGAGGAATCCGTCCTGTACGTTCATTCCCGGAGTCAGACTGAGTTCGGTTACGCGCCGCAGAATGAGCGCCTGGTCGGCAGCTTGCTGAGCGTCTTTGCCGAACACAATGATCCATCCGGTATCGAGCGCGCCGTATACGTCGTCGTGTCCGCAATGGACATTCAGCGCGTGCTTGGTGAGGGCGCGAGCGCCAACCTCCAGCACCATCGTCGAGCACTTGCCCGGCGCGTGGTAATACTGTTCCACGCCGTACACGACTCCCTGGCCGGACGTAAAGTTGACCACCCGCTGGCCGCAGACGGAATGGGCAATGGCTCCGCCCTGCGCCGCATGCTCCCCCTCCGCCTCGACAGCGATGGTGTTGTGGCCGAAGACGTTCAATTTGCCTTCCGCATAGGCCTGTTGGTACAACTCGCCGCCCTCGGTGGAGGGGGTGATCGGATAGAAGATTCCCGCGTCCGTAATGCGAGTTTCCGTATGATAAGAAACGAGTTGATTTCCGTTGGCTGTTACCCGGATACCCGGGTAACGGGGTTTTTCGCGCACGGGCCCTCCATGCCAGAGGTCCTGCTGACGATGCCTTGGGTAGAACTTCAGGCACTCAGCAAAGGCCTACAGCTATAATGTACATTCTCTTGAGAAGCAAATTAGCACTACCGTGGAACCTGCGCAAGCACTTGATTTGGTTAGGATTCAGTTCGGCACAGTCGATCGGAGATCGACTGCGTTTTTTAGAGGAAAATCCTTGGATTGTTGAAACCTGCTACCTTGTATTTTCCGAGTCGCGGATAAGGTGCTGCGCGGCAAAGCCAGCAATGGCTAAACTCGGCTTTCTTGCAGGCCAGGACACGCATTCTGGATTGGAAATACGGGTGCCTGTGCTGTTGCCGGCGCTTGGAACAGCCGTACAGGCCGGGGATGTCGCGCCACTGGGATTGACCCAGTAACAATTTCCGGGGTTTATGGGGCATAATGCAACTCAATGGTGCAAACATCAATTTTGACGAATTCAAGTCAGAACGGGGAGAAGGCATGAGGTCCCAAACAAAATTGCTGGCAATTCTAGGGCTGGCGCTTTACCTGGCGGCGTCTTGCTATGGAGCGAGCGTCTCGGGAACTGTGAAGGGCCCCGATGGCGCGCCGTTCGAAGGCGCCTTTATTCAGGCTCAGAATACGAAAACGAAAATAAGTTTCTTCGTTCTGTCAGATCATGAAGGGAAATATCGCGTCGAAAAATTGCCGGCGGGAGAATACCGGGTGCAGGTCAAGGCGACAGGGTTCCGCGCCGATCCCAAGTCCGGCGTGGCCGTCACAGCGGACCAAAATGTGGCGCTTGATTTTGCGCTTGTGAGCGGCATGGTGCGCTGGAACGAGCTTTCCATTTACCAGGCGAAAAAACTTTGGCCCGAAGAAAACGCCAAGCAGCAGATTTTCACGAAATGTTTTATCTGTCACGGATTTCAAACTCGCATGGCGTCGGTGAGGCGCGACGCCGACGGCTGGAAGGACCGCTTGCAGTTCATGCGCGACGCCATGCATTTCAGCCTGGGCTACCGGGTTAACGACCAGGATGCCGCGGAGATCGCCGGATATCTGAACAAGTTGTACGGCGAGGATTCCGCATTTCCGAAATCTCCCGCCGAATTGCCCGCGTACAAAGAAACCGTGAGGCCTTTTTCCAGCGAGGCCATGAACATCGCGTATGTGGAATACGACATGCCGGGGCCTAGCCGCATGCCGTTCAGCGCGGCGCCGGCAAAAGACGGATCAGTTTGGATTCCAAATTTCGGAATTGGAAACAAGATCACGCGGCTCAATCCGAAGACAGCCGAAATGCAGGATTTCCCCGTTCCGAACGAGGGGACTGCGGCGGTCCACTCCGCTATTGCCGCGCCGGACGGTTCTGTCTGGCTTACCGAGCAGGCTTCCGACAAGCTGGGCCGCTGGGATCCAACCACGCAAAAGATTACCGAGTATCAGGATGCGTACGCTTCCGGCTTGGAAGGAAGAGAAGACGGCGGCTCGCGGCATACGGTTCGGATCGATTCCAAGGGAATGGTTTGGTCGAGCGGCTACCCGCTGACGCGCTTCGATCCCGAAACCGGGAAATTCAACGACTTCCCGGAAGCGGCGCACACCTACAGCCTGGACTTCGACAAGGATGAAAATGTCTGGTTCACAAATCCGGGTACCGGCCAGATTGGGAAGGTGGATGCCAAGACACTGAAAGTGACGCAGTGGACTCCGCCAACGCTCAACACGTACGAACGCAGACTCGTTATCGACACCGACGGTACGGTGTGGTTTGGCGAATATCAAAAGGGAAAAATCGGCCACTTCGATCCCAAGACGCAAACCTTTAAGGAATATGATTTGCCCGGAGGATTGGACACTTTTCCGTACGCGATGGCTATCGGGCTCGATCACAGCATCTGGTATTCCTCGTACTATCTGGATGTGATCGGCCGCCTGGATTCCAAAACCGGAAAAGTGACCGAATATCCTTTTCCGCATTCCGAGAACACGATTCGGGAATTTTTCCGCGATTCCGAGGGCCGCATTTGGTATGGCTCGCCCTCGAACAACAAGGTTGGGTATTTTTACTTGACGGGCGCGTCTGCCCCAGCGGGTAATTAAGAAACAAAACATGTGACGGCCGCGCGTGGGTGGTGCGTGGCGCCGGCATCTCGCCGGCGATTTTTCGGATTCCCATTCGCTACAAGCCTGCCGGCCCCTCTTGCATCGGGACAAGCGAGACGCCGGCGCTACAATCAATTGTCGCTGCGTGGCTGCCAGTTTCTGCATCATTAGTTGAGGAATTCAGGCTAAAATAGAAAACATACGGGACCCATGGGAACTCAAAAGACCAACTCCAAACTGGGCAACGTCGTGCGTATCTCCAGCGGAAATTTTCTGGAGATGTACGACTTCATGGTGTATGCGTACTATGCGTCGTACATCGCGCGCGAAATTTTTCCGTCCAGCAACGCCTACGCGTCACTGATGATGACGCTGGGTACTTTCGGCGCGGGCTATCTGATGCGGCCGCTGGGCGCCGTCGTTCTCGGCGCGTATGTGGACAAGCACGGCAGGCGCGCCGGGCTCATCCTCACTTTATCTTTGATGGCGGTCGGCACGCTCGTGATCGCCCTTACGCCTGCTTACAGGACGATTGGCATTGTCGCTCCCATCGTGGTCGTGATTGGCCGGTTGTTGCAGGGGTTTTCGGCCGGAGTCGGAGTAGGCGGCGCGTCGATATACCTCTCGGAGATGGCCACGCCAGGGCATCGCGGCTTCTATTGCGCTTGGCAATCGGCGAGCCAGCAGGTGGCTGTTGTTTTCGCGGCGCTTCTGGGAGTCGCGCTCAGTGTAGTTGTGCCGCCCGCGGAGATGTCCCAGTGGGGTTGGCGCGTGCCGTTTTTCATCGGCTGCCTGATTGTGCCGCTGCTGTTCTGGCTGCGCAGTTCTCTGGATGAGACGGAAGCGTTTCTGGCGCAAAAACATCATCCGGGAATTTCAGAGGTCCTTGCCTCGCTTGCGTCCAATTGGAAAATTGTCGGCATCGGCGTATTGCTTTCCACCATGACGACGGTCAGCTTCTATCTGATCACCGCGTATACGCCCACGTACGGCATCGAAGTGTTGCACCTTACCAGCCGGCAGAGTCTGATGGTGACATTCTGTGTGGGCATGTCGAATTTCTTCTGGCTGCCTGCAGGCGGGGCGATTTCCGACATATTCGGGAGGAAGCCGTTGCTGATTCTGATTACCGCCGCCGCGATCGTAACCGCCTATCCAGCGATGTTATGGCTCGTGAGTGACCCATCGACTGCTCGCCTGCTGATTGTGGAATTGTGGTTGTCCATGTTCTTCGGCGTGTACAACGGCGCGATGATTCCGCACCTGGCCGAAATCATGCCGCCGGAGATTCGCACCTCCGGCTTTTCCCTGGCATTTAGTTTGGCGACGGCGATTTTTGGAGGATTTACTCCCTTCGTTTGCACCTACTTGATCCACGAGACTGGAAACCGGGCCATGCCGGCGCTGTGGGTTTCTTTTGCGGCATTGTGCGGGTTCTTCGCGGCTCTCGTCGGCGGCCGGCAGCGGGCTGTTCTGACGGAACTCGAAGCCAGCGTATCGCCGCAGTAAATGCGCGAACACAACATTCTCATTTGCATTGGGCCAGCATCTTGAATGAGTAGGGTTGCTGCCTGTGGAGTTGTTTCGTTGTTGATCGGCTGGGCACGATTCGCCGCAGCGACTGCACTACGTTAAACGTAGGCAATCCAGCGGCCCGCCGCGACGATGCCGAACCACAGCAAAATGGAAATTAATCCGGCCGCGCGGGCCCCGAAAGGCGCCACTGGATCGTTGTCCCACTGGTCCACGCTCTGATAGGTGATCGAATGGAAGACCAGCACGTTGATCCCGGCGGTCAGGATCAGCAGCATCTTGATCTGGAATCCGGTATTTATATACATCTTGGTGGCTTCGGAGGAGAACAGCAGGAGCCCCGTGGTGACTTGAATGGCGAAGCCCGTCCAGGCCCAGGGTAAAAATCGCCTCCCCAACCTTGAAACGGATTCGTCGCGAAACGCCAATCCCATCAAGCGCAAGTCCAAAATTGAAGTTGAGCCAACCAGCGAAATAATTCCGAAAATATGAACGGTCTCTATGATGGGAAACAGCCACAGGGATTCCCGGATGGTCGTGCCCACGGTCGTTTGTTCCAGCCACTGGCAAATCGTAAAAATAAAATGCATTTCCCCGGCCCTCGCAGTTGATCGGATAGGCTGATTTTGCTGACGCTGCGCTCAAATTACACACTTATACTTCCCTCCGGCATGTGGAGCGTCATATTTCCTGTGCCGAAAAGCGTTTCCATTCGACGCGCGGAGCAATGGCGCCGTTTCGCAGGCAATCGTCCCACTCGCACATGCGGCTCCATCTCCCGGAAGGATCTTTCATTCTAACTTGATTCGCAATCCAAGACCATAAACCTCGGGGACGACAGTTATTGTAGAGGCTGCCCGGATTCAGGCCAGTCAGGCGTTTGTTTCTTGACTCAGGTGCGGCGGTGTCGTAGACGTAGATTGTGCCGCCCCTGCCAAAACGGAGGATCATACGGTGAAAGCAATTATCAGAATTCGATCCCATTTGCGGAGATTGAGCGCGGGCAACCTTTCGGCGCTCCGGCAAATTAGTATCGTCGCTATTTTTGTTTTTCTGGCTTGCGCTTGCATCGGCATTCTCCGCGCTGCGCAGGACTCTGGCGGCGCGAAACCCAGCGGTGCCGCCTCCCACGGCGTTGATCTCGCGATTGTGGATAAGACGTGCAAGCCGTGCGAGGACTTCTTCCGCTATGCCAGCGGCGAGTGGCTGGCCAAAAATCCCATCCCTGCGGCGTTCCCGAGCTGGGGGCGCTTCAACGAGTTGGCCGAAAGAAATCGCGAGGAGCTGCACCAGATTCTTGAACAGGCGGCGGCAAATACGCAGGCGTCCGCTGGATCCAATGAGCGGAAAATCGGAGACTTCTACGCCAGCTGCATGGACGAAAAACAAATTAATGCCGCGGGCGCGAAGCCACTCGACACGGAATTTGCGCGGATTGACGCCGTACGGAGCGCGCGTGAATTGCAGGAGGAAGTCGCGCGGCTGCAGGCCCTGGGCGTCCGCGCGCTCTTTGATTTCGGCTCGACGCAGGATGAGAAGAATAGCTCGCAAGTGATTGGTGGCGCGGACCAGGGGGGCCTGGGCCTTCCGGATCGCGATTACTACACGAAGACGGACGACAAATCCAAGCAGATCCGCCAGCAATACGAAGAGCACGTCGCCAAAATGCTGGCGCTCGCCGGCGACGATGAGGCCAAGACCTCCGCGGAGGCGAAATCCATCGTGGAACTCGAAACGAGGCTAGCCGAATCTTCCTTGACCCGCGTCGAGCGGCGCGACCCGGAAAAGACGTATCACAAAATGAATCGCACCGATCTCCGCGCCCTGACGCCCAACTGGTCCTGGGAGGATTATTTTCAGGAAATCGGCTACACAAATATAGATTTCGTTGACGTATCCGCTCCGAAATTTTTCGAGACCATGAGCCAGGCGCTCCAGGAAACGCCTCTCGAAACCTGGAAGACCTATCTCCGCTGGCATCTGGTGAATTCGACCGCGGCGTACTTATCGGATCCGTTTGTGGACGAGGATTTCAACTTCAAAGGGCGCGCCTTACAGGGCACCACGGAATTGCTGCCGCGCTGGAAACGCTGCGTCAGCGCCACGGACCGGCAACTCGGCGAGGCGCTCGGGCAGATCTACGTGCAGAAATATTTTCCGCCTGAGGCCAAGGCCCGCGCGCTGGATATGGTGAATCACCTGACCGAAGCCCTGCGCGACGACCTGCAGAAACTTTCATGGATGGGTCCGGCGACGAAGAAACAGGCGCTCGCCAAGCTCGCCGCGTTCGCGCGCAAGATCGGCTATCCGGACAAGTGGCGCGATTATTCCGACTATGCGGTGGATCGAGGCCCATACGCGCTCAATCAGATGCGCGGCGCGCAATTTGAATTCAAGCGCGACCTGAACAAGATCGGAAAGCCGGTGGACCGCACCGAGTGGGGTATGACTCCTCCTACGGTAAACGCCTATTATAATTCTGAAATGAACGAGATCGTATTTCCCGCCGGAATTCTGCAGCCGCCGTTTTTCGATCCGCATGCCGATGACGCTTCCAACTATGGCGCGATGGGCGCCGTGATCGGGCATGAAATGACCCACGGCTTCGACGATGAAGGCAGAAAATTTGACGCGCAGGGCAATCTGCGCGACTGGTGGACGCCCGAGGACGAAAAGAATTTCAACGAGCGGGCAGCGTGCGTCGAAAAGCAGTTCGACAGCTACACCGTCCAGGACGATCTTCACGAAAACGGCAAGCTGGTGCTAGGGGAGAGCATCGCGGACCTCGGAGGGCTGAACCTCGCTTACCGCGCGCTTCAGAAAGCGGAGAAGGGCAAAAAGCCCGTGCCGATCGGCGGCTTGACCCCGGACCAGCGTTTTTTCCTTTCCTACGCGCAAATCTGGGCGGCCAACGACCGTCCTGAATTCGAGCGCTTGATGGTGAACACAAATCCGCATCCCCTGGCGCGTTTCCGCGCCATCGCCGCGCCATCCAACATGCCGGAGTTCGCCCACGCGTTTGATTGCAAGGAGGGCGACGCGATGGCCAGGCCCCCGGCAATTCGCTGCCAGATTTGGTAAAAACCCGCGCAGGGCCGGTAATTGTTTTCCCCGAATTTTGTGTCACTGCCCGTGGGCGGATTCGCAGGCCAAATTGGATCGCGCGACTATCGGAATGTAACGATGATTTTGCTGCGGAACAGTCCGTTTATCGGCAATAATCTGCTATGGAAGCCATCGAACATCGCCCGCTCTGGAAGACCTTGTCGGCCTTTGCGATTATTTATTTTGTGTGGGGAACGACATATCTGGCGATTCGAGTCGGCGTCCGCGAAGTTCCGCCGTTTATGCTGGCGGCGTTGCGTTTCTTGATCGCCGGGGGTGTGCTTTACGCGTGGCTGATCGCGCGGGGCGAGAGTTCGCCGTCTGCCCGCCAGTGGATGTCGGCAAGTTTCATCGCGATTTTCGTCATCGCCCTTGACTACGGGATGGTCTTCTGGGCCGAGCAGAGAGTGCCCTCGGGCGTTACCGCGGTCATGATGGCCACGATTCCCGTGTTCATGGCGCTGTCGGAAATTATTTTCCTGCGTACGCAGAGATTTACCGTCCGTTTGGCCCTGGCGCTTCTGATTGGAATTGGCGGAGTGGCTGTGTTGATGAGCCGTTCGTTGAACCTCTCAGGCGCTCCCATCGACGTGAGGGGCGCGCTTGCCCTGATCGTTGGATCGAGTAGCTGGTCGCTGGGGTCGATACTTACGCGCAAGGTTGAGTTGCCCGCTTCCAAAGCCATGAGTGCGGGAACGCAGATGCTCGCCGGTGGAGTGTTTCTAGGACTCGCAGCGGCTGCCTTGGGCGAATTCCGCGGCTTTCATCCCTGGGCCGTGTCGAGCGGAGCGTGGTTCGCGCTGCTCTACTTGATTGTGGCGGGCTCAATTGTCGCGTTCACCGCCTACATTTGGCTGATTCATCACGAGTCGCCGACCAAGGTCGCGACGTACGCCTACGTGAACCCGGTTGTGGCCGTTCTGGTGGGATATTTTCTGGGCGGAGAATCGCTCGGCCTGCGCACGATTCTCGGGACTCTCTTTGTTTTGACCAGCGTGGTGGTGATCACCAGCACGAAAGTGACGCCAACCGCCAAAATCCGCGTTGGCGATCCCGCAAAAGCCGTGGAATCGTAAATTGCCGGCGCTACCAATCCCCGCTCCCCGCAGGGCAGCGCAGTTCCCGCTCGCACACTCTGAACGGATCGTTGGCCGGCCGGGCCTGAGTTATTTTTGTGCTTTCTTTTCCGGGAAGGGAATGAGTTTGTAGCCAAGGCCTCGCACGGTCACGAGGTGGCGAGGCTCCGATGGCTCGTCCTCGATATATTTTCGCAAGCGCACAATGAAATTGTCGATGGCGCGCGTGTCGGTGTCCTCTTTCAGGTCCCACACATTTTCGAGGATCGCTTTTCGTGAAACTGGATGTCCCGCGTTTTGGATCAGGTAGCGGAGCAATTCCGATTCCATGAGCGTCAGTTGCACGGTTTCTTTTCCCGTCTTTAAGAGCAGGTTTTGAAAGTCGACGACTTTGTCCCCGAATCGAAATGTATCCGATGAATTTGCGCCGCGTCCTGGGGATTTTTCCGGAACTCGGCCTTCACCGCGCTCCCAGGTCTTGCGCCGCAGCAGGCTTCCCACGCGCGCGATAAGGATGGAGAGGTTAAAAGGCTTGGGTAAATAATCGTCGGCTCCGGATTCAAATCCCTGAAGGACGTCTTCGGGGCGGGACCGCGCGGTGAGCATCAGCAGGGGAATGTAATTCCTGGTTTCGCGCAAAGTGCGCGCCACGGTGAAGCCGTCCTTGCCGGGGAGCATGACATCCAGCACCAGCGCATCGAATCCTTCTTTGCCTTTCAAGAGACGCTCGAGCGCTTCTTCGCCGTTGCCCACCACCTGGACGGCGTAACCCTCCTGCTCCAGATTGAAACGAAGCCCCTCGGCCAGGTGGGCTTCATCTTCCACAACGAGAATCCGGCTCATACGGGATAGACCCTCGGAAGCCGCAGCGTGAACGTGCTTCCGCGGCCCGTGCCTTCGCTTTCGGCAAACGCGTCGCCGCCGTGGCGCCGCGCGATGGAACGCACGATGAACAGGCCGAGCCCGGTCCCTTTGACGCGGCCAGTGGCGGAACTGGCCACCCGGTAGAATCGCTTGAAGATGCGTTTCAGTTCCGGATGAGGAATGCCGACGCCTTTGTCCCGGACGCGCAACAGAATCGTGTCGATGTCCGGAGTCAGCAGGTCCACTTCGATTTCTTTCTTGTCGCCGGAATACTTCACGGCATTTTCCACGAGGTTGAACACGGCCGTGCGCAATTCCTGGGGATTGCCGCGCAAGTAGATTTGCTCTTCGGCCGGGCCTACAAATTGCAGAACCTCCCCCGGCAAGTGATGGCGCAGGCGCGTGAGTTCGACGGTCTCCGCCACGATCGCGGAGAAATCGACTTTCTCCCAATTCTTTTTGCTGCTGGCGTGGCGCGCCTCGCCGGCTTTTAGAATTTGCTCGACCGTGCCCAGGAGCCGGTCCGTATCCTCGAGCATGATCCGATAGAAGTCCTTGTGCTGCGCCTCGCTGAGTTGCCGGCTTTGCAGCGTTTCCAGGTACAGGCGAATCGAAGCAATCGGAGTTTTGAGTTCGTGGGTGACCGCGTTGAGAAAGCTATCCTGCTGTTCGTTCTTGTGAATTTCGCGGACCAGAAAAACCGTGTAGACCACAATTCCCGCGATGATCAGCGCAAAGAAAATGATGCCGAGGACCAGGGGAACGACTTCCCGCCACTTCAGGACAATCCAGGTGACGTTCAGCGCCACTGTCAGCCCAACCAGGCAGGCGCCCAGGATCACAAAGAACGCGATTTTCTTGGCACGTCTCGAAATGCGCATCGCAGGTTCCTATAGAACCATACTAAACGAGACGCGGCCGAAAAAAAACCGCGGGGCCATGGCCCCGCGGCAAAGTGTGTACACTGCCGGGTATTCTTCGGGTTTCGGGTTAATCTCCCGACGCTTCTTGCGTAAGCACATCCGGAGCAGGGGGCGTGAGGGCCACCGGTATTTCGGGGTCAGCTGCGGAAACTATTTCTTTCACGCGGCCCAATTTTGGCAGGGAAATGTCCCAGGCCAGGCCCACCATGCGCAGTGCGCTGATCCCGTACCAGTTCAGATCGACTTCATACCATGCCAGGCCGTGCCGAGCCACTTGGGGAAATGCATGATGATTGTTGTGCCAGCCTTCGCCGAACGTCAGAATCGCGACCCAGAAACTGTTCGTGGAATCGTCGCCGGTCATGAAGCGCTGCGATCCCCACATGTGCGTCGCGGAGTTCACCAGCCAGGTGGAGTGGAGTCCAAACACGGTGCGTACAAAAGTGCCCCACAGCAAGTAGGGCAGGCCGCCCAATACAAGCAGAAGGACGCCCACAACGACTTCAGGAACCCAGTGCCACTCGCTGATCCAGGAATGGAATTTGTCTTTGCGAAGATCGGGGACGTAAGGCAGGAGGGAATCGAGCTTGTTGTGCATGGCCTTGCCCGTCAGAATCCATCCCATGTGGGCCCAGAATCCGCCGTCGCGAGGCGAGTGCGGGTCCCCTTCTTTATCCGTATTCTGGTGATGCTTGCGATGCGTGGCCACCCAGAAAATCGGTCCGCCTTCCAGCGCGAGGGTCCCGCAGGTGGTCAGGAAGTATTCAACCCATTTTGGAGTTTTGTAGCCGCGATGCGTGAGCAGACGGTGATAGCCCATGCCGATCCCGAGGCTTCCTGAGACCCACCAAAGCAAGATTGCAACGAAAAGAGGTTTCCATCCGAAGAAGAAAAATGCCGCAACTGCGCCAATGTGGAACGCGACCATAAAGAAAGTCGTTATCCAATTCACCGGCTGAGTAAACGTTCTGTCGCGATTCCCATTGCTGGCCATGGCCCGGTCCCCTTTGTCAGCGGCCCTTATTTCTGCTCTTTCCGCCCATTGCCGCCTGAATTGAACGTAGCATGAGGGAGCGAAATGCTTTGTAATACTTGTGTAATTGTTGATTCGCGAGGCCGAAAGGATACATGAAGGCGGGCATGATTTCGCACGATGAGTTGGACATTGAAGATGCTCGTTCCGTCCCGAAATGCGCGGGGCGAAACGGCCTCTACAAATCCGTCCCGCCTTTTTGGCAGCAGGTTTTGTAGAGGCCGCCCGTCTTTTGGGCGGGCAGTCGTTCGCCATCCGCGGAATATCGGAGGCGATGGCTTGACACTCGCCGCGGGCTGTCCTAACGTCTGAGAAAAGGCAATACAAATTTAAATGTTAGGTTAAAATCGCAACTGTTTGTTTGACGAAAGGAATCCGCTTTGAAACGAACATTCGCACTCGCTTCGTTGATGGTTATGTTTCTGTTGTCGCCGTGGGCTGGCGTGGCCGCCGCGCAACAACAAGCGCAGGCAAAAGGGTGGATTGCGGCGCAAATTCAATTTGAGAAAAACTGCTCGAAGTGCCACGGCAATGGCAATTCCCAGGCGCAGGCCGCGCCTCGCGAAGCACTAATGAAGTTGTCTCCGGAAGCGATCTACTTATCCATGACAAGCGGTTCCATGAGCGTCCAGGCCATGGATTTGACCGATGACCAAGAACGCCTAATCGCCCAGCATCTCGGCGGCCGGCCTGTCGGCGTTCAGAGCGTGGGCGACGCCAAGGCGATGTCCAATCATTGCGCGACAAATTCGCCGCTGAGCGATCCCTCGTCAGGAGCATATTGGAACGGCTGGAGCAACGACTTGATTAACTCGCGCTCCCAATCCGCGCAAGCCGCGGGCCTAGTCGCGGACCAGGTCCCGCGCTTAAAGTTGAAATGGGCGTTCGGAGTTCCAGACGCCACCGAAATGTACAGCCAGCCGACGGTTGTGAGCGGGCGCGTTTTCATTGGCGGCGACTCGGGCTACGTGTATTCCCTCGACGCCGCCACTGGATGCGTGTACTGGTCCTTCCTGGCGCAGGCCGGGGTGCGCACAGCTCCGACTGTCGCCGCTCTCAAGACGCAAGGCGCGGCGAAGTATGCGGTCTATTTCGGCGACCAGCGAGCCAACGAATATGCCGTCGACGCCGCGACCGGCGAATTGCTGTGGAAGCAGCACGTCGAAGATCATCCACTTTCGCGAATCTTGGGCGCTCCCAAACTCTACAAGGGAAGATTGTACGTGCCCGTTTCCTCCGGTGAAGAAGGCATTTCCGCGAATTCCGCTTATCCTTGCTGCACATTCCGCGGCAGTATCGTGGCGCTGGACGCGGAAACCGGGAAGCAAATCTGGAAGACCTATTCCGTTCCCGACGCTCCCAAACCGACCAGGAAAAATTCCGCCGGGACGCAACTCTCCGCTCCGGCCGGCGCGGCGATCTGGAATTCGCCGACGATTGATGTGAAGCGCAACGCGCTCTATGTCGGCACAGGAGATTCTTACACCGAGCCGGCCGCCAACAATTCGGACGCGATTCTGGCCATGGATCTCGATACCGGCAAGATGTTGTGGGCCTTCCAAGACATTAAGAATGATTCGTGGGCGGTGGGCTGCGACGGCAAGCACGTCGTCGGCAATTGCCCGGAGGAACTCGGGCCGGATTATGACTTTTCGGTTTCACCGATGCTGCGGACATTGCCGAACGGCCGGCAATTCCTGGTTGTGTCGGGGAAGAGCGGCTATGTCATCGCGCTCGATCCGGACAAGAAAGGCGCCGTGCTGTGGAAGACGCCTCTTTTCGAAAAGCCGCCGCTCGCTTCGGGGCTGATTGTTTTTGGCGGAGCGTCCGACGACCAGGATGCGTACTTTGCGCTGAACCAGGTCGGCGGCATGGCTGCGGTTGACATGCTGACAGGAGAGCGCAAGTGGTTTACGCCGCTCGCCCCGGCAGACATCCCGGGAGAACCGCCGCGACGCGGACAGTCCGCGGCGGTGACGGCGATTCCTGGAGTGGTGTTTTCAGGAGGATGGGACGGCAGGCTGCGCGCGGTGGCCACCGGAAATGGCAGCGTCATCTGGGAATACAACACAGTCCGCGATTACATGACGGCGAACGGAGTGCCGGGCAAAGGCGGATCAATGGGAGCGCCCGGGCCAACGGTTGTGGGAGGAATGCTCTACGTAGGTTCGGGATACGTTGGCGTCAACAATGGCCTGCCCGGCAACGTGCTGCTGGCGTTTTCGGTAGAGTAGAGTTGCCTCGTGGCCCATCACTCTCAGATTGGCAACTACGGCCACAAGCGATTTAATAACATGGCCAATCTTGCTCCGGCCTGAGCTAAGCGCTCGCGAACGACAAGGACGGCCATTTTTTGGTAGGGTTCTTCCAGGCGCTCATTGAGTCCCAGCATCTGCGTGGAAACGTGATTGTCATCCGCGCATGACGTGATTGCCCGCGGAGTTTCTAACGGGATGTGCGCTGGCAATCTGCCGTACGCCTGCTTCGACGCTATTTGATAGCTTTCCCAGGCCCAGGCATCGACATCTAGCGTCCCCGTTTGCCAACGAGCTATCTTCTTCCGGAATGATTGCTCCAATTCAAAGGCGACTTGATCTACGGTCTTTCCTGAGGTCGCCCTTTCAAGAATGTTCGTGTCCCACACGCCGTGAAGGTTCGGGGCGTAGCTTTCCGTTTGCGGATTTCTCAATTGGGGAAGGGCGTCGAAGAAGGCGACGGGAACGCAATTGCCGCCTTGGTCGTTATTTGTCACCGCGTGCAGGGGCTGATGCAGATCACCTACAAAGTGGATCAGGAAGCGCAAAGCATCCGCTCTTTTTTGAGGATCGGCTTCCGAGGAACGCAGGAGGGCCAATTGATCGGTAATCGCCCGCGTGACGCAGCTTTCTTTTGGATCGCAGAATTTTTCAACGTCGCGGCGCGTCGTCCCGAGAGGGATATCGACGTAATGCCACGGCCCGGTTTCAGAATGCTGCGTGCGGAAATCGTCGGGCCAGGTGGAGGCATCGGCCAGCGGGTCCGTGCCGCCCTCTTTGCAGTACCGGCTGAGGCTGGGATCGATCGGGCCATCGGCCAGGATTTTTTTGGCCATCGTCAGCGCGTGTGGGATGAGATACTTTTCGGCCAGCAGTGCAATCACCTGGTGCCCTTTGCAGCCCCAGGCGCGCGCCGGTGCAGGCAAACTCGTGACGCCCACAATTAAGAATGACGCAAATATTCCGGCGCGCAGGATTTGGCGCGGCAATTTATTCCAGTTCAGTTTGGAATGTGAATAAGGAGCACCCGCGCCGCGCGGCATCATTCGTCCTTTTCCACCAACTTAATGGAGGCGGAATTGATGCAATAGCGCTGGCCGGTTGGGCGCGGGCCGTCGGGGAAGACGTGGCCGAGGTGCGCGTCGCAGCGGCTGCATAACACTTCTTCGCGCGTCATCCCGTGGGTGGTGTCGCGGTCGATCTCAACTTTCTCTTCATCGACCGGCGCGTAAAAGCTCGGCCATCCCGACCCCGAATGAAACTTCGTTTC
>Ga0210384_10004584_pt1 | contig 15359 bp, 13 predicted proteins | sample IncBWH2MmetaG_FD_160574 | JGI IMG/M metagenome (GOLD analysis project Ga0210384, IMG submission 160574) | Forest soil microbial communities from Barre Woods Harvard Forest LTER site, Petersham, Massachusetts, United States - Inc-BW-H-2-M | ecosystem: Environmental > Terrestrial > Soil >...
GCTTCCTTTCGATCCCCGGTGGACCGAATACGTTAAGGACGCCCAACAGTTCGAGGAAGCGCCTCTACGCCCTGGCGGCGAGTGGCCCGCTTCCGGCTCCGAAGCGTTCAAGCGCTGGGCGAGTACCAACACGCGCCCCCAGAAGCAGGAAGGCTACGTTGTCGTCACCGTCGCGCTTCCGCTTGGCGACATCACTGCCAATCAGCTTCGTTCTCTCGCGGACATCGTCCGCCGCTTTACGAAGGAAACCGTTCGCACCACGGTCGAGCAAAATTTCGTTATTCGCTGGGTCAGCAAGAGCGACCTGCCCGAAATCCACAAGGCGCTCGAAGCCGTGGGCCTTGGCGATCCTGGCGCCGGCGCGATCGTTGATATTGTCACGTGCCCCGGCACAGACACTTGCAAACTCGGAATTTCGTCGTCACGCGGTCTGGCGGGCGAGTTACACAAAGCGCTCGCCGAGAAAAGTTTCCAGCTGGACGAATCCGTTCAACGCCTGCACATCAAAATCAGCGGCTGCTTCAACAGTTGCGGGCAACATCACGTTTCCGACCTTGGTTTCTACGGTGTCAGCCGTAAAATTGGCGGATTCGCCGTTCCACATTTCCAGGTCGTGCTTGGTGGCGAATGGGAACACAACGGCGGCTCTTACGGACTGCCCGTCGTTGCTATTCCGTCCAAGAGAATTCCGGAAGTGGTTACGCGCCTTACTCAGAAATATGTCGCTGGACGTACCACTGGCGAAAGTTTCAAAGATTTCGTCAAGCGCATCGGCAAAGTGGAATTGAAAGCTACGCTGGAAGATCTCGCCAAGCCGCCGGCTGATCCATCGGATCGATCGATCTTCAGCGACTGGGGCGATCCGCGCGAATATACGCTGGGAGATATGGGCATCGGCGAATGCGCCGGCGAAGTGGTCTCGACCATTGACTTCGATCTGGCTGGCGCCGAACGCGAAGTATTCGAGGCGCAAGTGGCATTCGAGAGCGGCCAGTTTCAGAAGGCAGGAAAGGCCGCATATCTATCCATGCTGCATGCCGCCAAAGGCCTGGTGAAATTAGAGTATTCCGACGTACCGGATGATCCCGAAAAGATTCTGGCCGAATTCCGCGCGCGTTACTACGACACGCAGAAATTCTGGGATACCTACGCCGGAGGAAAATTCGCGAATTATCTCTTCGACGCGCACCAGAAGCTATCCGTGCCTTACACCGAAGACTCCGCGCGCTATCTGATTGATGAAGCGCAGCTTTTCATTGACGCCGCCCACAGTTGCTACAACAAACTCGGCGCCGCGGTTCCGGCCTGATACCGAGGAACACCGCCGAATGAATCTCCAGCACGTAATCGTAAAGTTGCTTCTCGCGAATCCGGCGGAAGTGCATCTCGACCCGTTAATTCCCGTTTTTCACAGCTGGATTCGCGATAAAGTTTTCGACGAGCTGCTCCTCGACATCGCCGATTACCAGCACGTTCCAGACGGGCCCGGCGTAGTCCTGATCGGCTTTGAAGGCGACTACAGCGTGGACAACACCGATCATCGCCTCGGCGTCCGCTACAACCGCAAGACTCCGCTCGATGGCAGCAATCAGGATCGTCTGAAGCAGGCCGCGCGCGCTGCTCTCACTGCCGCGCAGCGCCTCGATGCGGACTCACGCCTGAATGGAACATTTCGCATCAGCGGCCAGGAGATCGAAATCTTCTTCAACGACCGCCTCCTCGCGCCAAACACAGAAGCCACTCGCAAAACCGCCGAGCCCGAATTGAAGAGTTTCCTGCAGAAGTTATTTCCAGGCGCCGAATTCTCCCTCGAGTACGCCAAAGATCCGCGCCGGCTCTTCGGCGTCACGGCGCGTACTTCCCGGCCGTTTTCAGCCGACGAATTGCTTGCGAACCTGAAGTCCTGATTCCGCTTCTTCAAACACAGGCAAACCGAATCGCATCGCGAGCTCTCGGCGCTCGTCCGATCGCGCTTCATCTTGCTAAATTTATTGTTTGGCGCTTTTCAGGTAAGCCAGCAGGTTCTGCACGTCCTCGTCGCTGTAGCGTTCCAAAAGCTTTAAGTGCTGTTTGCGTCCGGCTGCAATCGCATCGCTTCCTTCGGGCGTAATCGCGAGTCCGGGCCGCAGAAGTCGTGAACGCAGTGTCGCGCCGTCGTACTTCTTCGCCACTCCAGCAAGATCGCTCGTCATCGAATGGCAGTTTGAGCAGTTTGCTCTGAAATAATCTTCGCCAGCCTTCGCGTCGCCACCGCCCGGTTGTGTCGGTCCGGTAAGCTCCTTGTATCGCCCCACCTGCCGCAGGTAATGGATGTAAGCGGCAAGGTCCTCTATCTGTGCTTTCGTCAGGTCAGGATATTGCGGCATCGCCGTTTGCAAATTCGGTTTCCCCGAAAGCACCACCGCCCCGATGATATTGCCCTTCTCGTCGGCTCCCACCAACGGAGAGTGCATCAGGTCAGCAGCGCCCATCGTGGCCCCGGTCAGGTCTATGCCATGGCAAAAATGGCAGGCATTCAGAACATACACGGTACGTCCGCGTTCAAGCGCAACGGTCGGCGCGGGAAACCCACCGGCATCTCGTTTGGTTTCGGTTGTCTGTGCGCTAGCAAAGGAGGAAATCATCGCGAAAATCGCGATGACCGCTAGGCGAGAGCCTGCCTGCAATATTCCAGACATGCCTTCACCTCCTCCACCGAAAAACGAAATGATCCGTATTCGTATTCGATGTAGCAGCGAATGGGATAATGGTTGTCTCGGATCAACTGCAATACCTCTTTAATCGGCGTATCGCCCTGCCCGAAGGGCCGGTTCGGTCCGTTGTTGCGCTTGCGGTCCCTTATGTGGATGTTCACGATGCGATCGTGGTGTTTGCGAATGAACGCAACCGCGTCATTGTTTCCCGCGGTGAAATGCCCGATGTCGAGCGTGACGTAGAAATATTCCGACATCGCCAGCGCCTTTTCGAAACTTTCCGCTGTAGCGAATTGATCCGGGTCGAAAAGGTTGTTGTGGTTGTGCATCGCCACGAACATCTTGTGCTTCTCCACAAACGGCACCAGCCTCTGCGCCTCGCTCAGCACCGTGGACGAACTGAATCCTGCCGATCCCAGCGCCTTCGCGGCCTCGAATGTCCTGTCTCTTTCCTCGTCCGTGAATGTTTCGTTGAAGTTCACGTTGTAGAGATACATTCTCTGCCCGGCGTCCTCGAACTGTTTTCGCACCTTGGCGTAGTAATCCATTGGCACCGTCAACCGCCAGCGCCGTGCGTCCTCGCGCAGCTTTTGATATCCCGGAGCTTTCCTCGATTGCACCCACCAGCCGGTTGCCACGCTCGCGTACGGCTCCACGTGACCCGACATAATTTCGCACTCCACAAGTCCCAATTCGGTCATATTTCTGACGATGGTCGGAATTAGCTTCGGATCACCCGCGGGCGGTAGATCGTGAAAGCTGAAGGTTTCGATACCGAATTGCAAGCCCGCGATTTGAGTATTCGATTGCGCCGCCAGTTTGCCGAAAAAAGGAAAAGCCGGGAGCGGAAGAGCTGCCAGCGCCAATTTGCCGAAGTCGCGTCTGGTATAGGTTGTCATTTGCAAAAGGTTCATTGGGCCACGCCTTCCAGCGTAAGCCGAAGAGACGAGTTCAAAGTCGGCGTACTAATAGCACGAAACATATCCACGATGTCAAGGTGGAGTGCTAGCTATCAGCTGCTCCAAATTTTTCCGCCGCCGTGTTGCCAACTTCTTCCGCATGTGTGATAAACAAGTTGGAACAGCGCCAATTTTGAACGCACCCAATTCCGGAAAAGAGTACGCGGAAACTCCCATTTCTTCGCGTAAATCAACGCTGATCGCACTTCTCGTCGCCGTGGCCTTCTTCATGGAAAATCTCGACGGCACCGTGATCGCCACGGCATTGCCCCAGATGGGCCAGTCGTTCCACGTCAGCCCGGTTGACCTCAATATTGGCATGACGGCCTACATGCTCACACTCGCGGTTTTCATTCCCATCAGCGGATGGTTTGCAGACCGTCTCGGCGCGCGCACCGTGTTCGTTTCCGCCATTGCGATCTTCACCGCGTCTTCGATTCTTTGCGGCCTGAGCCACGGAATATGGGAGTTCACCATGGCTCGCGTCGTCCAGGGAATCGGCGGCTCGATGATGGTGCCTGTGGGCCGTCTCGTCGTTCTTCGTAGCACGGAGAAGCGCGATTTGATGCGAGCGATTGCTTATATCACCTGGCCGGGCCTTGCCGCACCCGTCATCGGCCCGCCCGTCGGCGGATTTATCACCACTTACGCCTCCTGGCACTGGATCTTTTTTCTTAACGTGCCGCTCGGTATTGTCGGCGTTATTTTGGCCTCGCTCTGGATCCAGAATCACCCGTCGGAGCATTTGCGCCCGTTCGACTGGGCCGGCTTCGCTCTCACAAGCACGGCATGCACTACTTTCATGTACGGTATGGAATTAATTGGCCGCCAGGATACACCGTGGCGCACAGCGTCTCTTTGCCTGGGAGCAGGCGCCTTGCTGGGCGTGTTGGCCGTCCTTCATATTCGCCGCACTCCCCACCCAATCCTCGATTTTCTGATGCTGAAAATCCACACTTACGCAATCTCGATTTGGGGCGGCTCTGCTTTCAGAATCGCGATCAGCGTCTCGCCGTTTCTTCTGCCTCTGATGTTCCAAGTCGGGTTCGGACTGAACGCATTTCAGTCCGGTCTTTTGCTCTTTGCTCTTTTTGCCGGAAACCTCTCCATGAAATCGGTGACGACTCCCATTCTCAGGCGGTTCGGATTTAGAAACACGCTGCTCGTGAATGGCCTCGCCACCGCTGCGGCCATTCTCGCCTGCGCTTTTCTCGCACCTAGCACGCCTCGCATATTGGTTCTCACCGTTCTCTTTGTGAACGGGCTTTGCCGCTCGATGCAATTCACAAGCCTGAATACGCTGGCTTTCGTGGACGTTCCCAAACCGCAATTAAGTTCCGCAACCAGTCTTTTCAGCATGGTGCAGCAAATGTCCATGGGAATGGGAGTTGCCGTCGGCGCGATAGCACTTCGCGTGGCAGGGCTTTTCACCCGACCCGTGGGCGCCCCAACCGTCGCGCAATTCCACATCGCCTTCGTTTTCGTTGCCATCCTCGCCGCGACCGCTGTTTTGGATTGCCTGCCGCTCCATCCCCATGCCGGGGCCGAAGTAAGTCGCCATCGCCCCCAAGACTACGAGCGTGCGGAGGCAGCAGAAGTTTCGCAGGAATAGCTGCCTTATCTTTGCAAATCTGCTTCGATTCGACTCGCGAAAGACGCTTTGTATGGCTCAACTCTCCATGTATTCTGGACGACCATGACTAAACTAAAACGACCCAAGCCGATCGTCCTCACCGTCCTCGACGGGTGGGGATATCGCGCCGAAACAAAAGGTAACGCAATCGCACTCGCGCGCAAACCGAACTACGACCGTCTGCTCAAGGATTTTCCCAACACGCTGATCCATACCTCGGGCCCTTCCGTCGGTCTCCCTGACGGGCAAATGGGAAACAGCGAAGTGGGTCACCTGAATATGGGCGCCGGCCGGATCGTTCAAATGGACATTACGCGCGTGGATCAGCTTATCGCCAGTGGAGAATTTTTCCGCCAGCCGCTTCTGCTCGAAGCAATGGAACGCGGCCGTGGACATCAACTTCACCTGATGGGACTTTTGAGCGATGGCGGCGTCCACTCGCACATCGAGCACCTCTTCGCGCTGCTTCGCATGGCTCGCGAGAATAACGTCACGCGCGTTTTCGTCCACTGTTTTATGGATGGTCGCGACACTCCGCCGAACAGCGGCATCGAATTCATCCGCCAGCTCGAACAGAAAATCCGCGAATACGGTGTGGGGCAGATCGCATCGGTCGTTGGCCGGTATTACGCGATGGACCGCGACAATCGCTGGGAGCGCATCGAGAAGGCTTATCGCGCGACGACCCACGGCGATGCCGAAATAAAGACCAGCGATCCAATCGCCGCGGTCCAGGCCAGCTATCACGCAAATGTCACCGACGAATTCGTGCTGCCTGCGGTGATCACTACCGAAGCGGCGCCAGGAAAACCCCCTGTCCCCCGTGGCATCATCCGCGATGACGACGCGGTAATTTTTTACAATTTCCGCGCTGACCGCGCGCGTGAAATCACCAAGGCTCTCATAGAGCCCGGCTTCGACAAAATAGCCGATCCCGCGCGCCCGAAAAATCTGTTATTTGTCGGCATGACCCAGTACGAAAAATCCTGGACCTGGCTTCGCTATATTCTGGGACCGGAAAAACTCGAGCACATTCTCGCGAACGTGTTCACCGAACTGGAGTTCAAGAATCTGCGTCTCGCCGAAAGCGAGAAATACGCGCACGTCACTTATTTTTTCAACGGTGGCATCGAAAAGCCGTTCAGTGGTGAAGAACGCATCATGGTGCCATCGCCGAAGGTGCCCACTTACGATTTGAAACCCGAGATGTCTGCTGCGGGCGTTGCGGATGCCGCAATTCACGCGATCGAAAAAGGCGATTTTGACGCCATCATTATGAATTTCGCCAATGCGGACATGGTTGGCCACTCCGGTCAGCTCGAAGCCACGATCAAGGCCTGCGAGACCGTGGACGAATGCCTTGGAAGAATCTTTCAGTCTCTTCGTCCGCGCGGCGGCGCCTGGATCATCACTGCCGATCACGGTAACGCCGAAACCATGATTGATCCGGTCACCGGCGGCGCACACACCTACCACACCACGAATCCCGTCCCGTTTATCCTCCTTACGGAAGACGGCCGGACTAAACTGCAAAGCGGAGGGTCACTTCGAGATATTGCTCCCACAATGCTCGGGGTTCTGGGCGAAGGCGAGCCGGGTGAAATGACCGGTCGGGACCTGCGGATCGTACAAAAGTAGTAGATAGAACCAAATAACGGAGGCCACCGGGCAGACGACTAATAGCGGCTATCGAGCCGCGCCGCACGCGCTGCTAGTTACCCACGGGAGCAGCCAAAGCGGTATACCCATTCCGGGCGTGGACGATGGTTTTCTTCATCTTGCCTTTTTTATCGGCGAGCAGCATTTCGTTGCCATTGGTATCCACCATCTGAATTGTCAACTTGTGAAATTTACCGTCCTGCGGGAGTGACGGCGTAAATCCAAGCGTGTACTGATTGCGAAGATAGGCCGCCACGGAATTAAAGATGTCCGGCATCTCACCCTGGAATCTCGGGAACCATGCATAGCCCCCCGTCATCTGAGCGAAAGTGTTCAGCTCATTCTTCGCTTGCAGGTAGCTCATGTTGGCCCCGCCGCCGTACAAATCAATCTCTTCTCCCATGCCGACGCAGAAAATCGTAACGTCAGTTTCCCTCAGGCGCTTGAGCGTTTGATCGAGATTGTGCTTGCTCAGCGTGTCAAGCCCCGTCGCCAGAACGAGAATGGATTTCTTACCTTGCACATCTCGCAACTGGTCAAGCGTCTCGATAACCGAGTCGAACAGAGTCGCTTCGGTGAAATCCGGAATGAAGAGCGACTGAATGGCTTGCAGCACTTCATTCTTGTTCTGGGTAAAATCCACCTGCAGGGTGGTCTTCAGGTCAAACGTCTTGAATGCAATCCAATCCTGCGGTTTCAAATGATTGAGGAAGCCCGCGGCCCACTGCTCGCTTTTGTATCCGAAAAAGCCGTAATAAATCTTGCTGAACTCCATAAGCATTACGATCGTAATCGGCGCATCGGACGGGGAAAAGTTCGTGATTTGCTGCGGCTGTCCATCGGCCAGAATGCGGAAGTTTTCGCGCTTGAGCCCGGTCAGAATGTTCCCTTCGGCGTCTGTGACCGCGGCGTCTACATTTACAACCGTGGACTCAATTGCAATAGAGGATGCGGGCGGAGGCGGAGCCTTCGGCGCCTGGCCCCGCGTTTGCACCGTCGGAAGTTTGGGCGGCTGCGGTTGGACGGACGGCGTGGAACGTTGCGGTCCTTCCTGCTGACCCGCGAACACGCGAAACGCCTGCGGCGGAACACCGAGCGCCACAGTCAAAATCGCCAAAGGGATGGCACGAAACCACATGTTCGATCGCATCGTTTTGCTCACTCGCCTCTTGCGCCGCCCTGGCCTTTGCGGATCCTCGCCGTTACGACGCAGACAACACTGGACCAGGCACTCTGCATGCCTTCGACCGCCATGCTATTATGAAACTCTGCCTGATTACCGACAAGCATTCAGATTCACCGGGGGGCCAAGAGGATGCCGCGAACAATTAGCCGAATTATAGTTCTCCTTACTTGTTGCGCTTTGAGCTGCGTGGTAGTCGCTCGCGCGCAAAATCCAGCTACACAGCCCATTGGCCCTGTCTCGCCGCCGCAAAGTCAGAGCCTGTCGAGCCTCGAAAACGATGCCGTAAACTGGCTTCAGGGGCTGATTCGTATTAACACTACAAATCCGCCGGGAAACGAAATGGTCGCGGCGAAGTACATCGCCGGGATATTGGAGCGAGAAGGCATACCGTCCGAGACTTTCGAGAGCGCGCCCGGCCGCGGCTTTCTGGTAGCGCGGCTTTCCTCGAGCGCCATGCCCGACCCGTCAAAGGCGCTGCTCCTTGTGGGCCATTTGGATGTGGTCGGGGCCGACAAGTCGAAATGGACCGTGGATCCATTTGGCGGTGTGATAAAGGATGGCTACCTTTACGGCCGCGGCGCGATTGACGACAAAGGTATGACCGTTGCAAACCTCGCAGTTATCGTCGCCCTGAAAAGGGCCGGCGCCAGGTTGAACCGCGACGTGATTTTTCTCGCGGAAGGCGATGAAGAGGATGGCGGCGCGCTCGGAATAAAGTTCGCCGTGGAGAAACACTGGGACAAGATCGCCGCTGGATTTGCCTTGAACGAAGGTGGCCGGATCGTCCTGAAAGACAATAAAGTGCAGTACCTGGGCATTCAAGTGAGCGAAAAGACCGCCGCGGACGTGGACGTAATCGCAAAAGGAACTTCCGGGCACGCCTCCGTTCCGCGCAAAGACAATCCGGTAACGCATCTCGCCGCTGCAGTCGAAAAGATAGGTGGATATTCCGCTCCGGTGCAATTCAATTCTGTGACGCGCGGCTATTTTTCCGAGCTTGCACCGCTGGTAGACGAAGAAACCGGTAAATGGATGCGCGCGCTGGATACGGCGGACCGGGGAGAGCACGCGGCACGTTTCGTTTCCGACGCCGACCCTGTGTGGAATGCGATGCTGCACGATACCGTTGCGCCGACAATGCTCCAGGCCGGAATTCGCCAGAATGTTGTGCCGTCGGAGGCGCGGGCGGTGCTGAACATCCGCTTGCTTCCGGGCAACTCGGTCGAGCCGCTGCTGGCGAAATTGCGGCAGCTTGTGAACGACCCTCAGATACGGTTTGAAGTCGAGCCTGGCGCGGGAGAGAATGCGCCATCTTCATCGCTCTCCTCCGATTTGTACGCTTCGATCAGTCGGACGGCTACCTCGCAGTTTGCAGGCACACATGTCCTCCCGTACATGTCCACAGGCGCCACCGATTCGCTGTTCCTGCGTTTGAGAAGCGTTCAGTCCTATGGTGTGCTTCCCTTCGCGCTCTCGGACGAGGATTTTCTTCGAATGCATGCCGATGACGAACGCATTCCGATTGATTCATTCCGCAAGGGGATAGACTTTCTTTACGGGATCGTAACCGATTTTGCGGTAGCCAAATGAACAAGCTCCTTTCCGGCCGGCGAGCAAAAATCGTTTGCACGCTCGGCCCCGCAAGTTCATCGCCAGAGATGGTGGATAAACTGGTCGTTTGCGGGATGGATGTGGCTCGCTTGAATTTTTCACATGGTACGCATGCGGAACACGAGCGAAGCATCGCGGCGATCAGACAAGCCTCCGGTCGGTATCAAAAACCAATTGCCATTCTCGCCGACTTGCAAGGCCCGAAAATTCGCACTGGCGCGCTGCAGCATCATCGTCCGGTATCCCTGCGATTCGGCCAGCGATTGACCATCACCACCAAAAATATTCCGGGAACATCCGAAGTGATCAGCACCACGTTCCGCGCTCTGCCCTCCTCAGTACACAAAGGCGACCGAATTCTGCTAAGTGACGGGCAAATTGCGTTACGCGTAGTCTCGGCGCGCGGCCAGGAAGTTGTCTGCCGGGTGGAAAATGGCGGTGAATTGCGCGAGCACCAGGGAATCAATCTGCCCGGCATTCGCCTGACCATTCCGGCGCTCACTTCGAAAGACCGGAAAGATCTATTGTTCGCCCTTGATGCCGGAGCGAACTACATTGCGCTTAGCTTTGTGCGCACTGCTGCTGACGTACGTGCCGCGAAGGCCATCATCGCCCGCTCTGGAAAAGATATTCCCGTGATTGCGAAGCTGGAAAAGCCGGAAGCAATCGAGAACCTCGACGAAATTCTGAGCGTGGCGGACGGCGTAATGGTCGCGCGCGGCGATCTGGGCGTGGAAATGAACCTGGAGAAGGTACCCGTAGTGCAAAAGCAGATCATCGCGCGGGCGCGCGACGCCCTGGTTCCCGTGATCACTGCGACGCAGATGCTCGATTCGATGCAGAAAAATCCGCGGCCCACACGCGCCGAGGCGTCCGACGTGGCGAATGCCATTTTCGACGGATCCGATGCGCTGATGCTCTCTGGCGAAACGGCCGCCGGAAGTTATCCGCTGGAATCAGTTGAGATGATGGACCGCATCATTCGCGAAGCGGAGGCCAGTATCACCAGCCCTCCGCGCCCCGCGCGTTTTGCCGAAATGCACATCGGCGAGGCTGTGGCGGAAGCAGTCTGCCATGCCGCCGAAGAATTGAATATGAAGGTGTTGGCGGTATTCACAGAAACCGGATTTTCGGCGCGACTGGTGTCCAAATACAGGCCGCGCGCGCCGATCATAGCGTTCTCGCCGAATCAAGGAACCCGGCGCCGTCTCAGTTTATTCTGGGGCGTGATGCCGCGGAGCATTTCCGAGCTTCATTCCGTCGAGGAACTCGCCCAACTCGCGGAAGATCGGCTGCAAAAAGAAGGCCTGGTGAAACGCGGCGATGTGGTTGGCCTGATCGCGGGAACACCTTTTGGAGCAAAAGGAACCACGAATCTTATGCGTATCATCCGCGTTGGCGGTGGACCGATCCCACGAACATTTCTAGGGCGGCGGCCCGCGCGCGATCGTCGCCTCGCGCGCTAATTTCTGGAACTTATCTCTATAAGCTTAGTTGACCCAGTTGTCAGGGCGTGAAGGCGGCTTGTCGTTGTGGTCGCGGACATAGACTTCGAATTTCTTGCGCAGTCGGCGGCGCTTTCGATCTGAGAAATAATTGCGGAAATTGTAGAGGAACGAACCGCGCCGCAGATAAAGATAACCAACGCCCATCCCACCCAGATGGCAGACGTGACTGACGCCATCTCCCGTTGAACCAATGGTCCCGAAAAACTCGATTGCGCCCATTACGATTACAAAAATCCGCATGGACACGGTAACGGGCAACGGGAACAGCCAAACTTGTCGGTGAGGAAGCAGCACGGCATTGGCAAGCAGGATTCCGTAGATGGCGCCCGACGCGCCAATTGTCGGGATCAGTGAGGTACCGAGTCCATGGGGATCGAGAATGGTCTTCACGGCCACGTTGATCAGGCCCGCACCCACTCCGCATAAAAAGAAATAGACGAAGAACTTTTTGGTTCCCCAGGTGTGCTCCAGATCCGCGCCGAACATCGCGAGAAATAGAAGATTCAAGAGGATGTGGAGAATTCCGTCATGCAGGAACAGGTAGGTGAAAAGCTGCCAGACGAAACCGTGCGTTACATCGTTAGGGACCAGACCAAACCAGAGCAGCCAGAAATTCCAGCCCTGCGCGTGAAAAAGCAGCAGCGAAATTTCCTGGAGGAAAAAGACGGCGACGCAGGCGAGGCAAATCGTCTTGATGGCGCGCGGGAAGTACCCGCCGATATCGAACCGGTAGCCGTAGCCGCGTGAGAACGATCCCATCAAGCCAAGTTTAGAGGCTTGCCGCGGCGGAGTCAAAGAAACGGTGGATCGAACTTCAGGTTTTACGGATTGACTCTAGATCGCGCTTCGAGGATCGCTCAACTTAAGCGGGGCGTCCATATCTTCCTTCGATTCTCTGGTCTCCGTCTTTGATCTGTTGTGTGGCCCAGGCAATAAGCGAAAGGTTGTCGGTGACGCCGATCTTTTCCCGCATATCGCGCATCATGCGCAGAAATGCCGTCGGGTCCATGCGAAGATCTTTACACACTTGCCTGTCCGTTTGTCCCGCGACAAGCGCCCGTAGCACGATTCCCTCTTCTCCGCTTAAGGCTGGATCCAACCGGAAACTTGCATGGCGCTGAATGCTGATTACGTTTCGACCGTCTTTCATCAGTTCACCGATCCTCTCTTGGCAGCGGCGGCTGTCTTCCGTTTGCCGCCGACGCTGGCACCGCGCTTTGTACCCTTCGCAACTTTCACTAGATACAATGCCGCATCTGCTGCGCCCAAAAGAGTTTCGACCGTTTCGCCATCTTTCGGATAAATAGAAATGCCGATGCTGACTGAAAGGTTCGGCACTATGCCATCGTTCGCGAGATTTTCGCGGACTCGCCGCGCCACCAGGCTGGCCTGCGCTCTCTCTGTCTCGGGCATTACAAGCGCAAACTCGTCCCCGCCGAAACGCGCAGGAGTATCGAGATTTCTGCTGCACATGCACAAAATGTCAGCCAATCTGCAAAGCGCCTGACTGCCAACCACGTGACCGAAACGATCGTTGATATTTTTCAGACCATCCAAGTCAAGGAACAGCAGAGCAAACTCGCGGGCCGTCCTTTCGGAACGCTTGATTTCACCGTCAACGGTCTCCACCAGATGCCTGTAGTTGGAAAGGCCGGTGAGAGGGTCCTTGGCTGCCTGCTGGCGCAAATGATCCTCAAGTTTGCGTTGTTGGGTGACGTCCTCGACGATAATTTCGTAGCTCTCGTTCTCACCTTCACTGCTGACTTCACGTCCGCTGAGGCGGACTTTGAGCATCGTGCCGTCCTTGCGCTTCCATTCTATTTCCAGCGAATCCGCCCCCGGATGTCCGTTGGAGTGACCGAGCAATTGCGCTCGTTTCGCGGGATCGCGAAGCACTTCGCCAGCATGGTTCGTCGCGAGAAGCTCTTCCTCAGAGTTATACCCAAGCATGGCAACCAAAGCTTCATTGACGTTAAGGAAAATGCCTTCATCGCTGCAGCGACAAATTCCGTACGTCAGATTTCCGACAAGAGCCCGATAGCGCGCCTCGGAATGGCGAAGCTTTTTTTCCGTTTGATCGCGCTCTTTGCGTAGATTGTTTACACTGAGGGCCCGGCGAATTGTTATGGGAAGATGCCCAACGAAATCCATTGCAACGCAATCGGCGGCGCCTTCGGTCATAAGTTCCGCAGTGGTTTCAAGCTGCAGAGTTTCGGTAAGAAAAATGCAGGGAATATCCCTGTGCAACGTGTTCAGAATATCCAGCGCGCGCGGGCCATGCCAGTTTGGAGTGGGGTATTCGACCAGTACCAGGTCGTAGTATTTCGAGCTGAGGCGCTGCGAAAACTGTTTCTGGGTTACGACGACTTCTGCGGTGACCTTAAAATGCGTTTTCCTGAGCTCCGCCACACAACGATTAATATGCGCGGGATCAGTGTGAGCAAACAGAATGCGCAACGGGAGGCTTCTGCTCCCCTGCCCTTTCAAAAGCAGGGGTGGGTCAGCTTGCTTCACTTGATTTCGAGATGCCGAGGGCACTGAGAATCCATGAGATTTACGCGGGCAAGCTCCCGCGCAAATCGAGTCACACGAGATGTGTCAGATAGAGTCAATCGGAACGATAGTGGAACAGTCGTAGCGTGGCTGTCCACAATGATACAGGCACATGCCTGTATTAACTGATTGGACACATCGTTTCGGTCACGACGCCCCCGGCTCGAAACCGTACCCGGCGGCGAAAATGATGAACACCGTCGGCTAGAATGGTGAGCGAACACAGGCGACAGGAAAATGAGGATTGAAGATTTGCATTTTGGTGCAGCCGGTTGTAAGGTGCTTGGTCGTTCGGACACCTATAAATGAAATTCTTTGACGGGATCGGTATGCGCGGCATTGCAGTGATCGCGCTGGCAATGCTGGCGGCACCTGCTGCGCTGTTCGCGCAGACGGATGAAATTCAGGTATACGACGCCTCCATCGCGGAACGCGGCGTGTTCAACCTTACACTGCACAATAACTTTACGCCTGACGGAGTGAAGACTCCGGCATTCCCTGGCGGGTTGATACCGGATAAATCGCTGAATGGCGTTCCCGAATGGGCGTATGGCGCTACGGACTGGCTCGAATTGGGACTTTATATGCCGCTGTACAGCGTGTCGAAGGATCGTGGCGCGACTATTAATGGTGGCAAGATCCGGCTGCTGTTCGTTCGGCCGCACGCCGACGACCACAAGTTTTTTTATGGCGCGAATTTCGAATTCAGTTATAACGCGAAGCATTGGGATGAGAATCGTTTCACCTCCGAGATTCGGCCGATCATCGGCTGGCATTTGCATCCGTGGGACATCATTGTGAATCCGATTCTGGATAACTCCTGGATGGGTGGGTTCAAGAGTCTTGATTTCGCGCCGGCCACGCGCATCGCCTATAATCTGCCCTCGAATTGGGCGATCGCCGTCGAGGAATATGACGATTTCGGCCAGTTGCGAAAATTCAACACTGCGAGCGAGCAATCGCACCAGATATATGCCGTATTCGACCACGACAGCAAAATCGTGAACATCGAAGCCGGCATTGGATTTGGCATGACTTCCGCTTCCGACAAAGTGACGCTGAAATTGATCCTTTCGCGAGACCTTTACCGGCGCGGCAAAAAATGAACGGGCTGGGCGGCAATAGATAGCACGGCGGTTGAAGTACGTTGGGGCAAGTGGCAGCTCAGCAGAAACGCTTTGCAGTCGGCTTGTTTTCTGCGATTCTTAGATGGTGGAGGATGTAATGAGAATTGGGACGAAGACGTGGAACGCTACTGTACCTGAAATTTTGACAGAGCTCCTGGGATTGATCGGGATGCTGGTGCTTACCGGCCTGATGGCGCTCGGCTTCCTGCTTGTGCGCACTTTGCATCCGAGATAATTTCCGCGGCACGCTTTTTCCGCAAGTTCAACGAATAGTTTGCCACCCGATGACCCGCAACTGCCTGCCTGTTGATTGATCGTCCTGCCCTATCGGAACCGCGCGAGAATCTGCAGCCTACTTCTGATACCTTGGCAATGAATGAGTCCCTCGCGCATCCTCCGATGGCTTCGAACTAACTGCACGGCTGCGTAC
>Ga0210384_10004585_pt1 | contig 15358 bp, 6 predicted proteins | sample IncBWH2MmetaG_FD_160574 | JGI IMG/M metagenome (GOLD analysis project Ga0210384, IMG submission 160574) | Forest soil microbial communities from Barre Woods Harvard Forest LTER site, Petersham, Massachusetts, United States - Inc-BW-H-2-M | ecosystem: Environmental > Terrestrial > Soil >...
AGAGTAGGCGAGTCCAAAACGCGGTGCAAAATTTAGATTGGAAGGTTTCCACCACGTCGGTTTGCCATTGACAGGGCCATCCAAGGCCCATTTCAATCTGGCGTTCGGCAATGCATTCTGAGGCACACCTTGGATTTGCCCCGCATTGCGTTCCGCAAAATACTGATTGAGCGGGACGGTGGGCATCACCTGGTATCCGTTTGCTTCGTAAGGAGGCCTGAAGTTCTCCCACCGCAAACCAAAGCTCAAGGTTAACTCGCGTGACGCGCGGTACGTATCACCAACGTAAAGACCGTAATCTTGCTCGATAAACCTGCGGGCCTGCACCGTACCCTGCGACAAGGGAGTTCCATTCTTCGAAAACAGATCGGTATGAAAATCGTCGTTCACCAAACCGAGGATGGCGCCCATGCCATTGGTAACTGAAACGGGGTCTGCCAGCCCGACGCTTGGCCCGAATCGCACCGGATTTGTCGACATGAAATTTGTGAGCGCATTGTCAATATCCGCTCCGAGGCCGATTAATTCCGTAGCGCCGTACCCATAGCGGGCAAACGAATTGGCGAACGAGCGGGTGTTGTTGTGAATGAAGCGGGCGGAAAATCCAGCTGTGATGGTGTGCGGTCCTTTGCTCCAGGCGATGTCCTCATTTGGATTTAAGGTTGGTAGGCGTTGCGCGAGGGGACGCGCGTAGGGATTCTGGAGGGGGTCGAGACTGGTCTGGAACAGCACCGGACCCGCTACACCAGACAAAGCTTGACCAAATCGCGTGTAACTGAGATTCAGCACACTGACAAGGTTGGGCCGCAAAATCGCTGTATATTGCGCCGCAAGACCCTTGCTGTTATCGCGAAGAGTGGAGGCCGGCGCTTGCCCCGGGAACTGGGCTAGAATCTGGTCGTCAGTATTGTCAGCGAGAGTGCCCCGCAGGCTTACGGTATGCTTGCCAGCGCGGTCCAGATGAAGATCAATCTTTCCGACAATGGCGTGGTCGCTGCGATGACTCGGCGCGTTAAATCGGAAACCACTGAAGTTTAGCCCGCCATCCTCACCGAATGAAGGGGCGTTGCCACTAGGATACTTGTTCAAGATAGAGAGCATGCTGGTGTTGACTCCCTTGCCCAAGGGGTCCACCGCTTGAATGTCGCTCGCCGAAATAGATTGCACAAAAATCTTGTCGTTCACTGGATCACATGTACCACCGGGACCGGTTGGGTTATTGCACATCCTGTATTTGAAGATTCCTTGACGCAGAGAGTCGGACGGCACGGCTCGAACCTGGGCGACACCGCTGGCATCTTGGCGCTGCTCATAGTTGAAGAAGAAAAACGCCCGGTCTTTGACAATTCTGCCGCCTGTGGACGCACCGAACTGGTTTCGCACCAGCGGCTGCCTGGAAACACCAGCCTGATTGTTGAACCAGGTATTCGCGGCAGTAGCGGAATTGCGGTTGTATTCGTATAACGAGCCGTGGAGGTTATTCGTTCCGCTCTTAGTCACAAGTGCCACTTGGCCTCCCGAAGAGCGACCCATGTTGGCGCCCTGGCCAGCGACCGTAACACGGAACTCCTCAATCGAATCCAGCGGAATTGGGAGCACGGCGTTAAACCCGGAATTGATATTTGCCCCGTTAGCGTTTGACCCCTGATAGCCCCCCAGGCCCGTAGTCGTGTTTTGCGCGACTAATCCGGAGTTCTGGTTGTTATTTACGTCGGCGCCGTCCAGTGTGACGTTGTTCTGGTCGCGGCGCGCTCCAAGCACTTCCCCGTTCGAAGTCACGCCAGGCTGCACACTGAGCAACTCCACCACATTGCGTGTCTGCAAAGGGATTTGCCTCACTTGCATTTCGCTGAAAGGGTTGCCGAGACTCGCGTCTGTAGTGTTTATTTGTGAGACCTCCGCCTGCACATTCACCACGTCTCCAGTGGCGCCTACGACCATGACCAAGTCGAGGGTGCTCGGAGTATTTACAAGGAGTGCGATGTTACTGCGTGTCATTTTGGAAAAGCCGGCTTTCTCCGCCGTTAGCTTGTAGGTTCCGGGGGCTACCTGCGGGAAATTGTAGACTCCATTGGCATCGGTAGCGCTTGTGCGCACGGCGCCGTTTTCCGTGCTGGTCATGGTTACAGTAGCTTCCGCAATTACTCCACCAGAAGAGTCAGTGATGACTCCTCGTAACGAAGTTGTGGACTGTGCGTACGAACTGCAGGCGCCAAGGAACACGAAAAGGAGGACGAGTGAGATCTTCTTAATCATTTCGACTCCTAAGTTAGGGCAAGTGCGGAGGTGCATTCGTAGTGCCATTAGGAACGGCGCACGTGGCGCTGTCAAAACGAATCTTTCGATTGAATCAATGCGTCTTCTCGATTGTTCTAAATTTTGGCAGCGTGTCGGTAGATGAAATCGCTGGCGAAGAACACAATCAGGTAAGAGTGAGGCGAATCAGCTTGTTTGATCCCGGTCAACGTACGCGACACGGACTCAACGTTAATCAGAAGCTGCTTCTTCATGCGCGAATTTCTACAACAATGAATATTTGCACGAAGTGAGCTTAGTTTGGAGATTAGCGGGCTGTTTGCACCGAATTGCGGGAGTCCATTCGGTCTTTTTCTATTCCACAAAGAGCTCCCAGCGTTACGACGGATCCGCGTCCAACTAGCGCCCAAAACGCCTGCCTAATAGCTGGTTTTCGGGGGTCGACGAACTGTAAGGGCAGTTAAATCATCAAGACTCCAAGTTTTTCTGCCGCGTTGCGTTCATCATTAGTGAAAGTGTGTGTGTAATTGTCCGTCACACTGTTCCCGCTGTGACCTAGACGCTGCCCGCGAATCTGTTGGGGGATCCCCAGAGAGTCCATTGCCGTGGCCACCGTGTGGCGAAAGCTGATAGTTGAAGTATCCCTGTACAACGGACCTCAACCATTTCCCGAGCTCCGCTGGGTCGCATTGGCGGTTGAGAGTTCAACATGCGGCTTAGCACGCTAAGCAAGAAGGCGAAGTCAGGAATCGGCAAAGACTATCGCTTCACTTCCGCATCCCAATTGACGTAGATCGTAATCAGTCGTGGCGCTTGTTCAATTCTTGTATTAACAATAAATTTTTGCCCATCCGCAGTGACGTCATACTGATAGAAAGCGTGAGCCACAGCCGTGATCTGCGTTTGGAAAAGGGCATGCGGAGTTCCGGCCTCCAGGATGTTCCCCCTGGCTTTCAGCGGAACGGCGACCATTTTGCTGTCGGGCGCAATAAAGAAGAGTTCTTTCCCGTCGCGGCGCCAACGCGGCTGGTTCCCTCCCAGAATCGAGACCTGAGTAACGCTGGAAAGGCCAGGAAACGTCACAACATACACTTCGGGCCTGCCGGTTTCTTCCGAGACATAAGCCAGCCAGCGTCCGTCGGGAGAGAATTGCGCTTCGCCCTCTGGGGAATCCGATTTCAGCAACGCGTAGTCCTTTTGTCCTCCGACTAACGGATGGATCCACAGCCTTGATCCGGTTTCCCCAGCAAAGTTGATGTACAGCAGAAGGCGGCCATCCGGAGAAAAGTCGGTTGGTACATTCGCCGTACCTGGTGAGAGATCTTTGAACAATTCATAATCCTGACCTCGGCCGGTACTCGACATGCCGTAGATTCCCCCTGACGGCACGGTCGAAGCGTTGGCGACCTTGGAACCATCCCTGCTCCAAACAGCTTGTCGATTCTGGCCAACTTTGTCGCTGAAGCGCGAGGCACTGCCGCGACCTACGTCCTGCATCCACAGGTATCGAGCATCAGGGGAGTCGGAACGCGATGTTGCCACGCGTTGCTCGTCGGGCGAGAGGGCGATTCCATCATACGTACCGGCAGGCTCGACCGTCTCGATCACCTGCCCTAGCCGCGTCCTCCAGACTAGCTGGGAGAGGGCCCTTTGTTCGCTCATGTACGCCAGCACTCCCGCCGGACTCGCACTGAAAGCGTCGGTTCGGAGAATTTCGTCGCGCGCGATCTGCTCGGCGACCGGCCAACGGGCGCCAAGGGTCTTGTTGGAAGGATCAAAGGGCCCTGCCGTCAAGTTTCCATCTTCAACATAAAGCAGCAGTCCGTTCACATACTGGCCCGGATCACCATACTGAACCGCCAGCCGTTCCTTTGAGGCCGAATCCACTATGCAGCCGGAGTGGGAAATCCTTACACCTGAGACATCAGGCTTAGGCCATTCCTCGATCCATGAGCAAGAGAGAAGGATGTGACGCCCGTCGGGTAGAAAGGAGGGCCACCGATGAACATCCACGAGGTGGTGCTTGTCCGCAGTTGTAATTTGATCTACGTCACCCCCTGACGCGGGCACACGATAGAGCAGTTCGTTTTCCGACGCGCTTTTACTGAACACGATGAAGCCGTCTTGGCTCCAAGAGCCGCCGTGGGAATCGTAAGTGTCAGCAAGCGTGGTCACCACTCCACCGTTGGCGTCCACTCGCTTCAGCTTGCCCTCCGAAAAGAAGCCGATCTTTGTGCTGTCGGGTGACCAGAATGGATACCCCGAATCGGCAACATCCTCGGTTCCAGCTAAAGACTGAGCCGTCATCGAATCTAGTTGCTGCATCCAGAGGATCCCTTTGGGTTTGGAGTCGCTGGTGGCCACAAAGGCAATCTTCCTGCCATCTGGCGATAACGCAAATCTGTACGGCGCAAACGAAAAGTCCTTCGGCGGCAGCAATAAGGCGCGCACAGCCGGCGCATGCGGAACTTTCGACCTACCCCGCGACAGCAGAAACCTAAGCCCGGCTGCAGTCAACAGCAACAACACCGCGGTGAAAGCCGAAACCCTCCCAGCGTGCGTCCGCCAAGATCCGACCAATTGGTTCGACGCGGCAGTGGCGCCTAGGTTCTGCCCAATACCCTCCAGCTCCAATTTCAGGTCGTGTACCGTTTGCCAGCGGTCATCGGGATCTTTGGCGAGGCAGAGCCGGATCGCACGGTCCAACGCTGGAGGAAAGGCGGGCTGACTTCTTGAGATCGGCTCGGGGTTCCGCTCCAGAATAGCCGCCATTACGGCGGCCGTTGTTTTTCCATTGAATGCCCGGTCCCCGGTCGCCATTTCATACAACACAACGCCGAGGGCGAAGATGTCTGATCGTGGGTCAGCCTCCTTGCCCTCGACTTGCTCCGGGGACATGTACTGAAACGTGCCCACTATCGTTCCTTCGGCCGTCAGCGGGTGGTCAATATCAGACAAAGAAACAGTTTCCGTAAGCCCCGACGACTTGGACCGTGCGGGACTCATCGCCTTCGCCAGCCCGAAGTCCATCAATTTCACCGCCGTCTTCGTCAGCATGATGTTGCCGGGCTTCAGATCGCGATGGATAACCCCACGGCCGTGTGCCTTCTCCAACCCCTCGCACATCTCCATGCCGTATTTCAGCACTTCGTCCATTCGCAGAGATCCGCGCGCCAAACGATGCGCCAGCGTCTGGCCATCCAGGAACTCCATAACCAGAAAGTCCACGCCGTCTTGGTGACCTACGTCGTGCACCGTACAGATGTTCGGATGATTCAGCGACGAAATTGCACGTGCTTCGCGGTCAAAGCGCTGCTTTGCTTCAGGGTTGCCGGAAAGATGAGAAGGAAGAACCTTGACGGCGACCGTCCGTTCAAGGCGCGTGTCGCGAGCACGGTACACCTCGCCCATACCACCCGCGCCTAATGGTGATTGGATCTCATACGGCCCGAGTTTGGTGCCAGAAGTGAGGGCCATTCCGTTGCGCGCCATTATAGTCCCAAGAAAGGGCTTTAAAGCCGATCCGACGATTCAGTTTGGACGGCAAACTCAGAAACTGTGACAGCGCCTTGCGGTTCCGGTGAAACATTTGCGTTAAGTCCTGACCCGAGAACGCTGGTCGGGGCCTGCTCCAAGTAGAGAATCTGACCATACGTGCCCTCCGAACTTCCATTAATCGGGATACCCAAAATTGGCATGGTTGAACACATTGAAAAATTGGAAGCCGATACTCAACACACCATTCTCCCAATGTGGGATCTTTGTGTTTTTCATGACCGCGAAATCCGTATTGAAGTAGCTCGGGCTTCGAAAACGATTGCGGCCTTGCGCAAACGTCACGACCGGGCCGCTGCAGGGACCTTGCGGACCAGGCAAATTCGCCGTGTCGAATCCCGTCTCGCAGCCGGATTGCAGGACCAACGGTCCCGGGCTAGGGGTCGTTCCGTCTGGCAGCAGTTACTGCGGGAGAAAAGGGTTCAGAGTGGACGGGATCGCAGCGCCTTTGACGCATGTCGCGCTGGAACCCAGGGGACGGCCGGGACGGTATCGATTCTCCCGAAGAAGTTATCTCGGTTCAAATTACCGGTTTCGGCAATGTCAATCACTGTGTAAGTGAGATTGATGCCGCGAGGAGCACAGTATTGTGCGAAACCCCGAACGGCTGCAACGCACAACTGAATCGCGGTGTTGTGCTACTGGACGCCTCATCTAGATAGAATCAGGGCCTCCAAAGACAGGAGGCAGCACGGGCAGGAAACTGGGTGTAGATCGATCCCCTGAAGAGAAGTGGCAGATCCTGCAAGAAGACATCAAGTTCAGGAACACCTTGGAGACGTGTCGGCGTCACAGGATCGCTCCGAATCACTTCTGGCGCTGGAAGGATGAAGCGGAAGAGGGAGTGCAGGCAGCACTGGAGGGAGAAGCCCTGCCGTACCGGGAACGCAGAAGGACCGCCGTATTCGGCAACTGGAACGCACACTGGGAGAGTCGCTGCAGATCGGAAGTCTAAAAACGTCGTTGGGGAGTGAGCTGCAGTGAAGGTCACTCCCAGGCGCGGGAGATCCTGACGCAGGGTTGCGCAGCCACGCTGGTAGCGGTGACGGCTCATCAAGCCGTGCTACTGGTACAGCTCGGCCGTCGCTAGAGTTCCTGCCCCGTTGAGTCCTCCTGTCACAAGGACTGTTCCGTCTTTCAGCAACGTCGCTGTGTGCACGATGCGCGGAGTCAACAAGCCGCCTGTCCCGGTGAAAGTGCCACTGTTGGGATCGAAGAGCTCCGCGGCCGAGAGGATATCCACGTTGGCGTCAAATTCAGATCCTCCCGCCATAAGTACCGTCCCATCGCTGAGCATAGTCGCGGTGTGCCGTTGGCGCGTACTTGTCATGGCGCCGGTGGTAGAAAAACTTCCGATTACCGGATCGTACAACTCCGCAACGGCGTTCTTAGAGTTTCCTCCCGCTATGAGCACCTTGCCGGAGTTCGGCCCGGTGGTCAGTAAAGTCGCCGTATGGAAGTTTCGTGCCACTGTCATAGGGCCGGTGGTCGCCGAGAAAGTTTTTGTCGTGGGGTCGTATAGCTCTGCTGTCGCGAGAGCCGTATTTCCGCCAAGTCCTCCCGTAATGAGGACTTTTCCGTTGGTAAGCAAGATGGCGGTGTCCTCGGAACGCGCGGTGACCATTGTGCCTGTCGTCGGCGTGAACATTCCAGTGCCTGGATCGAATAGCTCCGCCGTTAAAGTATTTCCACCAGTGATTAGGACTTTTCCGTCGGCCAAAAGAGTCGCGTTATGACCAGTCCGGGCGACGGTCATACTGCCTGTTGTCAGCGTGAACATCCCGGTGCTTGGATCGAAAACCTCCGCAGTCTCTAGGGCGGCGTTACTGTTATAAACATCAGTTCCGCCCGTTATAAGGACTTTCCCAGTGTTCAGCAACGTCGCTGTATGACCATCGCGGTCCACGCTCATGCTGCCCGTGCTCGGCGTGAATTTTCCGGTGCCAGGATCATATTTCTCCGCACTGGCAAGTCCTGGGGCTCCCGCGACCAGCACCGTTCCGTCCTTTAACAGGGTGGCGGTGTGATGATAACGCGGAGTTCCCATGGCCCCCGTGGCTTTGAAACCATGTGGGTAAACCTGAAGGTTGAAAGCTTGTGTGGCAGACATTTGGCCGAGCGAGTCCTCCACCGTCACCGTGATGGGGAACGATCCAATCATTGTCGGTGCGCCGGAGAGAACCCCGGCACTGGTGAGCGGCGTAATGCCGGGAGGCAGCGCGCCTTTCTCAGCCCAGTTCTGATAGGGTGGAAGCCCGGCGCTGGCCGCAAACGTGTAACTAAACGGCTGGTTTACCGTGGCGCCAGGAAACAAAGGAGCGGTGCTGACTACTGGAGGCGGCGGATTGTTGATGACGATGGGGTAGATAACAGTCTTAGGAGCGGGGGGCAGCCCGGTATCGCTCAGAGTCACCATCACGTTGTAGGTTGCAGCTGACCCTGGTGTTGGAGTGCCGTTGATCAAATATTCTATGACCGGGAACGAGACGAGTTCTAAATTCAGTCCGGGCGGCAGCGGGGTCGCGGTCCACGAATAGCCCCCTACTCCTCCTGTGCCGGTAAACTGGAACCCGTCGTAGACTGTTGTCAGAATGCAGTCCACCTGCGAGCCTACATGCGAACAACCCGGCAAGTTCCCCCCTCCACATGCAAAAGTGTTTGGGACGCAGGGACTACACGGCCGGCTTTGACCATTAAAAATGCATTTTTCATATATCGTGTTGGTCGGGCCGTACTTCGAGGCGACAGTGCCAGCTGGTGGAGGGCCGGAAGTGATCGCAAGCGCGGGCGTTGCGGTAACGGTGATCGAATTCGTAGTTCCTTTAATGGAAGGCGTAACCGTGTCGGTAGCCGTAACGGTTTGGGAACCGGGGGTTTCTAGCGTGACCACGAAGCCCTGGGAAGCGCTGGGCAGCGTAACGCTGGCTGGCAGGATGGCTGCGCCGTCCGAACTTGTAATGTGGACTGTCCCGGAATAGCTGCTGGCCGGGTTATTTGAGGCGTCAAGCGGAGTAATACCAATGTTGATGGATCTCCGAGTATTTGCGGTAGTCTGAGCGGTGACAGAAAAATGAGTCGCGGGACCGCTGGCGCTGATGGCGAAGGAAGTGCCGGTGATGGAGGCGGTGACCGCGTCGGTCGCCATGATGGTTTGGCTGCCGGAGGTCTTCAGCGTTGCCGAGAAGGTTCCCGCCCCATTCATGAGTGTTGAGTTGGCTGGCAGAATCGCGCTGGCGTCGGAGCTGGAAAAGTGGACAGTGCCCGCGTAGGTCGTAGCCGTATTGCTGAACGAATCGAGCGCGGTCACCGTGAAGCTGAATGGCGTTCCGGTGCTTGCGGTGGAGGTGGCCGGGGAGACGGAAAGCTTAGACGCGGGAGCGGAGCCGATTGGGATGGAGCTCGAAGTGCCGGTGAGCAAATCCGTGCCGGTAACCGTGACGGTTTGGGGGCCGGCGGTCTTCAACGTGACCGACCCGGTTCCCGTCCCGTTCGTAATCGTTGAGCTAGCCGGCAGTACTGCCTGGGCGTCAGAGCTCGTGAAATGCACTGTCCCCGAGTACGTGGCGACGGCGCTATTGTTGGCGTCGAGCGCTGTGACGGTGATGTTGAAAGCTGTCCCGGCGGCCGGCGAGGGGATGGTCGACGTGACGGAAAAGTGGCTGGCCACCTGTTGGGGAGTCGTAGTAGTCGAACCACATCCATTTATCAGCCGCAGACCGCAGATTGAAAGTAAAACCATCAGAGCTTTTTTCATAACGTCTTCCCAAGTTTACGTTCGGTTCGTGAAGGCACGATTCACACCCCATGGGTGACCCGCCGCGCCGAAGTCGGTGGCGTTCCGAAGTGACGATTGCATTTCTTCCTATCAACTCCATGCGCGAAACAGCTCGGAAATCGATCATGGCCATCAGCATTCTTTTTGCGGAGAGGAGCCATGCGAAGCTGGGGTGCAAAGGGGAGGCTGGTGTATACTCCGCCCCAACGGAAGTTCTGCATTATCAATGCGGGAGCTATGTCTGATACGCACGAAGTAACTCTCTTACTGGCCGCATGGGCGAACGGTAACCAGCAAGCCCTCGATGACCTCACGCCCCTCGTTTACCGCGAACTCCGCCAGCTTGCCGCCAGCTATCTGCGCAAAGAACGCCAAGGGCACACGTTGCAGCCGACGGCGCTCGTGCACGAAGCTTACGTGCGGCTCGTCGATCAGACGAATCCGACCTGGCAGAGCCGGTCGCATTTCTTTGGAGTAGCGGCGCGCCTAATGCGCCAAATCCTGGTGGACCATGCCCGCCGGAAGCAAGCGGGCAAGCGTGCGGGGATCAAAGTGCCGTTGGATGCGGCAGTGAGCTTTCAGCAGGAGCGAAGCCGGGACCTCATCGCCCTGGACAGCGGTCTCACGGCCCTCGAGAAGATCGATCCGCGAAAGTGCAAAGCCGTCGAACTTCGCTTTTTCGGCGGGCTCTCCATGGATGAAATAGCCCAAACGTTGGACGTGTCCGCGATTACTGTCCGCCGCGACTTGAGGATGGCGGAAGCCTGGCTTCACCAGGAAATGCAAAACAAATAGGTGCCACGTGACTCCGGAGCGCTGGGCGCAGATCGAGGAGCTGTTCCATCGTGCGGCGGAGTGCGCCCCGGAACGCCGTACTGCACTGCTGGACGCGGCTTGCGGAAACGATCCAGGGCTCCGGCGAGAAGTGGAGGCGCTGCTCTTCGGCGATGGAGACGCGGGTGGTTCCGTGCGGGCCGCCGTGCTCGGGGGACTCGACAACATCGGGTTCCCCCTGACGGGCGAAACTATTTCTCATTACCGCATTTTGGACGGGCTCGGTGGCGGCGGCATGGGCTTAGTGTACCGCGCGGAGGATATCAAGCTGGGTCGCCGAGTAGCGCTCAAGTTTTTGCCGGAAGAATCCGTCGAGGATCCCGCGGCGCTGAGGCGATTCGAACGGGAAGCGCGCTCGGCTTCGGCGCTGGAACATCCCAATATTTGTCCCATCTACGAATTTGGCGAGCATGAGGGTCAACCCTTCCTGGTGATGCAGTTGCTCGAAGGGCAGACGCTGCGTGAATGGATCGCTGCAGCAGGTCCAGGGAAACCGCCGCTGGAACTCAGCAAACTGCTCGATCTCGCGGTTCAGATCGCGGATGGGTTGGACGCGGCGCATCAGAAAGGCATCATCCATCGAGACATCAAGCCGGCAAATATCCTCGTAACCCGCGAGGGCGAAGCCAAGATTTTGGATTTTGGTTTGGCGAAACTTGCCAGTGTTTTATCGGTAGACGGGGATGACCCGGAACACAGACCCCGCGGCGACGACGGCGCAGAACAGACAACCCGCGAGTCCGCGCCGCTCTCCACTCACGATCTCTTCCTTAGTCGCACCGGCGTGGCCATGGGCACGGCAGGTTACATGTCGCCGGAGCAAGTGCGCGGCGAGAAGTTGGATGCGAGAACGGATTTGTTTTCCTTTGGTTTGGTGCTGTATGAAATGGCCACGGGGAAACGCGCGTTCGCGGGCGACACCGGGCCAGAGCTTCAGGAAGCCATCCTCACGCAGATGCCCAGCCCCGCGCGGAGAGTGAATCCCGAGGTACCCGCCAAGCTGGCCCAGATCGTTCACCGGGCGCTCGAAAAAACTCGCGAAGCGCGATACCAATCTGCTTCGGAGATGCGCGCTGATCTGGAGACTTTGCAACGGGAGTTGGAACCGAGGCCTCGCGCTCGGTGGCGGGTCATGGCGGCCGCAGGCGTCGTCGTACTATTCATCGCGACGGGGGCTTTCTGGTTCGCCAAACGCCAGCGGCAGTCTCCTGCGGCTGTGCCACAGCTCAATTTGCGGCAACTCACCAGTAACTCGAGCGAGAACGGGCCGGCGGGCGGTGCCATCTCGCCCGATGGGAAATTCCTGGCGTACGCAGATAGGGTGGGGATGCACCTCAAACTCATCGAAACCGGCGAAACGCAGACCTTCCATAAACCGGACGAGGTCAAGAGCAATTGGGTCAGCTGGGAGATTGTCGCATGGTTCCCTGACGGCACCAGGTTTATCGCCAGTGCCTATCGGCACAGGGGTGACACCACCTATCGGAATTCCCAAGGCACCAGTGTTTGGATTGTCTCCCGGTCGGGTGGGCCTCCCCATAAGCTCCGCGATGAGGCCGCCGCCGATTCTGTTTCGCCGGATGGCTCGCTAGTCGGTTTTGAAACAAACCCGGGCAGGCTTGGCGACCGCGAAATCTGGGTGATGCGTCCTGATGGGGAACAGGCCAGGAAGGTCTTTGATGTCGATGAGAACAGTACGATTTATGGGCTCGGATGGTCGCCGGATGGTCAACGCGTCATTTACGGCAGGGAGGAGGGGCGCCACGGTAACTTTGCCTTCGTAAGCGGCGATCTCAAAGGCGGACCTCTCACCACCATCCCTCCCCCTTCTGACCCGAAAAGAATCCAAGGTTTTTTGTGGTTGCCCGATGGCCGGATGCTTTACGGAATGGACGAGCCGGGGTTCATGTATGCCTGCAATTTTTGGCAGATACGCATGGACCCACGAGGTACTAAATTCATCGGGAAGCCTCAGCGCGTCACGAACATCGCAGGATTTTGCGCCAATCTCGCAAACGTGACGTCGGACGGCAAACGGCTTGCATTTTTTGAATGGAGACCTAATACCAATATATATGTGGCTGACCTTCAAGCCGGCGGGACGCGCGTCACCACCCCAACTCGCCTTACGATGGAGCAGAGCTGGAATGAGCCATTCGGATGGACAGCCGATAGTAAGGCCATTCTTTTTGATTCGAACCGTCGTACTGACTCAATGGTGCTCTTCAAACAACGTCTCGACGAGGACACAGCTGAGCCCATCATGCCAATAAGCAAGGACCAGGATTTAGGAGGCGAATGCGTAAGCCCTGAGGGCTCATGGGTTTTCTACCAAGTGACATCGAATGACAAATCGCCAGGCAAACTGATGCGGGTCCAGGTCACGGGAGGATCTCCGCGGTTGGTGTTGACGGCTGACATGGATGGAGCACCGCGATGCACGAAATCCCCAGCAACTCTGTGTGCCATCGCAGAACGAAGCGCGGATCGCAAACAGCTTGTCTTCACGGCCTTCGACTCGGTGAAAGGCCGCGGACGTAAGCTCGCCGAATGGAGTACTGACGCGACGTCTGACTACTATTGGGATCTTTCCCCCGACGGTACTCGCATCGTCCTCCTCAAGAACCACGAAGGACGAATACAAATTCTTTCGCTGAACGGCCGCGTGCCGCAGGAGATCACCGTGAAGGGATGGAATACCTTGTCAACTGCGGCTTGGTCGGCAGATGGGAAAGCTCTATTTGTCTCCAGCTACTCGGAGCGAGGGGCCGTCCTGTTGAGCGTGGACCTGCAAGGCAACGCTCGACTACTGTGGGAAAACACGGGCGGCATCGACACATACGGTGTGCCTTCCCCCGATGGCCGCCATTTGGCGATGCGCGCATGGCACGTGGAAGGCAACATGTGGATGATGGAAAACTTCTGAGCGCAATGCTCACTTGGCTCTTCGCCCAATTGCAGCTCGCGAAGTCTTGCGTTTCAGGATTAGAACTGAAGCTGGAATTTTAGCTGGATCATGCGGCGAGAAACATTCGCCTGGAGCGTTGAGCCGAGAATACCGGTCGGGGCCTGCTCCAGGTAGCCAATCTGGCCGTAGGTCGAGTCCGACATCCAATGATACACGGGATGAAGGTACAGTCTGACTCTCAGCGAAAGCTGAGTCAGATCGCATAACCCGAAGGTCGTCAGTTCAAATCTGACCCCCGCAACCAATTGTTAGTTGAATGAGAAAGGGCTTAGAGGACCTCCTCTGAGCCGTTTCGCTTTTTACGCCCAATTAACTACGTCCAAAACTCGCTCCAAGCTGCGTTCCTAAGTTGCCGCGATTCGCCTTCGGTCTTCGCCGATCACTTGCGTATCGTTTGTCTCCGTCACTTTTTAACATCACCGTGGCCCGTTAGCACGATCCTGCCGTTTGCTTTAGAGAGAGCAACGTCTTGAAGCAGTGGCGGTTTTTGCCCACCTTCCTAATTTTTGATGCTGGTGTCTGCCGGAACGCTCCGCTTAACGGCGGCGCCGCGCGGGTCCCCAGTCACGCCTTCGGATTCCGGAGCGCGGCCTCGAGCATATTTTTTGTGCTCCACGAACTCAGCAACCAGCGGGACAGACGTTGCAGCCAACTTGGGAGTCACGCGCCTAAGCCAGGCTTCCTCTACTAAGAAATATCTGATGTCGTGAGGTTGTGCCAAGACCAATAATAGTTGACTTCACTTGTGGCCTGGGCTTAATGTCTCCTCCACGGAACGATCGAAATGGGCACGAATATCTCCGACCGCGCATAGGCCGATTCAAGTTGATAAGCAGTTATGGATCAAACGGGGGCTTTTGATCATGCGCAAGTATTTCTATTTCCTGTTGCCATGCATTTTGTTGCACAACTTCTCGATACCAACCTCCGGCGCGCAAGAGCGCAAGGCTACCATCAGTGGTCACGCCACGGACACGAACCAAGACCCATTGATCGGCGCACGCGTGGAGCTGCAGCCGCTGGGGGAAACCGCGACTACGGACAGCTTGGGACAATTTACGATTCCTGATGTGACGCCCGGCAAATACGTGCTCACGGTTTCTTATTTAGGATTTGATCCGTTCTCGAAGGATGTGACGGTCGGCTCCGGAGCTACGGTAAATGTGGATGCCGTGCTGCAGATCGCCACGGTCAGTCAAGAGGTCATCGTTCGTGGTGAACGCGAACGCGGTGAGATTGAAGCGCTCAATCGTGAAGAAACCGCCGACAATATTGTGCAGGTGCTCCCTGAGGACGTAATCACCAGCTTGCCGAACACAAATATTGCAGACGCGGTTGGCCGCCTGCCCAGCGTATCGCTGGAACGGGATGAAGGAGAAGGCAAGTACGTTCAGATTCGCGGCACCGAGCCTCGCCTCACCAACGTGACGGTCGATGGCGTGCATCTGCCGTCCCCTGAAGCTGTGCGCAACGTCAAGCTAGATGCCATTCCCGCGGACCTCGTCGATTCCATAGAGGTCAACAAAACACTTTCTGCCAATCAAGAGGGTGACGCCATCGGCGGTTCCGTAAACCTGGTAACCAAGAAAGCTACGGACCAGCCCTATGTCACCGTGCTTGCCATGGGCGGCCATACTCCCATTGAGGGGGGCCGGAACCTCGATCAGTTCGCTGGGACCGTTGGCAAGCGCTTCGGCAGAGAAAAGCGCTTCGGCGTAATGTTTACCGGCAGCTATGATTGGAACGGCCGCGGAGTAGACGACGTCGAACCCGCACCAGGAACCACGAGCATTGCTAATGGCGATTTCGCCGACGGCGTTCCTGTGTTTTTCGGCGAGGACCAGCGGCAATTCTGGTATGACCGCACGCGCTTTGGTTTTGGCCTCAGCACTGATTACAAGCTGGGCGCCGGAGCGTTTCTCTACGTCCGCGGGATATTTTCCGAATTCAAAGATGGCGGGCAAAACTGG
>Ga0210384_10004587_pt1 | contig 15349 bp, 14 predicted proteins | sample IncBWH2MmetaG_FD_160574 | JGI IMG/M metagenome (GOLD analysis project Ga0210384, IMG submission 160574) | Forest soil microbial communities from Barre Woods Harvard Forest LTER site, Petersham, Massachusetts, United States - Inc-BW-H-2-M | ecosystem: Environmental > Terrestrial > Soil >...
TCTTCCGGCCTGGTCCGAGCGGTCAACATCAGTAAGGGTATATAGTTTTGCGCTTGGCGCAGCTCTCGAGCGACCGCAAAACCGTCCTTGCCCGGCAGCATAACGTCGAGTATCAAGGCGTCGAACACTTCCTTCTCCTTCAAAAGAAGCGCTAGAGCGTCCTCCCCTTTGTCGGTGACGTGTACCGAGTGTCCCTCTGCTTCGAGGTTAAAGCGTAGCCCTTGCGCCAGGTGCGCTTCGTCTTCGACCACTAGAACCCGGCTCATGCGCGGTATACCCGGGGCAGCCGAATCGTAAAAGTGCTGCCTAACCCTTCACCTTGACTCTCCGCGTAAGCATCTCCCCCATACCGCCGCACTACCGCCCGCACGATGAAAAGCCCCAAGCCCGTGCCCTTTACTTTGCCGGTGGCAGGATTCTGGATGCGGTAGAAGCGGTTGAAAATACGCTTCAATTCAACGCGGGGGATGCCAATCCCTTGGTCACGCACGCTAAAGAGGATGCTATCGATATCCGGTGTACGAACGTCAACCACAATGTTCTTTTGCTCACCGGAATACTTGATGGCGTTGTCCAGCAGGTTGAAAACAGCGGTACGCAATTCTTCGTGATTGCCCATCACCACCAAATCCTGCGGGGGCTCAGCCCCAAAACGAAGGTTTTCCGGTTTTAGATTGTGCCGCAGACGAGCAAGTTCCATCGTGTTGCGAGCCACTTCGGCAAAGTCCACCTCCTGCCAATTCCTTCGGCTGCCGTGGCGCGCTTCGCCCGCTTTCAGAACCTGCTCGACCGTGCCGAGAAGGCGATCCGAATCCTCCAGCATGATGCGGTAAAAATCGCGCCGCTTTTCCTCATCCAGTGGCCGGCTCTGCAGCGTCTCGAGATACAGGCGTATCGAAGTTATGGGTGTCTTCAGTTCGTGGGTAACCGCGTTCAGGAAGCTGTCTTGCCGCTCATTTCGGCGGATTTCGCGGACAATGAAAATGGTGTTGACCACCAGCCCGGCGATGATCACGCCAAAGAAAATAATGCCCAAGACCAGCGGCACGACTTGCCGCCAGTGGAAAACAATCCAGGTGATGTTCAGGAAGATCGCGAGAGCAACCAGGCAAGCGCCTAGCGTGATGAAGAACGCGATCGCTTTCGTTCGACTGGTGATACGCATTTGCCGCTAGTTTAATTCATCGGCGCATGCGCCGCACTAAGACGGCGAGCCGGTGGGCTCAATCTCCAACAGGGGTGGAAACCAGTGCTTCTTCTTCGACCAGCGGCTCGGGAGCGGCGATTGGCGACACCACGGCGGCAGGTTTCGCGGGCTGGGAAGCGCCATGCAGCTTCGGCAGCTTGATGTCCCAGGCCAAGCCCAACGTCTTCAGCGTCGCAATACCGTACCAGTTCACATCGACCTCGTACCACGTCAGGCCATGCTTGGCGGCTTGCGGCGCGGCGTGATGATTGTTGTGCCAGCCTTCGCCGAACGTCAGGATCGCTACCCAGAAACTGTTGGTGGAAGTGTCTCCGGTGAGAAAACGGCGCGAACCCCACATGTGCGTTGCGGAATTGACCAGCCACGTGGCGTGCAGCCCGACCACCGTCCGCAAAAATACGCCCCATAGTACGCAGGACCACCCGCCGACCAAGTACAGAATGGCGCCAAGTACCGCCAGCGGCACCCAATGGTACTTGCTGATCCACATATAAAACTTTTGCTTCCGGAGATCTGGAACATAAGGCAGCAACTCAGCCGTGTTTTGGTGCATGGCCTTGCCCGTGATGATCCAGCCCATATGCGCCCACAAACCGCCGTCATTGGGAGAGTGAGGATCGCCTTCTTTGTCGGTGTTCTGATGGTGAATTCGGTGCGTAGCAACCCAGGCTATGGGTCCGCCCTCCAGCGCCATCGTTCCGCAAATGGCCATCCAATACTCCAGCCATCTCGGCGTCTTGTATCCGCGATGCGTCAGCAGCCGGTGGTAACACATGCCGATTCCCATGCTGCCGGTAAGCCACCACAAAAAAACCGCTATGGCTAGATTTTTCCAGCTGAACATGAACAGCGCCGCTACGGCGCCGACGTGGAACGCCAGCATGAACAACGTAGTGGTCCAATTCAAAGGCTGCTGAAAAGTTCGATCTTGTTGGAGAATACTCATGATCCCAGGGTCCTCACACATTAATCACCGTAGCATGAGCCTTCGCGGTGCTTTGTAATACTTGTGTAAGGATTGCCGGGCGTGCGCGTAGTTGGCTACGAGGAAAGAAAATCGAACGTGCGCGCACAAAGATATAACATTTTCGTTACTGTTTTTGCCGAACGCGAAAACGACTGCGCAAAAATGGAATTGCCCGCGTCACAGTCTCTCCACTCGCTAGGGCCCACCGCGGAGTGGCGCGTGGCCTTTCGGCCAGTAGATTAGAGATGGGCAACAGGACAGGGTGGCAGTCCGCGACCAGCTTTACGAACGCGGTTAATGGCACCGCCAGCAACAATCCAATTGCGCCCCACAACCAACTCCAGAACAGCATTCCGACGGTGGCCGCCACTGGGCCAATGTTCACGCGCGAACCGATGAATTTCGGTATCAGCAGATTGGCAGACAAGAGATGCAACGCGATTACGGTGAACGCGATGACTAAGAACGGTCCCGCACTGCCGAATTGCAGTGTGGCCGCCAGAAGGGGGACAGCGCTGGCCAGGACAACCCCCAAAAACGGTATTAAGTTAAGGAATCCGCTGGCAACCCCCAGTGCGGTCGCTCCATCCATTCGCAGTGCCGCCAAGACTCCTATCATGACGGCCGCCATAATGGAGCCGATGATCAGGTTGCCGCCCGCAAATCCGCGGACCATGCGCGTTACGCGCGTTACAAAAGCAGGGACGTCCGTAACGGTGGCAAAAGTAGTACAGAGCCACTCATAAATGTGGTCCTTGCGAATCAGCATAAAGAACATGAGGAATGGAACCACACCGGCGATTACAATCGCGCCGCCCACCGAACCCACGCCTCTGGCGAGATAAGACGGCCAACTAGGCGTATCGTTGACTCTCACTTCCGGAACCTTCTTCGGTGCCGGTGCGGGGTTCAGCTTTCCCGCATTTTCTTGGATTTTCTGTATCCTCTTTGTGAGTGGTTCAATAGCCTGCCGAATCTTATCGGTATATTGCGGCAAAGTATCCATGAACGCCGCCGCCTTACCGTAGAACACCCAGAGCGCCGCGCTTACCAGCAGCACGCCGAACACAATAACCAGCGTGGCCGCTACGGAACGGGGTATGTGCAGTCTCACAAGACGCCCGACCAGCGGCTCCACAAGAATCGTTAGAAAGCCCGATAAAAGCAGGGTGATCCAAAACGAACTGGCGTAGAAAAAAAAGGTCACCGCCAAGGCGATGACCACCACCCATAGCAGAGCGGTGATGCGGCCCAGCAGTCGCTCGCGAGAGCCGTGATCCCCATTGGTATTGTTCATTTGCGCTGCCGAAGGCCTGCAGGTAGCGGATCCGGCGCTAAATCTGGCCCATAAGCAGCAGGATGACCAAGATCAGTAAAATGAGTCCTAGCCCGCCACTGGGGTAATAACCCCACCCTCGGCTGTACGGCCATGTCGGCAAAGCCCCAAGTGCTACCAGGAGTAGAATAACCACCAAGATTGTCAACATAAGTTAGAGCCTTCCGTCGAGAGAGTATGTGTTCATTCGCTCGGCTATTGAGCGCCTCTCGATGGAGAGTGGCAATCGGTTCAATCGTGTAGCGGAAGAACAGGAATAATGCTCTGGGAGAGGGCGGCCGCAGTTTCAGTAGTTTCGTGACCGTTCGTTAGGTTTTACGTTATGCAAAATACAGGGAAAATGGTATGTCAATCTAAGGTGTGACCTAATATCAATTACTTGCAAGCACTTGCGGGCCCCCTAGGGTCCCGCCAACCTTCTGATGAGGTAACTACCCTGCGTATATTAGTTGCTGACGATCACGACATTATCCGGCGCGGGCTGAAGCAACTCCTCACCGCGCACCATGGCTGGGATGTGGTAGCCGAGGCTAAGACCGGGCGGGAAGCTGTGACCATGGCCGAGCAGCTTAAGCCCGACGTCGTAGTGATGGACATCAGCATGCCGGAGCTTAACGGCCTGGAAGCTGCCCGGCGCATCCGCAAGAGCCTTCCCAAAACGGAAATCGTCATCTTGACCCTGCACTTTTCTGATCAACTCGTTCGCGATATTGTCGAGGCGGGTGTCCGCGCATACATCATGAAATCAGACGCCGACCGCGACCTGGTGGCGGCTGTGGAAGCGCTGGGTAACCACCGCTCATTCTTCACTTCGCGTGCGGCGGACATGTTGCTCGACGGGTTCTGCAAACAAAATACAGTTCCGGATCACATGGCCATCCTTCGCAGCCGGCTCACTTCGCGCGAACGCGAAATCGTGCAGCTGCTCGCGGAAGGGAAAAGCAGCAAGGAAGTCGCTGTGGCTCTCGGTATCAGCGTAAAGACCGCGGAAACGCACCGCGCCAATATCATGCGTAAACTCGAGTTGCATTCGGTCAGCGAATTAGTGCGTTATGCAGTGAGAAACCAGATCATCGAGGCTTGATGATTGGGTTCTCTGCATGTAGTTCATATCCTCTTAATCCAGCCTTAGCGCAGTATCCTCGGGTCGTTCTCCCTTCCCAGCGACTTTCCAGGAAGGGTGCATGCCAAAGATAATTGTTGTCGATGATCACGCGGTTATTCGTCGTGGTGTTCAAGGAATTCTCCGTGCTTTTCCTGAGTGGGAACTCTGCGGCGAAGCGGAAAATGGCCAGGAAGCCATCAAGCTTGCCGAATCGATAAAGCCGGAAATCATCATCATGGACGTCTCCATGCCTGGGTTGAATGGGCTGGAAGCCACTCGCATTATTCGCAACATCCTGCCCTGCGCCAAGATCCTACTGCTCACGTTACATTCGTCGTCGGAGTTGGTGCGTAGTGCCTTCCGCGCTGGGGCGCGCGGTTACGTCTTGAAATCAGACGCCGAACACGAATTGGTGCGTGCGCTAAATGTATTGGCTGGCGATGGAACCTATGTCAGCCCGGGTATCGATCAGCATCTGGCCAAGCAGGCCATCATGGAAGAGTCCCGCGCTCCCAATTGAGCTGCCGCCTGCATAGAGGTACCCCTCTTGGCAAGCCTTCATACAGCCCATTCCCTATGGCCCGTCGGCTGGCCCAGCAACAGAATTCCCACAGGAGGTAAATCTCTGTGACCAATGGACGTGGGACGATCACGACATTTATAGCCGGGCTCGGAATCGGCATGGCCGTAGCACTGCTTTTTGCGCCCCTTTCCGGCGAAGACACCCGTGAGTGGCTGATGGACAACGCAGAACACCGCTTGAGGGGAATTCGTCGTCAAGGACGCCGCTGGGTATATCAAGTTCAAGATGTTCTTGATAATAGCGAGGATCGCGTCAAAAAAGTTCTTCGGACTAGCAAGAATGCCCTGGATTCGGTCGCTGCCCGCCTCGATTAAAGCCAACGCGATCAGCCTCACTCGTCCGGTCCATTTCTACCCGCACTTTGAAAAGAGGGAAATTGTCATGCCAGAAAACGATGTTATCGAACGCGCGCATCGTGACGCCGAGGAGGGCAAGTCGCCTTCGACGCAAGCCGGTGAGTTCGTTCGCGAAGAAATTGAACACGTACGCGAAGGAAAACACGGCGCGCGCTCCCCAAAACAAGCCATCGCGATTGGATTGTCAAAAGCTCGCCGAGCAGGAATCAACGTGCCGCCGCCGAAAAAGAGCAGCAGCTCTCAAAAAGTGCGCCGCCAAGCCCAACGCGACTTGAGCAAAGGGCGCAGCGGTAGCAGGAAAACGTCGGCTTCACGTTCCCGAGCAACCTCCAACGCGCTGCGGCGCGAGAGCAAGAGTTCCGTTTCGCATGCAGCGCTTTTGCGGCAGGCTAAGGGCAGCGCACGAAAACGCGGCCCTGCAGCTCGGCATCGGGCCGCAACATCCGCGGTGCGCACGAAGAGGCGCGCCGGGAGGAGAACGGCGGGCGCGAAAGCGAGAAGGCGCTAACGCAGATCCGGATTTCGGCTCGGCGCGTTCGGTGAGATCGGATCGTGAGGCGGAATTTCAGGCCGAGGCGGCTGCGGACCTGGTGATCCGGTTTCGTTGGTCGACGTCCTCCTCGGTCAAGGGACGAACCACCCAGCTTTACCGGACGTCTCCGGGCTGGCTCAAGCCAATCCCTGATTGAGCGAACCGCACTATCGGCACAATCTGATATCCCGGGCTCGCATGGTCAGGCCCCAGTCTGTTTGCACTCGGGAGGCAAAGGAGAGACATGAAAGCGAGATTGCATAGTTTAGTGTTCCCGCTGCTCGTCGGAGGAATGCTGTCAGGATGTTCCACCAATCAGTCCCCAGACGTGACCGATAACATCCGCAAGTCCCTGGACCAGGCCGGATTTAAGGATGTCAGTGTCAGCGAAGACCGTGACAAAGGAGTAGTGACTCTCACGGGAAACGTCTCCACTGACACCGACAAACAACAAGCAGAATCCATTGCCAAATCGAACGCCGCCAGTCTTGTGGTTGCCGACCAAATCTCGGTACGCCCCCCAGGAAATGAAAGCGAGGCCAAGGCGGTCGATTCCGATCTCGATAAAGCCATTGAAAAGAACCTTGACGCCACGCTTGTCAAGCACCGCCTGAAGAAGAATGTGAAGTACGACGTAAAGAATGGCGTGGTTACTCTTACCGGCGATGTGCCGTCGCAGACGAAGCGCGAGCAGGTGGAAAAACTCGTTGCTTCCGTTCCCAACGTAAAGCAAGTGGTCAACGAGCTTGAAGTAAAGGGACAGAAGGCCAGCTCGACGAGCTGACTATCCAGAAACTCACTCTAGCGCAGAAAAAAGCCAGTTTGGACATAACCATCCAAACTGGCTTTATTTCTTACGCAAAATGAAGAAAGCCCGCACCAGTTCAGATTGGCAGCGTAAGAGCAGAAAAATCGAGACACGGAGTAGATCGAGATGACAGAAAAGGAGTTGATATGGCCGAGTATGTCGCGCGCTCGCGTCAACCTTGCAGCGCAATTTGTTCTGGATGAGTCAGAGCCACCAACTGCTGGCGCAATCTCACCCGCGCGCGGAACACTCGCGACTTCACCGTTGATACCGTAATCCCAAGCGCCTCGGCCAGTTCCCGGTTCGTCCATCCTTCTGCTTTCTGCAGTATGAACGTGTCCTGCAGAGAGGGATTCAGTCCGCAAAACACCTTGCGCGTCAGCTCTTTGCTCATATATTCGCGCTCGGGGTCCTGACGGCTGTCTTCGATCTCGGGGAAAGACCGCGGCTCATCCTCGGAGGCGTTCGCGTCATGGTAGTCAGAGATGCGCTCCGAATTGCGCTTACGCAGTTTCATAAGAGCTTCGTTGATCGTAATGCGAACCAGCCAGGTGGAAAATTGCGAGTTGCCTTCAAAGCGATTGATATTGTGGAATGCCTTGACCAGGACGTTCTGCAGGTTGTCTTCCGCATCCTCTCGGTTGCGCAGCATGTTCAAAGATAGTCCGTAGATCTGACCGGAGTGCCGCCGCACCAACTCGGTGAAAGCTTCTTCGTTGCCGGCTTGCGCCTTAGCAACCAGTACTCGTTCGGGAAGGCTCGCTTGGGTTTCCATGCGGAAACACTCCTTTGGACCTAGAATCGCGTGCGATTCGTGCCCGGGGGCTGCTGGTTAATTTCCCGCCTAAAGTGCGAGCACGACGTGAGGACATCTGGCCGAGAGATCCACCGCTATTGAGGTATAAATCCGGTCTGTCATTTCAACAATACAGCGGAGGCTGTAACGCAAAAGGCGATGAGCGTGTACCTGGAATGTTCTGTCAAAGTGCTCGGCAATGTGAATTTTGCGAAGGGGCGTTTCAGAATGAACCAAATGCAGTGCTGCCGTTCGGCATTGGAAACGCTACTCTCCCGGTCCCTCCGTTCACACATCGCAACTGCATTGTTTTCAGCATCTTAACTTCCAAATTACCTCGGTGTGTGGCCTTGCGCTTGCCGCACTGGCCACGTTGAATTGTGTTTCACGCACCCCATCGCGTTTACCCAACGGCACCGAGTGTATTGTGCGACAGCAGAGTTGTCGCCCTCGGATTCCTCTTGTTGGCTTGCCTGGTTGCCGGTGCCGCGCTTCCCCTTTGCGCTCAGCAATCGACGGCCGCCGAATACCGCAGCAAGGCCCACTTCTTGGCCACCATCCCCAGCTTTGTCGATTGGCCCGACTCCGCATTTTCGTCCCAGCAGTCTCCCTTTGTGATGTGTGTGCGCGGCGATTTCTCCTTCGGGACCTCACTCGCCGAACTTGCTCGTAACTCCTCTCCGCATGGCCGAAGCTTGGTAGTCCGCTGGGTGCACAAAGACTTGGAGCTTCGCGATTGCCAGATCGCTTTCATTAGCCGCTCGGAAGCCAAGCGCTACACAAAGCTCCTGCAGGCTCTGGAAGGAACCGACATGTTGACTGTCGGGGAAACCCCAGATTTCCTCGCTGCCGGCGGAATCATCAGCTTCGCCTTGGAGAGAGAAGCTCTGCAGTTCGAGGTGAATCTCCTGGCGGCTGAAAACGCGCATTTGAAAATTAGCTCCCGCTTGTTGGCCCTGGCCCGCCGGGTCCTTAACAAAATCGAGGCAGCCAAGGGCTAACATGACTTCTTCGTTTCTTCGCGCTCTGTCCATCCGGCAAAGGTTGCTGCTCTTGACTATGCTCACCAGCGGAATTGGCGTGCTTCATGGGTGTGCCGCCTACGTCATCCTAGATTATCGCGAGGGGCGCCGCCAAAGGATCGAAGAAATTCACTCCTTAGCCGCTCTGATTGGCACTAACGCGACTGCCGCGCTGGCCTTCGATGACGCTTCAGGCGGTGCAAAGCTACTCGAATCTTTGCGTACCCGTCCGCATATCCGCTTCGGAGTCTTGTACCGTCCCGATGGAGCTTTTTTCGCCTCTTATATTCGAGCCGACCTGGCCGGAAAGCTGTTGGTCCCCGGTATCGACCACTCTGGTGAGATCTGGGCGCAAGGTCGCTTGAAGCTCACTTCACCGGTCTTCCTCGACGGCCGTAATTTGGGCACCCTGTATCTTGAAAAGGACCTGGACGACCTCCAGGACCGCGCGCGTCAGTCCCTACAATTGACCGCTGTAATCGCTGCAGTCAGCCTGTTAATCGTTTATTTCTTGACTGCGGCGCTACATCGCTCGGTCACCAGCCCCATTGTCCAGCTAGCGGAAATCGCTCGCTGGATTGCCACCGAAAAGACCTATTCTCTCCGCGCTCCTCCGTTGCCCGGTAAGGAACTCAAGCAACTTGGCGCCGATTTCAACCACATGCTCGAAGAGATCGGCCATCGTGACGCAGCGCTCACCGAGGCTCGCGACATGCTCGAGATCCGCGTCGCCACCCGCACCGGCGAATTGGAGCACGAAATCGAAGAACGTCGCCGCGCCGAAGCCTCTCTGCTGGAGCGTACGAACTTTCTGGACACACTGGTGGCGAGCAGCCCCATCGCTGTGATGGTCGTCGGTCTGGACGGACGCGCACAACTCGCCAACCCTGCCTTCGAACTCCTCTTCGGTTTTCCGCAACACGAAATAATTGGAAAGCCTGTACGCGATTTGATTGCCGGTGGCAGTCTTGGGAAGGAAGTGGAGACCAACGTTTCTGAGGTACTCGCCAAACAGACGGTGCATAAGACGGCGCAACGCCGCCGCAAGGACAGTCAGTTGGTCGACGTCGAGATTCATGGCGTACCGCTCCTCAGAAATGGGGACGTCCGCGGCTTCCTGGTCCTTTATCAGGATGTTACCGAGCGTCGCAAAGCCGAGCAGAAGCTTCGTGAACAATCCACCTATCTCCACACGCTCATCGAAGCAAATCCCATTGCCATTGTTGCCGAGAACGCACAAAACCAGATCGAGCTATGCAACCGGGCCTTCTGCGATCTATTTGGCTATGGGCATCACGAAATGACAGGCAAGTCGATCGACGAATTGATCGCCCCCGAACATTTAAGGGGCCAGGCCCTTTCCATCACCAGCCAAGTCATTTCCGGAGAGTCATGCCATGCCATTGTGCAGCGCCAGCATAAGGATGGTCACCTGATAGACGTAGAAGCCTTCGGCGTTCCGTTCTTAGTCGATGGTGTGTTGCACGGCCAGTTTGGGCTCTACACCGACATCAGTCAGCGCCTTAAAGCCGAAAGAGCTCTTAAGGAGAGTGAGGAACTCTTCCGGACGCTAAGCGCCGCAGCTCCCGTCGGTATCTTCATGGACGATGGCCACGGCAATTGTCTGTACGTGAATGAACGGTGGACGGAAATGACTGGAATGTCGGCCGCCGAGGCCATGGGCAAAGGTTGGCTTGCTGTTACTCACCCCGATGACAGGGAACACGTGATTAAGGAATGGCTCGCCACAACGGAGGCGCGAAAGCTTTTCAATTGTAGCTATCGCTATGTCGCAAACACCGGCAAAGTCGTTCGCGTCGATGTGATCGCGCGCGCCATTTCGGCCACCGGCGACGGCTCCCGGGGGTACATAGGCGTCGTGCAAGACATTACAGAGAAATACGAAGCCGCCGAGCGCCTCCGCGAAGCAAAAGACGCGGCCGAAGCCGCCAGCCGCGCCAAGAGCGAATTTCTTGCCAACATGAGCCACGAGATTCGCACGCCGATGAACGGGATTATCGGCATGACCGAGCTCACCCTGGACACCCAGCTTACTGCCGAGCAGCGCGATTATCTCACCATGGTCAAGTCCTCTGCGGATGCTCTCCTGGGGATCATCAATGACATTCTCGATTTCTCGAAAATCGAGGCTGGCCGTCTGGAATTAGAGTGCGCGCCGTTCTCTCTGCTTGACTGTATTGAGGACGCTCTTCACCCGCTGGCGGCCCGCGCCCAACAAAAGGGCCTCGAACTGACCTGGGCCATTGAAGGCGATATTCCTGACCTCATCCTTGGTGACTCCACGCGCATCCGGCAAGTCCTCATCAATCTCGCCGGCAACGCCATCAAGTTCACCAAGGAAGGCTACGTGAGCGTCAAAGCGGAGCGCCATCCTGACAATTGCCCGACCGCGGCCATTCGTTTTTCTGTCACGGATACCGGCGTGGGCATCGCGCCCGATAAGCACAAAAGAATCTTCGAAGCTTTTTCGCAGGCCGACACCTCTACCACCCGTGAATTCGGCGGCACGGGTCTTGGTCTTTCCATCTCCGCGCGACTGGTGAAATTGATGGGCGGCGACATAACCTTGAACAGCATCCCGGGTAAGGGTAGTGAATTTTCTTTTACCGCCCATTTCGATCCCGCGCCAGCTGATCAAAGCCTGGTCGCAGGCCGGCTCGACCCCGACCTTACTGGAAAATCGGTGCTGGTCGCCGACGACAACCACGTGAATCGCGAACTCTTGGCTGGGCTACTTCCTAAGTGGGGCTTGCTCCCAGTGCTCGCTTCCGATGGGTTTGAAGCGCTCGCAACATTCGCGGATAGCGTCGCGCAAGGCAGACAATTCCCCTTGGTGCTTCTCGATCGCAACATGCCCCGAATGGATGGCTACGAGGTCGCCGAACGGCTCCTCCGAGCTTCCACCAAACCGCCCCCGGTCATTCTCATAATGTCTTCGTCCAGCTCACCGGATGCCGAGCGCCTTAAACGTGGCATAATTTTCCGCCATCTCGCCAAGCCCCTCCGCCGCGCCGCGCTTCTCGCTGCCATTCGCCAGGCACTCTCGTGCACCGCCCCTGTGCCTGTCCGTTCAACGCCTATCTTTTTGCAACCGGGAACCCGCAGGCTGTCGATCCTCTTGGTAGAAGATAATGTCGTGAACCAGAAACTTGGCATTAGCCTGCTGGAGAAAATGGGCCACGAGGTAACTCTCGCTGCGAACGGGCTGGTAGCCGCCGATGCGGTGCGCTCCAGACAATTCGACCTTATTTTGATGGACATTCAGATGCCGGTGCTCAGCGGCCTGGATGCCACCCACGCGATTCGCGCGTGGGAGCAAGGTCGTCAGCGCACTCCAATCATAGCAATGACCGCCCATGCGATGGTCGGGGACGCAGAGAAGTTCATGGCCGCCGGAATGGATGGTTACGTCTCCAAGCCCATTGAGGTCGGTATCTTGCGCGCCGAAATTGACCGTCTTTCGCAGCCCAACATTGCAAATGAAAAGGAAATCATAATGAACCACACCAGTCCAACAACGGCCGTGGTCAATTTTTCGGAATTGCTCGCCCGCGTCGACAATGATCGCGATCTGTTGCGCGATCTCCTATCCATTTTCAAAGAAGAATTTCCAGGCTACCTGAAGTCTCTGCAACAGGCTGTAATGCGGAAAGATGCTGCTCAGACCGCAAGCGTCAGCCATACGCTGAAAGGTATGCTGGCGAATCTTGCGGCATCAAAGGCTGCCGCGTCCGCATCGCAACTTGAGCAGCTCGCGCGCGTCGCAGATTTGGCTTCCTTACCTGCCGCCTTTGCCGAATTCGAACGAGAGGTGCAAGGTCTGCTCCCCGAAATGGAGCACCACATGGTCGAGGTTCGCCGGTGAAAATACTGATCGCCGACGACGACCCGCTATCCCGCCGGCTCCTGGAGAAAACGCTGATGCGCGCCGGCTACGAAGTCATCCCGGTTCCCAACGGCCGCCAAGCTGTCGAACATTTGAGCAAACCCGACGCGCCGCGCCTGGCTTTGCTTGATTGGATGATGCCCGAACTGGATGGGCCCGGCGTTTGCCGCGAAACACGCAAGCATCGCGACCAGAATTACGTATACATGATTCTGCTTACCTCGCGCGAAGCTAAAGAAGACGTGGTCGCAGGACTGGAATCTGGGGCCGACGATTATTTGATCAAGCCCTTCAATACCCATGAGCTCAAAGCGCGCTTGCGCACCGGTGAACGCATCTTGCACTTGGAAGATCGCCTCGTCGAGGCCCGTGAGCAAATGCGTTTCAAAGCCACCCATGATCACCTGACCTCCCTGTGGAATCGCGGCGTGATCCTGGATCTCTTGGGCCGCGAACTCACTCGTTCGCAGCGCGAAAATGTTTGCACCGCCATCGTCTTGGGCGATCTCGACCACTTCAAGAAGGTCAACGACACCTATGGTCATCTGGTTGGAGATCAGGTGCTGCGCGAAGTGGCTCGCCGTCTGCTATCGTCCGTGCGCTCTTACGATTTTGTGGGCCGCTACGGTGGCGAGGAGTTTCTGATCGTGCTCAACAATTGCCGTCCCGATGCCGCCCTGGGCCGTGCCGAGCAGATTCGCAAGTCCATCTGTACTCGCCCTATACAGACCGACGCCGGCCCTCTGGAAGTCACCTTGAGTTCGGGATTGCTTCTGAGCACTGACTGGGGACACCGGCCGGCTGAGGACCTAATCCATGAAGCCGATTCCGCGCTTTATGCCGCGAAGACGGAAGGCCGCAACCGCGTGAAGGTAGCCAAACCCCACCAGGACAATGAAGCAGCCTTTGGAATGCAAATCGTCGCCGAACGGCTACGCTAATCCAATTCCACCCGCATGGCAATCACGTCGTGCAGAGCTGTAGTCGCCAGCCAACTCAACTCGTCTTGGACTTCGACATTGTCTGCGCCATCATGTTGCGCATCGCCGCGCTCGATCCCGGCGCATGCTTCTCTCGCCACGTTTCCAGCCGCTTATACGTCTCTTCGATGTTCGCAAACAGTCGCGGATTTTTGAACGCGGCTCGCCAAATCGGCACGATGGTCCGCATGCGATCCCACACCACCCAGATTTCCCCATTGCTTTCAAAAAACAGCTCGTCGTTGATCAGCCCGCGGTTCACGATGCTCGCCACCATGTCCCAATAGCTGATCACCATCCGAATGTAAGTGTTCTCTTCGCTTCCCTGTGGATACTTCTCCATCATGTCTTCCACCGACGTAGGATGGAAGTTTTCCACGAACCACGCGCGCGCTTGCCGCAGCCTCGGCTCCCGCCTCATGTCGTACAACCGCAGCATCAGGTTCACTTCCTCATAGCTCACTTGCGCCATGTTTCCCCCTCGCGCCAGTTGCCCGGTTGGCGCCTCCCCGATAGTTCTCGCCCTTACCTGCCGCTCACTGCCGCAATCCCTTGGCGCTGCAGCTCCAACTGAATTCGCCGCCTCAGTTCGCGGCACACCTCGTCCTGTCGCGTCGGCACAGTCCGTACCTGTAGACGCAGGGTGGTTCCGGTCGGGTCGTATCCCTGCACGCCGAGCACCCGCGGCCCGTCCACCAATGCTTGCGACCAGGCTGCGTCGCTACGCAGTTCTGCCGCCGCGCTTTCCAGCGCCTGCAATGTTTTTTCCAGCGCCATCCCAGCAGGCACCCCGATATCGACAAACGCCTGCGACCAGTCGCGGCTCAAATTGCTCACCGTCCGCATTTCTCCGTTTGAAAACGATACCAGCGCCCCGCGTCCGTCTCGCACCAGCGTCCGTCGCAGGGTTAATTCCTCCACGCGGCCCACAATATCTCCGGCTTGAATCGTGTCGCCGGTCACAAACTGATCCTCCAATGCGATCTGTAGTCCTGCCAACACATCGCGCAGCGTCTCTCTCGCGCCGATGCCAAACGCCAATATCGATGTTCCTGCAATCACCACCGCCGGCAACGGGCTGATGCCGAATTCCGGAAGCGCCGTCAACGTTGCCACGATCCAAATCACCTGGCGGCCGGTACGGTAGACCTTGTCCGCCAGCGCTTTCCTCTGCGCTTCCCTTTGTTGCACCACTTGTTGCGCCGCTTTCCCAGGCGCGCTAGCCGCTTTCACCAGTTTGTTTGCCGCTCCCCGCAGCAGCCGGACGCAGATCACCGCCAATACGACAATTCCCGCGAGATGAAGCACGTTGGCTATTGTGAAGTCGAGGAAATGGGTAAGAGGGCTGGACATCATCTTGTATGGGAGGGAAAGTATATCACTCGGGGTTGCGCGGCAAGAGTGGGGAGCAACCTTGAGTCGGAGCGCACCATGCTATCGTCCAGACGTCGCTTACTTCTCATGTCTCTTATCGTCTTACCCGAAATTGTTGCGCGCGCCCAGGAGTTTCCGAATCAGGACACGCCGCGCAACCGGCGTCGCCCGGACGGTTCCGAGGATCCCGTCGGCAACCCGAGCGCTCCGAATCCTTCCGCAGCCAGCAGCAAAGCCATGCTCGAAGAGCGCCAGAAAAACATCAAGAAAGACGTGGAAAAGCTTTACAACCTGGCCGCCCAACTAAAGACCGAAGTCGAAAAAACAGACTCCACGACCGTGCTCTCTCTGGGCATGCTGAAAAAGACTGAGGAGA
>Ga0210384_10004588_pt1 | contig 15349 bp, 11 predicted proteins | sample IncBWH2MmetaG_FD_160574 | JGI IMG/M metagenome (GOLD analysis project Ga0210384, IMG submission 160574) | Forest soil microbial communities from Barre Woods Harvard Forest LTER site, Petersham, Massachusetts, United States - Inc-BW-H-2-M | ecosystem: Environmental > Terrestrial > Soil >...
ACAACCACACCAAGGAATACGATCATGATCGGTTCCAGCGCAGTCAACAGGTCCTTGACCGCCGCGTCTACTTCGTCTTCGTAGAAGTCCGCGATTTTCTGAAGCATCGCGTCCATCGCACCGGTCTGTTCGCCGACGGCGATCATCTGGGTGACCATCCCTGGGAAAACTCCGGAATCCTTCAATGGATCGGTGAGGGACTTGCCTTCTTCCAGCGCCTTTCTCACCGAGAACAGCGCCTTTTCAACTACCGCATTGCCGGAAGTCTTGGCAGTAATGTCCAAGCTCTCGAGAATGGGAACACCGCTGGAGATCAGCGTGCCCAGGGTCCGGGTAAATCTCGCGACTGCGATCTTCCTCATCACCATTCCTAATACAGGCAGCTTTAGGATAATGGTGTCCAGGATGAAGCGCCCCTGCGTCGTGCCGTACCAGATCTTGAGGCCAATGATCCCGCCAATCGCGCCAACAACGATCAAAAAGCCGAAGATGCTGCCAATAAAATTGCTCAACGCAATGACGATCTTCGTGGGCAGCGGAAGATCCACTCCTAGACCAGCGAACAATGTCGCGAAAATAGGAACCACCTTCCAAAGCAACAGCGTGATCACGCCGCCGGCAACCGTCAACACGCCGACCGGATAAATCAACGCCGACTTCACGGCGGCCTGCAACTTCACGTTCTTTTCGATGTACGTGGAAAGGCGCTGGAGGATCGTGTCCAAAATACCGCCGGTCTCGCCCGCCTCCACCATGTTCGAATACAACGGATCGAAGACCTTGGGATACTGCTTCATCGCGGTAGACAGCGTGCTTCCGCCTTCGACCGAAGCGCGTGTCCCGGCCAGCACCTTCTGAAAGGTCTTGTTCTCCTGCTGCGAGGCCAGGATCTCCAGGCACTGCACCAGCGGCAAGCCGGCGTCGATCATGACCGAGAACTGCCGCGTGAACACGGCAAGCTCCTTGGCCTTCACGCCGCTGCCAAAGGTCGGGAGATTGAACTCCTTGCCCTTCTCCGACATCTTGGTCGGCGTGATTTGTTGGCGCCGCAATTGGCTCTGCGCCTCCGTCTTGTTCGGAGCGGTCATCTCGCCGGCAACCGAGGCACCTGAGCGATTCGTTCCGCGATACGTAAAGACCGGCATGGCAATCCTCCTCAGCCCTCAATCTACAAATTCTTCAATTTCCCGTAGTCTCTCACAACTTTTTGGCCCTTGATGCCCTTAATGCTTCGTTCCGACCGGCGACTTTCCCGAAGTTTTGCCAGAGCCCGTTGCGCCGGTTACTCCACGGTTGATCATGTCCTGCAGTTCGTCCGGATTGGACGAACGAGACAGCGCCATGTCCAACGTGATCGCCTTTGAAAGGTAAGCATTCACCAGGCCTTGGTTAAACGTCTGCATACCCGTCTGCCCCGTTCCGGTCTGCATCGCCGAATAGATTTGGTGGATCTTATCTTCGCGGATCAGGTTACGGATCGCAGGCGTGGGAATAAGCACTTCCATCACCATCGCGCGGCCGCGGCCGTCGGTGCGTGGCAGCAGCGCTTGGCAAAGAATTCCTTCGAGCACCATGGAAAGCTGCGCGCGAATCTGCGGCTGTTGGTGCGCTGGAAAAACGTCAATAATACGGTTGATGGTGGACGCCGCGGAGTTGGTGTGCAGCGTCGCAAAGGTCAAGTGGCCGGTTTCCGCGATGCGCAGCGCCGATTCGATGGTTTCCAGGTCGCGCATTTCTCCGATCAGCACCACGTCGGGATCTTCACGAAGTGCGGCGCGTAGCGAGTTCGCAAACGAATGGGTGTCCGCGTGGACTTCGCGCTGGTTGACCAGGCACTTCTTGTGGTTGTGCAGAAACTCGATGGGATCTTCGATCGTAATCATGTGCTCTTCGCGTTCGGCGTTGATCTTGTCGAGCATGGCCGCTAGCGTGGTGGACTTCCCGGATCCCGTAGGTCCGGTGACCAGCACGAGTCCACGCGGTTTGTCGCACAATCCACGAACCACGGCGGGAAGCCCCAGCGCGTCGAAACCCTTGATTTCCCACGGAATCGTACGAAACACAGCGCCGACGGCGCCGCGCTGGTTAAACACGTTGCCACGGAAACGCGCCAGATTTTTCAAGCCGAATGAAAAATCCAGTTCGAGGTTTTCCTCGAAGCGATGCTTCTGCGCATCGGTAAGCACGCTGTAGGCCAGCGACTTGGTGTCAGCCGCGGTCAGCGGGGGCATGTCCAAAGGGCGTAGCCGGCCGTGAACCCGAACGCGCGGGGCGCTGTTCGTGGTGATGTGGAGGTCGCTGCCCCCCATCTCGATCATCTTTTTCAGCAGTTCGCTTAGTGTTATGCCAGCCATTTTCGTATCCTTTCCAACTTATAGAACCGTTTCGCGCAAGACTTCTTCCATGGTGGTCATTCCCGCGGCAACCTTGATAAGGCCGCTGCGGCGCAGCGTGATCATTCCCTGCTCGATCGCCTTTTTCTTCAGCTCCAGAGCCGAGGCACCAACCAGGATGAGCTCGCGCAATTCATCGTTAACTTCCATGACTTCATACAGGCCCGTTCGACCTTTGTAGCCGCCCTTATTGCAGGTGGAACAGCCCTTGCCGTGGTAGATCTTGGTGGTTTTCACTTCTTCCGGCGTATAGCCCGCGTCGATCAACGCTTGTTCCGGAACTTCCAACTCTTCTTTGCAGTTCGAACAGATTCGGCGTACAAGACGCTGCGCGCAAATAAGGTTGACAGATGTGGCTACCAGAAATGGCTCAATACCCATGTTCATCAAGCGGCTAATTGTGGAAGGCGCATCGTTGGTGTGCAGCGTGGAGAGAACCAAGTGGCCGGTCAACGCCGCCTTAACGGCAATTTCCGCGGTTTCAAAGTCTCGAATCTCGCCGACCAGGATGATGTTGGGGTCTTGCCGCAAAAAGGCGCGCAAAGCAGCGGCGAAGTTCAGGCCAATCTGTTCTTTCATCTGTACCTGGTTGATTCCGCCCAACTGGAATTCGACGGGATCTTCCGCGGTCATGATGTTGGTGTCCACCTGATTGAGCCGCGAGACCGACGAATACAGTGTGTTCGTTTTGCCGGAACCGGTTGGGCCCGTAACCAAGACCATTCCGTAGGGCTTCAGAATGTTGCGTTCGAATTTCTTGAGTGACTCAGCCTCGAAACCCAGCTTGGTCATGTCCAAGCGAAGATTCTCTTTGTCCAGCAACCGCAGAACGATTTTTTCCCCGTACAGCGTTGGAACCGTCGAGACGCGGAAATCCAATTCTTTCTTTTTCCCGTCGGCTTTGAACTTGATCATGATGCGGCCGTCTTGCGGAAGACGCTTTTCAGCAATGTCCAGCTTGGCCATGATTTTCATACGGCTGGTCATGGCGTCGCGCAATTTCAGCGGTGGATTCATCACCGTCTGCAGAACGCCGTCAACCCTGAACCTCACGCGCATTTCATTTTCGTAGGGCTCCACGTGAATATCGCTGGCTCCGCGCTTCAGGGAGTCCGTCAGAATCAGGTTGACCAGCTTAATGATGGGAGCTTCTTCGGCGGCGCGCTCCAGGGCCGTCGCGTCCATTTCCTGTTCATCGGTGGCAAGTTCCAGTTCCTGATCTTCGTCGACCAGGTCTTTCATCAGGTTGCTGAGTTCTTCCTGGTTCGAATGGCCGCCGCCATAAAAGCGCGTAATAGCCTCAGCAATAGCGGACTCCGAAGCAACCACAGGCTCTACGTTGAATCCGGTCATGAACTTAATGTCGTCCATAGCGAAGACGTTGGTCGGGTCGGTCATCGCGATGGTCAGCACGGAGCCTACGCGGGAAAGTGGAACAACCTGGTAGCGCAGCGCGGTATCTTGTGGGATCAGCTTAATAACGATGGGATCGATTTCGTAGTACTTCAAATTGATTGAGGGAACGCCATACTGGCGCGAAAGCACGCCGGTGATGTCATCATCGGTGATAAAGCCCATCTTCGTCAGGCAGCTTCCCAGCTTGCCACCGTTGGAGCGCTGAAATTCCAGCGCTTTATCCAACTGGTCCTGCGTGATCAGGCTTTCCTTTAACAGTATTTCGCCCAAACGGACAGACATCCGCTGCACTCCCTAAAAATCTTGCACCCAACGCCAACCATAGCAAAGGCCCGGCAAACACGATGCCCCAAAATGGCCACTCGTTGTGAATTGGCTAATACCTGTACTGCTGACCAGTCTCCTGCATCGAGGTACAGCGTCCTTTTCTTGACTTGCCTGTCGGGCGTGGCTATCGTGCGAAGTAGATGTCTACACCTCACGTCTTGCCAAGTCCACTGCGCACCAATACTGCGCCCGCGCGTCGACCGTCGAAGAACAGGCTGGCAAAGTCTAATCGCAAAGGCCTTCCTGCGTTGCGGGAATACTTCGACGTGCTTCTTCGTACTCATGGGCACCAGAACTGGTGGCCTGCGCGAACCCGTTTTGAGGTCATCGTCGGGGCCATACTTACGCAGAATACCAGTTGGAGGAATGTAGAGCGCGCCATCGTTGCCTTGCGCCGGGCGAAACTGCTTTCACCGAGACCCCTGGAAGAGGTTTCCGAAAGCGCCCTTGCGGAACTGATCCGTTGTTCGGGCTATTACCGACAGACGGCCCGTAAGCTGAAGGCGTTCGTGGCGTTCCTGCGGACGAACTACACAGGATCGCTCGATAAGATGTTTGGTGTTGCGACGAATACTTTGCGCGAACAGTTGCTGGCGGTTCACGGCATCGGTCCAGAAACAGCGGATTCGATTTTGTTATACGCCGGTGAACACCCCGTCTTTGTGGTCGATACTTACACCCGAAGAATGTTGCAGCGGCATGGATTAGTAGAGGAGCGGGACACTTACGAAGAGATTCGAGGATTGTTCGAGCGGAGCTTGCCGACGGAACCAGATTTGTTCAACGAATATCACGCGCTGATCGTGCACACCGGAAAACATTTTTGCCGACCGAAAGAACCACGCTGCTCCCAGTGCCCACTTCACGGATTCCTGCCGGCCACACTTGTTCCCGTTTCGGCGACCGAGGACGAGCGATGAGTCCGGCGAGCAATAAATTACGGGTGCGACTGATTATCGGCGGCGTGTTGCTGACGCTGCTGCTTGCGGCGGTGTTCACGCTCGGATCACTGGACGTGCCGATCGAGCCGAGTTCCTGGCGCGAGGTAATTGCGCTGTATGCGGTATCCAGCTTCATCACCGCAGCGCTGTTGATTTTTGGACTGATTCTTACACGAAGCTTCGTAAGGCTGTGGACCGAACGCAGCAAACAGCAATTGGGCGCGCGATTCAAGACCAAGATGGTGTTGGGAGCCGTCGCGGTCTCTTTGCTTCCCGTCATTTTCATGTTTTTCGTGAGTTATGCACTGCTGAACCGCACCCTGGGGCGCTGGTTCCCAAGACCGCTGGAAATTGCCTCCGAAGAGACCCAGAAACTGTTGAACGATTTGGGAAAAGGAACACTTCCGCGGTTGCACACGCTCGGGTACGCCGCGGCCATGCACGCAGGGGAAACTCCAGAGAAATTTTTGCAGCATTCGCTGGAGCTTGGATTGGACGGAGTTTGGCTGCTGGATCCACAAGGAAAGACCGTAGTCGGTGGAATTGTCTGCCCCGACCAGCCCGACGACCGCACCCAGCAGATTTGCACTCTGGCTGGGGTTCCCGGAGCGGCGCAACGCACATTGTCGAGCGGCGTGGAATTGTGGGAAGCGCGGAACCAAAGCTATTTTGCCGCGCGCGTGCCTGCGCAGGTCAGAGCGCAAGAGCAAGGAACGCTTGTGGCGGCTTTCCGGACCAGCCCCGACTTTTTGAAGCGATTAAGTTCCATCGAGAAGCAGACTCTGGAATATGAAAACGTGAAGCAGAATCTTCGCGCGCTAAAACGGCAGATGCTGTTGATTCTGTTCTTCTTCACGGTTCTGGTGCTCTCGGCGGCCATGTGGGTTGCACTATTTCTCGCCAAGCAGGTGACCGTGCCGATTCAAGCACTGGCCGAGGGCACCCGAGAAATCACCGCTGGAAATTTCGGCTATCAAGTTCCAGAGCAGGTGCAGGACGAATTGGGAATGCTGGTGCGCTCGTTCAACAGCATGACTGCGCAATTGCATGACAGTCGTTCGCAGATCGACGAATTCACGCGCAATCTGCAGCAAGCGGTTCAGGAACTGGAACGCCGCCGGCAATTGATGGAAACGGTGCTCGAGAACATTCCGGCAGGCGTGATTTATCTGGACACCAATGGGTTGATCCTGCGAACCAATGCGGCCATTCTGCGTATGTTCGGAATGTCCGTGCAGCAAATGGACTCGCTGGCGTCTCTGGTTGGAATCGAGGCAGAGAAATTGCTGCGGCCGCTGACCCGGCGTTCCTTGCGCATGGGCGTGGTTTCCGGAGAGATTGAAGTGGTAGTTGGCGGGCGCGTGCATCACATCGCGGTCACCGCCAGTTCGTTGGGCAATCGCCGCGCGAATACCGGATACGTTTTGGTGTTTGACGATCTGACGGAGATGCTACAGGCACAGCGATCCGCAGCGTGGCAGGAAGTAGCACGGAGAATCGCGCACGAAATTAAGAATCCGCTGACACCGATTCAACTATCCGCGCAACGGCTTACGCGGCAACTGGAGAAACGATCGACTGACGGCAGTTCGCAAAAGGATCCGGAACTCGCGCAGATCGCGCAGGATTGTGCGCGTTTGATCGAGCGCGAAGTGGGGACCCTGTCGTCGCTGGTGAATGAGTTTTCACAGTTCGTTCGATTCCCTGCCTCCAAACTCGCGGCCACGGATACGAATACTACGGTTCAAGAGGCGCTGGAAGTTTTTAGCGGTCGGTTGGATGGAATTGCCTTGAAGACTTCGCTCGAGAAGGATCTTCCAGCGGTGCGTGCGGATGGGCCGTTGCTGCGCAGCGTGCTGGTGAACTTGATCGACAACGCCGCGGAAGCCTTAGAAGATTCAGCGCAGCGGGAAATCGTGGTGTCAACGCATTTGCGCCACGAATCGGATACTATTGAAATTGCCGTCGCCGATACCGGGCAAGGCATCTCGCCGCAGGATAAGGACAAACTTTTTCTGCCGCATTTCTCCACCAAAGATCGCGGAACCGGATTGGGGCTGGCGATTGCCTCGCGAATCATCGCCGAACACGGAGGATCGCTGCGTGTCGAAGACAATCTTCCGACGGGTTCGCGATTTTTGATAGAGCTTCCGGTGGCGGAGATTTCGACCAACGGATCCAACGGACACGGCGGGCCAGACCTACCTTCATGAACGCACACGGAAAAATCTTGATCGTAGATGATGAAGCAGGAATACGAGAGTCCCTGGGCTCCATCCTGCGCGACGAACACTACACCGTGGACGCCGTGGAATCCGCGGAAGCCGGGCTGCAGCGCATCGCTGCCGGCGGATTCGATGTGGTGCTGTTGGATGTATGGCTTCCGGGAATCGATGGCATGGAAGCGTTGACGCGCATTCAGGAACTAGAAAAGGCGCCCGCGGTGATCATGATTTCCGGGCACGGTACGATCGAAACCGCGGTGCGAGCAACGAAGCTCGGGGCGTTCGATTTTATCGAGAAGCCGCTTTCGCTTGAGAAAATTATTGTGCTGGTAAGGAATGCGGTGCAGCAGCGGAGGCTGGAAGCGGAAAACACTACGCTGCGCAGCGAGTTGGGTCACCGCTACCAGGTGCTGGGCGACAGCGTGCCGATGAAAGCATTGCGGCAGCAGATTGCGGTAACCGCGCCGAGCCATGGCCGCGTGCTGATTTACGGAGAGAGTGGAACCGGTAAGGAATTGGTGGCTCGCGCACTGCACGCGGCGAGTTTGCGCGCAAAGGGGCCGTTTGTGGAAGTGAGTTGCGCGGCCATTCCCGAGGACCAGATCGAGACCGAAATGTTCGGCCACGTAAAGGGCAGCTTCGCCGGCCCGTCCGAAGACAAGATTGGCAAATTTGAGAAGGCCGACGGGGGCACGTTGTTTCTGGATGAAGTGGGTGACATGAGCTTGCGCACGCAATCGAAAGTGCTGCGCGTCCTGGAGCAGCAGCGTGTCGAGCCGGTCGGATCGAATCAGACACTGCATGTGGACGTGCGGGTGATCGCGGCGACGAACAAGAATCTGGAGCAGGAAATCAACCGCGGCACGTTCCGACAGGATTTGTTTTACCGGTTGAACGTGATTCCCTTCTACGTGCCCCCGCTACGCGAGCGCAAGGAAGATATTCCTGTGCTGGCCAGATATTTTCTGACGGAGTTCAGCGCCGAGTATGGAAAGAAGACCCGCGAACTCGGCGACGGGGCGATGGAGATATTGTCGCGCTATCCGTGGCCGGGAAACGTTCGCGAATTAAAGAATCTGGTGGAGCGGCTGGTGATCGTTTGCCCGCAAACGCGGATCGAGCCCCACCATTTGCCGCCGGAGCTGTTTCGCGGCGTGGCGGAGAGCCCCCAGCAGCTTTATGCAACCCTGCATGAGGCGCGGAGCGCGTACGAGCGGGAATTTATTTTGCGGAAATTGCAGGAACACCGCTGGAACATGACCCAGACGGCCGCGGCGCTCGGGCTCGAGCGATCGCATTTGTATAGGAAGATGAAGTCGTTGGGGATCGCCGCACCGGAGTAGGGGGCAGCAGTCTGCGCGGGGCGCTGGCCTATCAAAAAACCGAGGCAGAACACCCGGAAGGGCGGCCTAAAGCGCCCCTACCGGGGGACCCGAACAATTCACGAGTCAGTCCCTGCGATCTTCTTTGGGGTCTTTTTCTTCGTCCATTTCGTTGGCGTCTTCGCGTGCTGCTTGATCGAGGTCGAATTCTTCGGGTGCGGCATCTTGGACCAGGCCTTCCAGTTGCGTGTGCCAACTGATCTCGCGAACTTTTTCGGGGTTTTCGCGCCAATCGGGGGCCACTTTTACGAATAATCCCAGGTAAATTTTGGTCCCAAGAAGTGTTTCCAGTTCTTTGCGGGCGTCGGTGCCGATTTTCTTGAGCATGTCCGCTTTCCGGCCAATGAGGATTTTCTTCTGGGAATCGCGTTCGACGTACAGGGTAGCTTCGATGCGCAGGATTTTAGGGGTTTCTTCGAACTTATCGACCATGACCGAAAGCGCGTGCGGGACTTCGTGGTAGGTAAGTTGAATGGCTTTTTCGCGAATGATTTCGCTGGCGAGGAAACGCTCAGGCTGATCGGTAATTTGATCCTCGGGGAAATACGGTTCGCCCTCGGGCAGCAGTTTGAGAATTTCGTCGAGGAGTTTGTCGCAACCATCGCCCTTCAGCGCAGAGATGGGAACGATTGCGTTGAACCGAAACGATTTGGAGAACGCTTCGATCAGCGGAAGAAGTTTCGGTTTGGGAAGGCGATCAACTTTGTTGAGCGCAAGGAAGGCTTTGCCTTCGAAGCGTTTGGCTTTTTCGAGGACCAACGGGTCAGCGTGAGGATGGCCCACGCTGGCGTCGACCATGAGAAGGAGGACGTCGATGCCTTCGAGAGCAGCGGCGACTTCGCGCATCATCTGGCGGTTCAGCAGCGATTTTGCATCGTGGAGGCCGGGCGTATCGATGAAAACGATCTGGCCCTCCGGTCGAGTAACGATTCCCTGAATTCGGTTTCGAGTGGTTTGCGGCTTGGAAGTGACGATGGCAATCTTTTGCGCAACGAGACGATTCAGCAGCGTGGATTTCCCGGCGTTCGGGCGGCCTATGATGGCAACGAAGCCGGAACGAAAACCTTTCTTCTTTTTGGAATTAGTCTTCGTGATGGCCCCCACCTTTTTCATGTTTTGTTAGCTGAACGCTTTGGAATTTTCTTGCCGGCTAGTCTTCAGCAGGAACGGCGACTGCAGCGGCGGAAATCGGCCGGACCCGTACACGCAGAACTTTGCGCTGATTGGCGTCCAGGACGTCGAAGCGATGGCCCTGTACATCAATTCTATCGCCGGGAGCTGGGACTTTGCCCGAAACGTGGCTGAGCAGCCCCGCGAGCGTGGTGACCGCTTCGTCGGAATGATCGCCGAATTGGACATCCAGAAGTTTTTCCACGTCCACGATCGACATACTTCCGAGAAGAATGTAGCTGCCGCCGGGTTCGCGCACGACTTCGGGAGCCGGCTGCGCGTCGGCCGCGCCACTTTCACCAACAATTTCCTCAACCAGATCCTCGATGGTGACGATGCCGGCCACAGAGCCGTGTTCATCGATGACAATGGCAAGCGGCCGGCTTTTCTGTCGCATCTCTCGGAGAAGGTCGGAACCTAACTTTGTCTCCGGTACGAAGAGCGCCGGACGCATCAGCTCGCGAACTTTGCGCTTCGGAAGATCGGTGTCGGCAACCTGAAGAAGATCCTGGGCGTGGACCACACCGACAATGTCATCGAGCGATTTTTCGTAGACGGGCATTTTGGAAAGCTTGGTTTCGACAAAGCGGGCGTGCATTTCCTCGAGCGTCGCATCGGCGTGCATGGCAACCACATCCGGGCGAGGAGTCATGACTTCGCGCACACGCTTATCGCTGAATTCCACAACCTGCTCGATGAGCTCGCCCTGTTCCGGTTCGATGATGCCTTCCTCTTCGGCGACTTCCACCAGCGCGCCGATTCCCTCTTCGGTGCGCTCTTCTTCGGTCTGGTCAAATTCCTTTTCGGAAATACGCGCGAGGGATTCCGCGCCTTCGAGAAAAATACGGATGGGCCAGACAAGCAACATGGCCAGCCGAATCAACGGCAATAGCGGCACAAGCCAGCGCCCAGTGGTGCGATAAAGAAGCATGTCCGGGATGAAGTGCATGGCAACGACGACTTCGAGCGTGAGGAACACCAGGAACTGCAAGCCGGCTTCCCAGCGATTGGGGACCAGGTAGACGACCCCACGAGTGGTTTCCAACACGACGAAGGCCAGCCAGAAATGGCCAAGGATTCGAAAGGTTCGGCCACCGCTGCGGCGATTGATCTTGAGCCTGGGTTCGATCTCGGCTTCGAAAATGTCGAGGTGTTCATGAACCCGGCCAGTCGTCATTCGCCCGAGTTCACGGTAGATGAGCGTTAAATAAGAGAAGATCGGCAGGCCCAAGGCAAGCACGATGACGCTGCCGATGTATGCCCAGCTTTCCATCATCAGGCGATTCCCAGCCGCCGACGGAGACGCGTTTCGACGCGATTCATTTCTCCGCGATCGGTTTCATGATCATAGCCAAGAAGATGCAGCAGACCATGAAGGATGAGTATGCGGAACTCGTGGTCCAGATGGCGCCGGTACGTGCGAGCATTACGGCGCGCGACCACCGGCGAAATGGCGATGTCTCCCAGAAACGATCCTCTCAGCTTGCGCACGCGAGTTTGCAGATTGGAGGGACGGTGGCGCTCCTCCGCGGGAAACGATAGCACGTCCGTGGTGCGCGGCTTGTTCCTATATTGATGATTGAGGCGCGCCATTTGCCTGTCGTTGATGAGCCGGATGGCGAGGCAATCTTCGGCGAGGCCGAGTTCGCCGAAGACTTTCTGCAAGAAATGACCAAGAGGCCGAATGGCAACGCGGACGGATTTCTGGCGATTTTCAATCGCATGCGATGCGCCGGATGAAGGTCGGCGCGGAGAGAGCTTGTGTTCCCTGCTCATTCTTCAAGCAATGGGGCGGTGTGCGACGAAACTTTGGACGAAGGAGCTTGCGATGGTGCTGAGTCGGAAGCCGAATGAGTTGCAGTGGGCGCCTGCTCCGCAGGTACGGATTCTCTTTGCGCCGACGAAGATTTGTTGTTGGCGCCGCCGCGCTGCGGATGGGAGGCGTCGAATTCTTCGTAGGCCCGGATGATTTGCTGCACCAGATTGTGGCGAACGACGTCTTTCTCGCCGAACTGGATGACGCTGATGCCCGGAATTTTGCCGCAGATTTCCATGGCTTCCACCAGGCCGGACTTTTTGCCGAGCGGCAGATCGATTTGCGTGACGTCGCCGGTGATGACGGCTTTGGAATTGAAACCCAGGCGCGTCAGGAACATTTTCATCTGTTCGCTGGTGGTGTTTTGCGCTTCGTCCAGAATGACGAAGGAATCGTTCAGGGTGCGGCCGCGCATGAAAGCCAGCGGAGCAACTTCGATAATGCCCTTCTCGAGGAAGCGCTCAAGCTTATCGGCGTCCAGCATGTCGTACAGCGCGTCGTAGAGCGGACGCATGTAGGGATCGATTTTCTGCTGCAGTGTGCCGGGCAGGAAGCCGAGCCGTTCGCCGGCTTCGACGGCCGGACGCGCGAGGATGATTCGATTGACCTGCTTGGTGAGCAACGCACTGACGGCCATGGCGACCGCGAGGTAGGTTTTGCCAGTCCCGCCGGGGCCAATGCCAAACGTCATGTCGTGCGATTCAATCTCTTCCATGTAGCGGCGCTGGCTGGCGTTTTTGGGAGTGACAGCTTTCTTACCGAAGGAGCGCGGCTTGCTGTGTTCGAACATGCCGCGCGGAGACTCCAGCGGATCTTCGGTGGCGACGCGCATCAGCGCTTTGACGTCCGTGCTAGCCAGTGTGCGGCCGTGGCGCGTGAGGTGGTTGTATTCCTCAACGATGCGTACGGCCTGGTCGACGTTTTCCTGGTCGCCCTCCACGGTCAGGCGAGTGTCCTGCAGACGCGTGCGTACGTGCAGAGTGTCTTCGAGAAGGCGGATGTTCTCGTCCAACGTGCCAAAGAAGGGTTCAATTTTTCCCGAAATGTGGATCGTGCGTTGCATGCACTTGGAAGGTTTTGCAGCTCCAGACAGGTGGCCGATGGCATTTCTCCCGAAAATTTCTGGCTGGCGACGGCTAGCCGGAGACGGGCAACTGATTTCAACGTAGCGCACGAAAGGGCCGGGGTCAAGGTGTAGAGGCTCTTGGTAGTGGTCAGTTTGGATTTTGGCTTCGACCGATGCTAGCCAGCGGCAACGATGCAGTGATCTCGGGAATCAGACGAGTTATGTAACGGCTATCAGCAGCTCCTCTGCATTGTTCGGTGGGCGAAGGCCGTCTTTCCTGTCAGCAAAGTAGCGTTGGGCAAGAGCGGCTGCGGATATGTGCTGAACTTCTCTAAATCCGGTTTCACGAGCTAACGTCACGATCTCCGGCGGTGTGAAGAAGCTGATAAAAGGAGTCCCGCTTGCTCGGGCTCCTTTCTCCGCCATCTCAAGCCCGTGACGCACCTGGGGATCCGCACGCTCTAGCGGCAGCAGGAACGTCATGCCCAGGACCGAACCGGGGGCCAATTCCGCGACTTGGCGTAGCGTGGCCGCGATTGCATCCTTGGTGAGATACATGCTGACGCCAGTGGAGGCCACGATCGCCGGCTGACTGGCATCGAAGTCGGCTGCTGCCAATTTTTCCCACCAAGAATCGCCTGCCTCGAAGTCTACCGGGACGAGCCGTAGCCAATTGGGGATGCCGAAACCAAGATTGATCAGGCGCTCGCGCTTCCAAGCTTGGGGACCAGGCTGATCGACCTCGAACACTCTCAGCCTTGAGGCAATTTCCGGCTTGCGCTGGGCGAATGTGTCCAGACCCGCTCCGAGGATGACGTATTGTGCGACGCCGTGAGCCAACTGTTCCTCAACCAAATCCTCAATGAAACGAGCACGCGCTACGATGGAGGCACGGAAGAGGCTGGTGCGTTGTAGGTCCATGTCGGGGCGGCCGCGCCAGTCATCGTCCGGAGCCGCCAGCTTCAGGCCAATCTCGTCGTCCAGTACATGCGGCGGCGGATCGCTCTGAACGTGCAACGCCCGCCATAAAGCGACTCGTACCGCAGTGCTGTCTGGTAACAAAGGTTGCTTATCGGGCATGAGCGTTTCCGTGATCAAAGGTCCGAAACTTGGCTTTTGCTATCTTGCTCCTCAATCCACCCCGTAACGGCATTTCAAACTGACCCACTGCCGGGCTCTTAGCTGACGCTACGGTTTTTGTTGCAGGGCTTGCTGGATGGCTTTCTCGGCCAAGAGGGCCATTGCGGCGTAGCCCGGGGCGTTGGGATGCAGGCCGTCGTAGGTCAGTTCCGTTTTAAGGGCACCCTTGTCATCAAGAGTTGCGGAGTAATAGTCCAGGTAGATGAATGCGTGCTCGTCAGCGTATTTTTTGATCCATTGATTGAGCGCGATGATTTTTTCGGGTGGACGCCTGGCGGTCTGCAGAAATATTCCGCCATGGTCCCGGGAAATCACGTCGCTTACCGGCATAACCGAAGAAAGTACGACGCGTATGTCGTGCGCCTTGGCGAGTTCTGCCATGCTGCTGAGGTTGCCTTCGGTTTCTTCCAGAGTCATCGGACCGGTGTTGCCGGCGATGTCATTGGTGCCTGCAAGAATCACGACGACTTTTGGTTGGAGAGCGATTACGTCGGGGCGAAAGCGCAGCAACATCTGTGGCGTGGTTTGTCCACCGATGCCACGATTCACGTATGGCTTTCCGGGAAAGAATCCACCAAATTTAGGGTTGCTCCAGCCATCGGTGATGGAATCGCCCATGAAAACGACACGGTCTTCGCCCTTTGCGGCAGGCGCGAGCTGCGCATTGAATTCGCGGTAGCGCGCGAGATTCGCCCAATCTTGCAGGCGTTTGTTGGCAGAGTCGAGACTAGCGGAGATTTGCGGGAGATCTTTGCAATCGCCGACGGCGGCCGCGGGTTGCTGCGCGGGAGGAGCCGGGACCGACGCGGGATTTGGCTGCTGCGCGAGGCAAAACGCGCCCGTAAAGAGCAATGCCACGTTTGCGAGAAAAAAGTTCTTCATTGATGAGCCCTCTGCTTTGGCGACCTGTACCTTTTTGGAGTTACATGCGCGCAAGTACAGTTGCGAGGTGATTACTGTCCTCTGGTACCCGAGAACTATAGACGCAGCTGCAGGCTAACGCAAAAATGGTTCTCGTCAACGAAAGAATTTGTGGTCGTCAACTGAGGGAGGAGTCGGATCATGTTCATGCGATGGAAAGGCCCTTTACCAAAGGGAATGGTGCTGGGAGCCGCGTTGCTGGCGGTAGGTTTGCCGGCAATAGCGGCGGAAGGCACGTCGAACAATGTTGCGGTGGCCGCAGCCCCGCACGCGTTGCTAAAGTGCCCGGGATTAACCAGCGTGCCGATGACGGCGGACGCGGAGCAGTCTTTGCCCATGAAGCTGGTGGCCAACCTGGTCTGCGGACAAAACCTCACGGTCTTGAGTGACGCCGAAGGCTATACCGCCCACGTACGCACCACGGACGGCAAAGAAGGATTCGTGGCGGTGATGTACCTGGCAATGGACGCGAGCGCACCCGTGCCCGCGCGAAAGGACTTGGTATCGGTGAAGGCCGTGAACGGCGTGGCGCGGTGGCAGGCGGGTGCTGCA
>Ga0210384_10004589_pt1 | contig 15346 bp, 11 predicted proteins | sample IncBWH2MmetaG_FD_160574 | JGI IMG/M metagenome (GOLD analysis project Ga0210384, IMG submission 160574) | Forest soil microbial communities from Barre Woods Harvard Forest LTER site, Petersham, Massachusetts, United States - Inc-BW-H-2-M | ecosystem: Environmental > Terrestrial > Soil >...
GCTCGCACTGCTCGTGATATTTCTGGCGCCCGAGCGTTCTGCCGGACAGGCGGGTTACCAGGTCGTCTCCGTCCAGGACGGAGGATCGATCAAGGGAACCGTGAAGTGGCAGGGAGCCTTGCCTCACCTCGTGCCCTCCGAGATCAACCGAGACCCACAGGTCTGCGATCCGCTGGGCCAAAAGCACCGCGACCTTGAGCGCTTGCTGGTCGGTCCAAACGGCGGCGTCGCCAACACGGTCGTGTTTCTCAGGAACATCAGCCGGGGGAAGGCGATGGACCTGCCCGCGTCGCGGCGATTCCTCAACCAAAAGACCTGCCGCTACGAACCCCATGTTCTGCTGGTGCCGCTGCAAGCGAGTTTGACGGTGAGGGACAGCGACCCCTTGCTGCACACGGTGCAAATGTCGGGCAGCGCGGATTACAACCTCCCGTTCGTTCTTGAGGGCCAGGAGATCGCGCGTCCCATGACCCGCGAAGGCACAGTAAGCATGCGGTGCAACGTACATGTCTGGATGAATAGCGAAATGATCGTAGCGAAGCATCCCTACTACGCAGTGACCGACCAGGATGGCAATTTCGAACTCACCCAGGTTCCTCCCGGCAACTACGAAATCGTTGCCTGGCACGAAGGATGGAGAGTGGTTGGCGAGAGCTCACTCTATGACATTGCGACGCAAGTCCGGGTGAAGCGCCCGGTTTTCTCCGATCCCATCATCTGGAGCAAATCGGTCACGGTGAATTCCCATGGCACGGCGGGTGTGAATTTCACCCTCGGGGAACGCACGCCGCAGATGGCCCAAGGACATTGATTTCTGATTTCCCCTAGTGACGCGGCTTGCCGCGTCTCCGGCAGACGCCACAACCCCCGTCGTTACACGTAAACCTGCCCTGTTGCGCCCCGCATCGGTACAATAGAACCAACATGCTGCGGCGGGTCTATCTCGACAACAACGCGACCACTCCGGTGCTCCCCGAAGTGCTAGAGGCCATGCGACCTTACTTTGGCGAGCACTTCGGCAACGCATCCTCCATCCACCATCATGGACAGGAGACGCGGGCCGCCGTAGAACGCGCCCGTGAATCCTTGGCCGCACTGGTGGGCTGCCGCGTGTCGGAAGTCGTGTTTACCAGCGGCGGCACAGAAGGCGACAATCTAGCCATATTTGGTTTAACGCGCGAGAGCGATCATGTCATCACCTCGACCGTCGAACATCACGCCGTGCTCAACTCCTGCAAGCGTCTGGCAGGGCAGGGATGCGAAGTTACCTACATTCCGGTGGATGGCCGCGGCCTAGTGGATCCGGCAGATGTGAAGCGCGCGATCCGGCCGAATACGAAGTTGATCACGATCATGTTCGCCAATAACGAGACCGGCGTCGTGCAACCGGTCGCAGAGATTGGAAAGATCGCTGCCGAAGCTGACATTTATTTCCACACCGACGCCGTGCAAGCGGCGGGGAAAATCCCGATCGATGTCAACGAAATCGGATGCGACCTGCTGACCATCTCTGGCCACAAGCTTCACGGGCCGCAGGGCGCGGGCGCTCTTTACGTCCGCAAGGGAACTCAGCTCGAGCCCATGCTCCATGGCGGCCGCCATGAACGCTCGCGCCGCGCTGGGACGGAAAACGTACCCGGGATCGTTGGTTTAGGCAAGGCAGCTGAGTTGGCGCGCACCGGCTTCGAACGCGGAGACGATCACACCGATCAAAAGATGGCGGCTGCGCGCGACCACCTGGAAAGGGAATTACTCGAAGTCGAAGCCACCGGCTTGAACGGCGAAGGCGCGCCACGCGTGCCCAATACGACCAACATTTATTTCGATGGCATCGAAGGCGAAGCGCTGGTCATCGCGCTGGATTTGAAAGGACTGGCCGTATCGACCGGCGCGGCGTGTTCTTCCGGCGCGATTGAACCGTCGCACGTGCTGACCGCGATGGGGTTGCGTCCCGACCGAGCGAGAGCCAGCATTCGCTTTAGTCTCGGCAAACAAAATACGGCCGAGGATGTAGACTTCGCATTGGCCCTGGTCCCGAAAACAGTAGAGCGTTTGCGGGAATTGTCGCCGGTGTGGCCTCAGTTATCGAAGAAGAATGCCGTCAGCCGCTAGCACTTAGCCGAATCGGACCTGTGAAAAGCTACTTGCTGAGTGCTGACGGCTGAGTGCTAAATGCTGCCCTCCGAAACCATCGCCGTCGCCATGTCGGGAGGAGTCGACTCCTCGGCCGTCGCGGCCATGCTCCATGCCGACGGCCACAACGTCATCGGCTTGACCATGCAACTCTGGAACCAGCGCCGTCTCGCCGGACACGAAGGTATGCCGGAATCCGTCCAGGGCCGCTGCTGTTCAATCGACGACGTCTACGATGCTCGCCGCGTTGCCGAAGCCCTCGGCATCCCCTACTACGTGGTCAATCACGAAGAGCGTTTCGAGCGCGACGTGGTTCGTCCGTTCGTTGAGGAGTATCTTGCCGGGCGTACGCCGATCCCTTGCAGCCTCTGCAACAATCACTTGAAGTTTGACCAGCTTCTTATTGTAGCCCAACAGATTGGCGCCGATAAAATTGCCACCGGCCACTACGCCAAGGTCGTCTTTGACGAGCAGCGTGACCGCTGGCTGTTGAAGCGCCCAGCCGACCAGTCCAAAGACCAGACATACTTCCTCTTCGGCCTTACTCAGGAGCAATTAAGCCGCGCTCTGTTCCCGCTCGGCAGCATGACCAAGCCGGAAGTGCGCGAACTTGCCCGCAAGCACATGCTGGTGATTGCCGAAAAGCCCGACTCGCAGGAAATCTGCTTCGTCCCCGGCGGCGACTACAAGCGGTTTCTCGAAGCCTATCTCAGCGAGCAGGGAGACACTCCAACCGAAATTGCCGGCGAAATGGTGACTACCGACGGCAAGGTGATCGGGGAGCACGCCGGGGTTCACAACTTTACCGTCGGCCAGCGCAAGGGGCTCGGTGTCGCAACCGGCTCGCCGCTGTACGTGATTCAAATCAAGAACGACACGCGGCAAGTGGTGGTCGGCAAGGACGAGGAGCTTTACTCGCGCACTCTCCGGGCTGGCCGGGTGAACCTGATTTCAACGGCCGAGCTGCGCCAACCTATGCGGGTCGCAGTGAAGATTCGCCACAAGCATCAACCCGCGCCGGCCATGATTGAATCCACCGGGCCGGACGAAGTCCGAGTTACGTTTGACGAGCCGCAGCGCGCGTTGACCCCCGGCCAGGCTGCCGTTTTCTACGATGGTGAGATAGTCGTCGGCGGCGGTTGGATCGAGAACTCCAACGCGTAGGATCTTACCGATGGGGCGCCGGGCGTCCCCGCCCGGCTGGACGCGCGAGGACGAGGTCCCTCTCACGTGTGGTTACCCCGCTTGATTACCCACAATTACTTTCGCACGATTTCATAGCACCTTCGTGGCCTAGACCCGCCGATGAACCAGAGGTAAGTTTATTTCACGACGGGACCTTCGTAGTCTCTCCCCAGTAAAGGTCCGGCGTGGGGGAGATTGTATGAAAATCTGGCACTTGTGTTATGCGGCATTGGGGATTGCGGTGGCGCGCTGGGTTTTTAAGCGTCAACCAATGCGTGTAACCGATCCGATTGCCCGTTTCCGTACCTCTGGCCTGCTGTAAGTAGCAATTGGTGAAAGGGCTTGGGCGCGCCCCGTTGCGTGTCGCTTCGATCTGAGCGTGTCCCAGCCCATTTCACCGACGCTCTTTGCCCGTCCCCGGAAGTGCTAGCACTACCGTGTCCCTTCGGTAACTTTTTTTCCGTTCCATCTCGCCTAAACTTTCTATGTGGTCCCGCTGAGCGCGCACGCGGCGCTCGGCGACCGAAATCATGCCATCCAGATTCCTCAGCTTGCGTTTGCTTGCGCCCGTCGTGCTGCTCGGTCCGCTGCTATTCGTGTTGCTCTGTCCGTTGGCCGCTTCGGCGCAGGAGGAGGCTCCCTCGCTCGGCGACCTCGCTCGCAGCGTGCGCAAAAATAAGTTGCAGCAGCCTCAACAGCAGGAGGATCCAGCTCACCCGGTAATCGATAACGACAATCTGGCGCGGGTCATGGACGACGCCAAGAAAGCGCGGCCGGTCAAACAAGACAAAACTGTCTTTTCCATTGACCCTTCCGGCAATACCCTCAAGATATCGTCACCCGATGTAACGTGCAGTCTTTCGTTCAACGCCCGGGCCAGTTCGCTGCTGATCAAGCCAATTCTGATCGAAGACTTGCCGCTTACCGAACTGCTCAAGCTCGATGGCCCGGGTTCCATTCAGGATGAAGGCCTGGAACTGGAAGTATTCAACGGAACGGACTGGGACATTCGCGAGATTACCATTGGCCTAACGCTCGAGCGCAAGCCTGGGCAGAATGCCGAAGTGGCCGCACGTGCGCGTGTGATTCCGGCGGCCGAGGGCATTGCCCCGCTCACCGTTGAGCGCCGTTCCGACGTAACTCTCCTCTATCATCTCAAGGCCGAGGCCAAGCCGTTCAGCACAACCGCGTTTCATGAAAATATCGGAATCACCCCCGGCGTCGATGAAGATTGGCGATGGTCAATCGTGGAGGCCAAAGGAATCCGGCCTTCGCAAGCGCAGGCGGCGCCCGATTTGTTGCCGGACCCGCTGTTTTCTTCTCCTTCGTCATTACTGCCGGGCTCGAACGAGCCCCAGCTTGCGCCGCTCGCGCCGGTAATTCCCCATCAAGCAGCACAGGACAAGCCCAAGCTCGACAAGTCCCCGAGTCCAAATGCAACTCCGCAACAGTAAAAGCTGGAAACGCCAAAGGGCACAGGAGTTCACAGAGGAGTGACGCGGAGGTCTTTTTCCCGGTGGTGTTTCCTCCTGTGGTCCCCCGTGTCCTCTGTGGTTAAGATTCGTGCAGCGGCCTGTCAGGAGGCAGCCGGTATCTCAATCGTCGGCAGGAAGCGCGGCTTTTGCCGCGCCTTCGTCAACTGCTCGAACGAATACGCGATCTTGAGCAGCGTGGGTTCGCTCCAGGCGCGTCCGAAGAAGGAGATCCCAACCGGCAGTCCCCACAAATATCCGGCTGTCACGTTGATATTGGGATAGCCGGCAACAGCGGCGGCGCTCGAACTGCCTCCGGCGGCGTGGTCGCCATTGATCAGGTCGGTAAGCCATGGAGGACCTGCCGTGGGCGCGACGAGCGCGTCGAGTTTGAACTTGTCCATGATGAAGTCGATGCCCTCGGCGCGGCTGAGTTTTTGATTCAGCGCCAGCGCATCGAGATATTCTTTTGTGTTGAGCGGACCCTTCTGCTCCGACTTGAGAAAAATATCCTGCCCGAAGTAAGGCATTTCCCGGTCGCGATTGCGTTCGTTGAACACAATCACATCTTTCAAACTCTTAACCGAAGTATTACCACGGCGAGCGAGATACGCCGCAAGGTCGGCCTTGAGTTCATAGTAGAAGACAGTGAGTTCACTCTCGTCGAACTTGCCAATGGTGGGAATGTCAGCGGGATCGACGATCTCCGCGCCAGCCCGCTTCATCTCGCCGACGAGCGTATCCATAAGCTGGTCGACCGCATCGTTGAAGCCGCAATATTTGCGCACCACTCCCAGTCGCGCGCCCTTGAGTCCCGCAGGATCAAGGAATTTTGTGTAATCGGGCGACACCTTGCCTTGACTATCGGCGGTCACGGGATCTTGCGGATCGGCGCCAGCCATGACGCCGAGAAGAATGGCGACATCCCGCACCGTGCGAGCCATCGGACCGGCCGTGTCCTGACTGTGCGAGATCGGAACGATGCCGCTCCGGCTGACCAGTCCAACCGTAGGTTTAAGCCCTGCCAGCCCATTCGCGGAAGAAGGGCAGACGACCGACCCGTCCGTCTCCGTGCCTACCCCGGCAACGCAAAGATTCGCGGAAACCGCGGCTCCAGTCCCCGAACTCGATCCACAGGGATTACGGTCGAGTGCATAAGGGTTGCGAGTCAGTCCGCCGCGGCCGCTCCATCCGCTGGTCGAATGACTGGAGCGAATGTTGGCCCACTCACTGAGATTGGTTTTGCCGAGGATCACGGCGCCCGCCTTGCGCAGCTGCGCGGCGACAAACGCGTCGTTCGGAGCGCCGCGCGATCCGAGCAGCGCCAGCGATCCCGCCGTCGTATTCATGCGGTCCGAAGTATCGATATTGTCCTTGACGAGCACCGGAATGCCGTGAAGCGGCCCGCGCGGCCCTTTCGACCTACGCTCCTGGTCGAGCGCGTCCGCGATCTGGAGAGTATCGGGGTTGAGCTCGATGACGGCGTTGACCCTGGGTCCAGCTTTGTCGATCTCCGCAACGCGTGCCAGGTATTTCTCGCTCAGAGAGCGTGAAGAATACTGGCCGGACTGAAAGGCCTTCTGAAGATCGTCAATCGTGATCTCGTCGAGTTCGAAGTCCTTCTTGAAGTTTTGCTCGAGGTTTTGGACGCCAGGCCCAGGCGCAGGCACAGTATCGGCAACGCGAGCCGCGCCAAGCGCCGGGTAAGCAGCCGTGGCAAAGGTCGCGGTCACCCCGGCGCGAAGAAAGTTGCGGCGCGAGTTGGAATTCGAGTTGACCGTCGGATTGAACTTGGAGGGAAGGGAATCGTCGGACATCAAGGCTCCTGCGGTTTTGATTGAGCGACGTGGGATAAGTTCGTGTGCAAGTCGCGAGCGGGAATCTTACGAAGAATGCGGGAGAAAGGCAACCGCTGGGAATGGGAAGCGAGTCAGTCTGAACGTCCACAGTCTCGCTTTAGCATGCCGCCTGTGGCATGATGTCCCCATGACGCCAAGAGTCAAGAATGTGCTCTTCGCAGTATTTTGGTTCGTGATAGGTCACCTCAGTTGCGCCATCATGCACCACTGGCACGACATCGCGGGGAGATAGGAAACTCGGCACTGCCGCGCGTTGTCTTGAATTGAGCGGAATGATACTCTGACGAAGTTGAGCGGGAGTAGTTCAGCGGTAGAACGCCAGCTTCCCAAGCTGGATGTCACGGGTTCGATCCCCGTCTCCCGCTCCAGTTTTTCAACAACTTAGTGGAGTGACTCCCAAACTTATGTGTTCAACCGGTTGGGAGTTTTCCTATATCGCTAGAAGTCATTGAGGGTGATTAACGAGCGGGAACAGCGTTCCACATTTAGGGCGTCGGATGAAAAGCGATTCCTACGATATGAAGCCGCATTGTTGCCTTCAAGATTTCTCTGCGGGAGTCCTTACTGCACCCGCTCCGGTTTGCTCGTCATCGTCGGTAGTGACCGCATGTACCAGACTGCGCACGTCCGCGTCTATTGGCTGCGGGTACACGCCCAACGTCGTTGCATTGTCGCTGTGGCGCAGATGGGTTTGCACGTCTTTGGCGTTCCCGTGGCCTTGCTCCGGGCGCATGGGCGTTCCCTTCTCAGTTGAGAAGATCAGGGCTTCCGCTGGTGCGCTGGCGTGTTGCGCTCACCACTTTTGTAGCGGAGGCAAGAGAATGTCTGGAATAGTCACTGGAGCCTTGCTGCGTTTCGTCTTAGCCCTTCCCGGCCTCAAGGTGCCGCGCCAAGCTGTGCCTTCGATCTGGAAGTGATCTGCCCGCCATGATGACCAGCGCAGGCCAGATATCTCACCGGGGCGCATGGCACAAGTGCGGCGATTGCGGCCATGAGACAGTCACGAAAGGGAAGTGCTTCAAGAACCTGACGTGCTTGCACCTTCGGCAGTACAAATTTTTCTGCTTCCTTCGTCTCCCGACTCGGCTACCGATTACGAGGAGGGAGTTTAGCGACAGTCGAGGACTGGAGGATTATGGTCCCAGGCTCGTGGAGGTTCAAGGGTTCTTTTGAAATAACCAATACCCCTGTCCGCTTTTGACCAGTTTGTTGCATTGACGGTCACCTATCATACCCATTGGAGGTTTTTATGCTGTGCTCCGCTCATCAATCTCTATTCGAGTCTGACAAAAGAATATGGGGAACATGGAGTTGTTTGAACGACAAGACAAACAGAAGTGCTTCGGAAACCGACGGGATGCACAGACTTGCCGGGGCTGGTCGGGATAGTAGCCACGCATTGACGAAACACATTGCTGACTGTCCTGCATGCAATAAAGAAATGGATGTGACCGCCAGCTAGACTTTCAGCAAGATTCGCAGTGTCGAATCCCAACCTCCGTGGGATTGGACGCGGAAGCTAGTCGTGGAGAACAACGTTGAGCAGTGAACTATGAACTCGCAGTCCGCTCCCATCATAGTCAACGAAGCGCATCTCCCTGAATCTGTTCGTGAAAAAGCTCTCCCGCGACCGCGTTGTGCCCACCATCTCTGCTGTCCGAGATTCTCCGAAGTGTAAAGTTCTGCTGTTGAAACTTTTTGATAGTGTCCTCTCACGGACCGAATAGAAATGTCCCCTTAAACTGAGACCTCCAGCCAAGGGAGGTTTTGTTGAAGAGGACGGCTATGAGCACCCGTGAGCTGGAGCGAGTGGAAGTGATGGGACGAGTCGCTAAAGAGGAACTGAAGTTGATCGATGCCGCAGCAATGTTGCAGTTGAGTTACCGCCAGATCAAACGCCTGTGGCGACGCTATCAGCAGAAGGGCAGCAAAGGGCTGCAGCATGGCAATGTGGGTCGAGTTTCCAATCGTAGCAAACCCGCGAAATTTCGGCGCCGGGTGCTGAGTTTGATCCGGCAGAAGTATTCTGGTTCGGAAGAGGAGCGATTCGGGCCGACGCTGGCGGCTGAGCACTTGGCGGAAGAAGACGGGATTGCCCTAGATCATGAAACCTTGCGTGGCTGGATGTTGGCCGAAGGACTGTGGAGTCGTCAACGGAAGCGGAAGAAACACTGCCAACGAAGAGAGCGCAAGGCTCACTTTGGCGAACTGGTACAGCTGGACGGGAGTTTTCACGACTGGTTGGAAGGGCGTGGTCCGAGGGGTTGCCTGATGAACATGGTGGACGATGCCACCAGCGAAACCCAGGCTTGTCTGGGGAAAGAAGAGACGATCTGGGCGGCGGTAGGAGTGTTACGAGCCTGGATCGGGAAATATGGGGTGCCTCGCGTGCTCTATACCGACTGGAAGAACGTGTACAAACGGAAAGCGACAGCGGCGGAACAGATGCGGGGCAAGATTCCGGTTACGCAGTTTGGACGCATGTGCCAGAAGCTGGGCATTCGGATCGTCGCCGCCAGTACGCCCCAGGCCAAGGGGCGGGTGGAGCGGAACCACGGGACCCATCAGGATCGGCTGATCAAGAAACTGCGGCGGAAAGGGATCGATAGCTACGAAGCCGCCAACGAGTATCTGGAAAAAGAATATCTGCCGGCGCACAACCGACGGTTTGCGGTTCCAGCAGCTCAGCCGGAGGACTATCACGGTCGCAAGCCGACCACTCGGGGACTCCGTGAGATCTTCCGCTTAGAGACCGAGCGCGGAATCAGCAATGACTGGGTAATCCGGCATCAAGGCGGCAATCTGCAGCTGAAGCCGGGCTCACGACGCTATGGGCCCACACGAAGCAAAGCTTTGGTCTGCGAGTGGGAGGACAGAACCATCGAGGTGTATTACCGCGGAGAAGCAATCGCTTTTACGGAGCTGAAGAATCAGCCCCAAAAAGCCTCTGCGCCGCTTCCCCCGCGCGCCAGGCCCGTGGTGGTGCGGAAAGCTAAGCAAGACCATCCGTGGCGGCAGGCCTATACGAGCATGCGGCCCCGGGTTCCGACCCGGGCAATCGCAACGCCACCTCTCGTTGGAATACCCACTTACGCTTCGCCCTAAACTACAGGGCTTCGCTTCAGTGGGTATTCCAACGAGAAACACCACAACACAAAAAGGGACATTTCTAATTAGTTAAGGATGGGGACATTTCTAATCAGTCTTGACAAAGTGTAAAGTTCTGCTTGACCCCTGTTGCCGGATGCGCTACCCTTCCGGGCGCTCTCTCCTGCAGGGAATAAAGTCACTCCCTGCCCGACTTTACAAAGTGAGGACCCCCAAATTTATGAAAACTATTCGAATTTCCACTCTGGTCGCGCTAGTCGTGCTGTGCTCGCTTGCGACTCTCGCGCAAAGCAAGGATCCAAAAATCATTATCCAGGGAGTGAGCGGCAGCGGGCTCAGACCGTTCTCGCAATGTCCTCCCGAAGGGTGCACACAGGTTGGAGTGAACTTCGGCTTCACTGTCAACCACAATGGCAACCCCCCTCTGTTCTTCAACAACGCTTCTGGGCTGAACTGGATTTCGCTGACGCTCACGGAATCGGGTGTGGCCGCAGCGAACGTGAGCTGCGCTCAGACTCTCTTCCTCAGTTGCACAGTCACGGGCCAGGAAGACGGCTCGGTGAAAATTGTCATGTCCGGAATTAGGGGCCTCAATCCCCGACAGGGGATTCTGGCGGGTGCGAATTTTTCCATCGAATTCGCCTGCGTTAGCGGCAGTTGCTGGCCTCGTGGGTTGAGCTTCAGCGCGCAGGCCGGTACCGGTGATTAAACTGTGGACTTTCCCGGGTGCCCCACTCACGCTCTGGGTTCCCTTCCAATCCCCGGGCGGTTGCTGTCCCAGTCCAATTGCCGCTGAAAGAATTAGGAGCAGCGCAAAAAAAGAGGTGGGCGAAAATCAGGGCAGGGAAGTAGTCCTTATGCAGGGTGCCGGCCGTTTTATCCCACTCCTAGGTGTTCTTGTATACGGCAGAATGTCAAGGGTGAAGATCTGGAAAGGGAACTGCCAGAAAACTTGTGTTCAATTGGTTCCCGCTGTGCCACATTAGGCCCCGTTGGCCGAAGGGTTTACAGCAACTTCCCAAGCTGGATGTCACGGGTTCGATTCCCGTCTGCTGCTCCATTTTTAAGAATTGGTGCCAGTTCAGAGCAAAGCCGCTCACCCTTTTTGCAAGCGCCGCTAGGACTTACGCTATCTGAACGGCTACTTGACACACCCTTCTCATCCGGCAAGAAGGGCAAGCTGGCGTGCTCTTTGAGTTTTCGCGAACTGAGAATTATAGGATTAAACCATAACCTTGCCGGGGCGGAAAGGTTATGGTTTAACCGTCAACGACGAATCAGAACACTTCCGCTCTTCACTGAAACAAGTCGCTCAAGTCATTGGTTGCAGGGTCCGCGGCGCCCCCCAGCAGCGGGCTGACCTGGAAGATTTCCTGCAGCGTTTTCAGTGTGGAACTATGGTCATAGTGAATGTTGTTGCTGTATGCCGTGTTTCCTCCGCCCTTGGCAAAAGGCGAAAGCAAGAACATACCAATAGGGCCATCGCTGTAGGGACCATTGTCTTCAGCTTCATCCCAGATGATGAACAAAGCGCCACCTTTTTGGTACTCGGCAGAATTTAGAATGAGTGGCACATTTTGCTTCAGCCATGTATCTCCTCGCAACGTATTGTCTTTACTTTCCTGAGCATCACAAGGAGAAATGCGCTCGTGCCCGTCGTGACACAAGTTCGGCATGATGAAGTTGTACTGTGCCGAGGTCTGATTGGCCAGATCAGTCGCCAACTGGTAAAACGGGCGGACGTGCTTGATACATTCGACCGATCGTTTACTCAAACCGTGGTTAACATCGCTGAAGTAGGTAAAGGCAAGATGTTCAACATCGAAGTAGGTGAAATCAAGCGGGCAGGTGTCGAACACGGGGCTGCCAAAGTCGGGCTCGGCGTAGGCCATCCATGAAATACCAGCATCTTCAAGAAGCCTTACCAAATGTTGGTGGGTGGTTATTTGAGGCTGGCCCGGTTGCGTATCCGCGAGGACACCGAAGTTGGTCCCCGCTTCCAGCCACAAATAGTTCGGCTGGCTCGGGTGATTGCCCGGAGGATTATAATACTGCTCCGCGTGTGCCGACGTATTTAACAGCTGCCCGTTGGCGTACGGGGCTAGCGGGTTGCCTTTGATGTCCGGAGCGCCAAACGCTGCACCGGAGTTGTTGCCCGTCCAATTGTGATTTTCCATCAGGATCACCCAGACGGTCTTTACATTGCTCATTTGTGCATACATCACCACTGGCATCCCGGCAAGCAACGACAAAATCGCTGCGCTGAACGTCAAAATCTTCCGCAAATGTTTCACGACATCCTCCTGGAGTTTTGCCCTGGCTGCGACCTTAGCCGCGTAGACAGAGCTTTCACCCATTTTGTGAACCATACGTCACAGGCAGATGAAGCTTGTGTGAATTCAGTGACACAAAGGCGTGCCTAGAGATCAGATGGGATGAGAAATGCCGGTCTCCGGCGGGATGCGATAAGCTCCCAAGTTTTCGACGCGCTCGAAGCGCAAGGAGATAAAGGAGACCGGGAATGAAGAAGATTAGCGCTGCAAGGGCAAAGAAGGTGGAAAAAAATGCAAGTCAGTAACTGACGATCGGGCTGGATCTGGGAGATCGATTCAGTTGGTACTGCGTTCTGAATGAACCGGGAGAAGTGGTTCTGGAACAGAAAGTGGCGACCCCATCGAAGGCCATGAAGGAAGTTTTCGGTCGGATGCCGCGGAGTCGGATCGCACTGGAAACGGGGACGCACTCCCCGTAGGTGAGCCGGGTATTGAGTGAACTGGGATACGAAGTAATCGAGGCACATGCGCGCAACGTGCGCTTGATCGGAGAGAGAAGGTCCTTGGTTGATTCTCTTCGAAAATCAGTATTTACTTGGCAGTGCTCGCTGCGGATGACGCGGCCCTCAACTGGATCAGGCCGATTCCCAGGCCGCCCACGGCGCCAGCCAGCAACCCCAGCAGCACCAGCATGGGCACGCTCTCAAGAAGTGAATTCTTCACTAATTTCGCCATCTCGTATTCTCCACTCGGTTCTCTACTCGGAATTTGTTGCCCAAGTTAGTTTAGCATTTGCGCTTCCATTCCTGCCTCAGGGAGAGACCGCAAACGGGCTATGGCAGTGCGAGATCCCGGGGCAGGGTTCGCCCGCAAAGGCGATTGTGAAGACTTTTGCAGTTAAAGGGAAGGTGTCGCAGTAGTACCGGGAGCTCTAAGCGAACCCCCTCGCCTCATTCCTCTTGCAGGCTAACATGGCATCTTAAGATTTCGCGCCGCTTTGGAGGCGCAAATGAGGATGAGAGGCGCAATGAAACTCTATGGCTTCGCTGTTTGCGTGATGGTGATGCTGTTGTCGAGTCTTTCCGCGCAAGAGCCTCCTGGCGATGTCGCCCAACCACCAGCTAAGGCCGTAGCCGCGGCGTCCGGCAGCCCACGGCCGCGGATCGGCCTTGTGCTCGAAGGCGGTGGCGCTCTCGGCTTAGCGCACGTCGGCGTAATCAAGTGGCTGGAGGAAAATCGTATACCGGTGGACGTGGTTGCCGGCACCAGCATGGGCGCCTTGGTCGGAGGAATCTATGCCAGCGGAGAATCGCCCGATCAGCTCTCCGCTTTGATCCGAAGTATCAACTGGAGTGAAGTACTGACAGGGGTCACGCCCTATCGAGACCTGTCGTTCCGCCGAAAAGAAGACCGGCGGGAGTATCAGAATGCATTCGAATTCGGCCTGAAGAAAGGCGCGCAATTTCCCAGCGGCTTTAACTCCGGACAGCAGGTGGGACTGATTCTCGACCGCGTGGGCCTGCCTTATTCGGAGATGAAGAGCTTTGACCAATTGCCGATCCCCTTCCGTTGTGTGGCGACCGATCTGGTAGCCGGAGACTCCTACGTATTCGACCATGGATCGCTGGCGGAAGCGATGCGGGCCTCGATGTCACTGCCCGCATTTTTTACGCCCGTGCGCGAACGCAACCGCGTGCTGGTTGACGGCGGGCTGGTGAATAACTTGCCGGTAGACGTCGCTCGGCAAATGGGCGCGGACATTGTGATCGCAGTTCATTTGGCGCTGCCGCGCCTGGATCCGAAGGCGCCGCTCTCGTCGGTGGCAGTATTGCAACGCTCCGCAAACGTAAGCATCGCGATCAATGAACTCCGCAGCATGGAGGACGCCGACATCCTGCTGAAGGCGGACGTGGAGCGATTTACTATGACCGACTACAGCCTCTACGACCAGATCGAAGCCGAAGGATACAAAGCCGCCCAGACGAAGATAGCGCTGCTTACCCGTCTCCAGGTCAGCGAAGACGAGTGGCACCAGATCATGGATGCACGGAAAGTGAAACGCAGACCCGTGCCGGTACCCGAGTTTGTGGAAGTCACCGGCGCCCAAGGCGACGTCCTTAAGGGGCTTCAGCACCAACTGGCCGACTTGGCGGGACACCCGATCGATCCTCAGCAACTGGACGAAAAGATGATGGGCGTCACCGGTCTGGGACGCTTCACCAGAGCAGGGTATCGCGACGTGATGCGGGACGGGCAACACGGGCTGCAGGCCGAAGCCGAAGAGAAAGACTACGCGCCACCAACGGTGCATCCTGCCCTGGTCATTGATGGGTCGGACTACAAGAATGTGCTATTCGAGGTTGGAGCGCGCATCACGTTCCTCGATATCGGTGGATTTGGGTCGGAGTGGCGCAACGATTTCATCGCCGGCTCCGAGTACGGACTGAAAACAGAATACTTTCATCCCTTTACTCCCTACACGGGCTGGTTCGTCGCAGCGCATGGGATCGCCGACAGCAGTCCGTTTTTCGTATACCAGCGAAACAAGCTTCTTGGTGAGTATCGCAACCGCATAATGGGCGGCGGCCTGGACCTGGGTTATACCTTTGGACGGGGCGCGGAACTGCGCGTGGGATACGAGTCCGGATATCAGAAGGTCAACGAGGATCTAGGGATTCCAGTGGCGCCGGCGGTTAAGGGACGGTTTGGAACGACGTCGGTGCGTTACCGCCTCGAACGGTTTGACGATCCGGTGATTCCGCGCCGGGGAGCGCGCGTGGAATCCATCTTTAAGTTCTATGACACTGCCCCCGGCACCTCGGACGTAGTACCGACCGAGGAGCTGCGGCTCGGGCTGGCCGAGCGCACGAGCCAGAAGTCGTCGTTGCTGTTCTTCGCATCGGGAGGCACGGCTTTCGCGACCAGGAACACCGGGTTCCCGCCGTTCAGCCTGGGCGGCCCGCTGCGCCTTGGAGCCTATGGGACGAACGAGTTGTTGACGAACCAGTATTTTCTGCTGCAGCCGGCATTCCTCTACAAGATGCGGGAAATCTCGCCGCTGTTGAAGCAGAATGTCTATCTGCTGACGATGTACGAGGCGGGCAAGGCTTACGGTCAACCGCCGAACGCGCGAAAGCTCGCGCAGGATGCAACCGTCGGACTGTTGTTCCAGACGCTGTTTGGCCCGCTGTTCTTTGGAGGGAGCATCGGAGATAACGATCACCGCAAGTTCTTTTTCAAAGTGGGCCGCTTCTTCTGACGAAGCAAGTGGAGCGCCGGGCGTCCCCGCCCGGCCACCCATCCCTCATGCTCGCCT
>Ga0210384_10004590_pt1 | contig 15346 bp, 12 predicted proteins | sample IncBWH2MmetaG_FD_160574 | JGI IMG/M metagenome (GOLD analysis project Ga0210384, IMG submission 160574) | Forest soil microbial communities from Barre Woods Harvard Forest LTER site, Petersham, Massachusetts, United States - Inc-BW-H-2-M | ecosystem: Environmental > Terrestrial > Soil >...
TGGAGCATCTGGAAGTACCGGCGTCACCACCGAAGAAACCCGCAGTGATGGAACTCAGAGCGGCCGCGAAAGCGCTCTCCGCCTAATGAAATTTGCAGTTAGAGTGAACCCCGCTCTTTGACTCCAAACGTCATAGGCCAGTCGGCGTCCGCGCCAGCAAGATCTTCATCAGATCCGTTCCCAGCTGTGGTGCGTCCACCTCGTCCATGTTGATAAGAACGACGACGCCCGCATTCCGTTCGGGCGCGAGCATGATGAACGTCGAGGTCCCCTGCTGTCCGCCGGAATGCGCGTACACTGCCACGCCATTCACCGTGCCCGTTCCCCATCCAAGACCGTAACCGCTGTGATCTTTCTCGGAACCCTCAGGCGCAGGAGTCTGTGCCGTCCACATCACGTCGCGTGTTGCGCGTTGTATCAGCCGGTCCGACAGCACGGCGATCTCGAACTTCGCCATGTCATCCGCCGATGACAGGCATCCGCCGCCGGGAATTTTGTAGCTGGCGTCCAGAAATCCCGCGTTCCGCACCTCGCCGGACTTGGACTTCGAATAGAACTGCGTGCGGTACGGGATGATTGCGAAATGGTCGTCCCACCGTGTGTGCGTCATTCCGGCTGGCACAAACACGTTGTCACGCACAAAGTCGACATACTTACGTGATGACGCGCCTTCAATCGCGCAACCTACCAGAGTGAACCCGTGCGTCGAATACTGGAACTTCGTTCCAGGCTTCGCGACGAGCGGATCGTTGGCGAAAAACTGCAGCCCGCCCGCGATCGGATCTTCGAAATGCCTCGTGTTGCTGACTTCGACATCGTCGTCCGAATCGGAGCGATAGTGCCGAATCCCACCGAGGTGTCCGAGCACCTGTCGAGTGGAGATGGAAAACTTCTTTTGCGGGAACGCCGGACAGTACTTTTGCACGGGAGCATCCAGATCGAGCTGATGCCGTTCCCATAACTCCATCGCCGCGACGGCCGTAATCGGTTTCGACACCGAAGCCAGCCGAAACAGAGTCTGCGGAGTGACCGGGACATTGTTCTCGAGATCCGCCATCCCGAAGCCTTCTGACCAGACTTCCTGCCCATTTAATACGACAGACGTTGCCACACCCGGAGCCTTCGTCGCCGCCATGAACTTCGCGACCCCGTCCTCCATGCGCGCACGAACGTCGGCAGGCAGAGTCGACTGCTGAGCTGCTCCTGCTGAAACCAGCCACACCGTCAGCAGACAGACTGCCAATGTCCTGACAAAGACTCGCACACGTTTTTCTTGCAATTTGCGCATCCTCACCTCGCTCGTACCATCACTATCGGAAAATTACCAAGTGACGTGCCCGGAACATGAAGCAACGGCCAACCCACGGTTCACCCGGCTCGGCTCAACCCAGCTGCACGCTCAGCATCGAGATCGATCCCCCGTCGACTCCTTCCACCGGAAAACTCAGTCGATCCTTCGCGCCGCTCGCCCCGATTACATAGAGCAGCGGCAGATAATGATCGGGAGTCGGGATCGAAAGCTGCGCCTCGCGGCCGAGTGTCTCGTAGTGAACCAGCGGACGATGATCTCCCGACTGCAACCATCCCCGCGCCTCCTGCTCGAAGCGCACCGCCCATTCGAACGGGTCCACTGCGTGACGTCCCCACGCGTACGCGTGAAGGTTGTGGACGAGATTTCCGCTCCCGACAAGCAGAATCCCTTCCTCCCGCAGCGCCGCCAGTCGCTGTCCGATCTCATAATGGAAGCTCGCCGGTTTTGTTTCATCGATACTCAACTGCACAATCGGAATGTCTGCCTTCGGATAAACGTGGCGCAAGACCGACCATGTCCCATGATCCAGGCCCCAGCGCTCATCAAACTCCACCGGGATCGGCGCAAGCATCTTCTGCACCCGACGAGCGAGTTCCGGATCTCCCGGTGCCGGGTATTGCACCTCATACAACTCCCGCGGAAATCCGCCAAAGTCATGGATGGTGCGCGGCGCGGTATTTATGGTGACAGCCGCTCCCGGAATGTACCAGTGCGCCGAGATGCACAGAATCGCCTTCGGCCGCGCCACGGCCTTTCCAATCGCCGACCAGCGTTCCGTGTACGCATTGTTCAGCAAGGCATTCATCGGATTTCCGTGACCGAAGAAAATGGCCGGCATCAATGCCATGGACGTCCCCATGCAAAACCAATTTAGTCGCTGTTATTGTATGGCCGAAGTTGCGCTGGCGGCGGTCGCCTCCAGCGCTTGCAGGTTCAGGGAGAGCTTGTAGGTTTTGTTCGCCACTACGTCCACGATTTCCCCGTGCGCAAGGTAAGGCTTGAGCACTGCCGGATCCTGCCAGTCGAGGTCCCACCCTCTCTCGATCGCAACCACCGTGTAGCGCCCCGGCAGAATTTCGCGCAGCGTAAATGTTCCGTCGCTGTCGCTTTGATCGCGGCGGAACAGCATCGGTTCTTCCGCAGGATTCGGCGGCACCAGCAGGACCATGGTCTCCGCCACCGGTTTTCCTTCTTGAAGCACCGTGCCGTCGACGCGTCCTGCTCCCTCCGACAGTCCGATGTTCAATTCGACGGATCCGGTCCGCGGGAAATACACGGTATGCCCGCGAACCTTCGCGCCGGTCGAAGAAATGTTCTGCACCAGCAGCCCCTGTGCGTTCAGCACGCTGACCGTGAAGCCCGTCGACTCTGTCACCGGCTGCTCGATGTTGAATTCGCCTTGTTCCGTGACCGCCGAGCCAAACGATTCGGCCGTCTCGCGGCTCCAGAAGCGAACGTAGGTCCCTCCCGGAAACGCCGTCCCTCCGGGCCGGCGCAGGACACCCTTAATCAGGAGCGGACTCGCACTATTCTCCGACGCGTCGAGGTCCATATCGCTCGACACATTCACTTCCTTGTTCAGGCTGACCCAGTTCTTCCCGGTGAAGTGCCGAACGCTGAAAACCAGGTGCCCGGGAGGAATCCCCGTGATCGTCACGTTGCCGCCTGAAGCCACCTGATGCGAAGGAACCGGTAGAGGCAGGTCGAAGATGCGCTGCTGGATGACCGCTGTCAGCGGCATCGATGGATCCTTCGATCCATTCAGAATCCGCACATGCAGTGCAGGGATGGCATGCAGCGTGATCTCAGCGGTCGCATGTTCTCCAGGGCGAATCTGAATCGGAGACGCACTCTCCACATCGGTAGCATTCGGATAGTACGTAATCGGATAGACGACATCGAGCGACGCCGAATCGTTGCCGCGTACGGGCGACCGCAGTGCCCCCGTCGGCGATTCAGACGCATTCGCATCGCCCAGCCAACGAGCTTGCACTCCAGCCGCCTCTGAGGGATCTTGCGCGTACCACGGCTGCGCCGAGATCGCGACGTAGTAGCTCCCCGCCTTCAGATGCCCGAACCGGTAGTGCCCTTCTTCATCCAGACCGTTCCGAGCAACGAGCCGCGCCCTTCCGCCATTTTCCGTAATGCGGCTGAAAAGGATGGCTTCCCCCGAGCGCACCGGCTCGTTTTCCTCGTCAAGCACATTGCCCGAAATCGAGCCATCGGGCGTCATGAGGAAAACAAGGCCTTCCGACGCTAAACCCGGCCCAACAGCCACGGCCGTCGAGAACTCGTCGTGCTGCTGGTAAGCCTGCAGCGAAAAACCGTGCCGCATGCCCGTCAGGCTGAACTTCCCTCGCGGCACATTCTGGAAAACAAAGCGGCCATCCTCGCCTGTCACAAATTCTCGTGTATCGTCCCGCTGCTCCGCAGCGGCGATGCTGACCTCCACATCCGCGAGCGGCTGGCGGTCGACGGCGTTCACCATCGTTCCACTGATGCGGTAGGTTTCGGCTACGGGCTTCTGCGCCGGCGGTGCTGCACTCTGCGCAAGCGACATCTCACACAGAAAAACTACAGCCGCCACCGCCCGCAACCATTGCATCGTCATTTCCCGACGGTCACCCGCTCCACCGAGACACTCGCCTGCTGCCCTGGGTCGAGCGTGATTCGCGCCGCCTTCGATAAATACGGCCCCAGCGCCTCCGGGTTCCGGAATTCGATGTCCGACACAGTATCGAGTGCGAGCATCTTGTAATCGCCGGGTGGAACCCGGTCGAATATAAAATCTCCGCCAGGCGCCGCCGCCGTGACGCGAATCTGAGCCGCCGATTGCTGTTCCGGAATGAGCAGCACCGATCCCACGGCCGGCTGGCCATCGGCGCGGATCGTCCCTGATACCATGGCGCCGTCATCGCGCAACACGATCTCCAGCGGATCGGGCCGTCTCCCTGGTGTCAGCACCAACTCCTCACGCAGCACATCGACCGTGCCGCTTGTGGCCGATTGCACGTACCACGGCGGATTCGGTTGCACATCCACGGTATACCGTCCCGGAACAAAGTTCCGGATCACGAACGATCCGTTTGTTCCGACGTCGGCTTGGAATTCCGTCTCCTCGATACGATTCTCCGTCGAGATCAGGCGCACTTGAACGATAGGAAGGCGCAACTGGTGCCTGCGAAACTGATCTGCAGCCGACCCCTCAAAATGAAACTGAGTCGCGGAGTTTCCGTCATATATCATCGGGCCTCGGTCGGGCGATGCAGCCCCTCCCCCCGACGTCGCCCGGGTCTCCACCCGGATCGGCATCACCATCGGCACACCCGCAGTCAGCGTCACGTTCTCGATATCAGAATTTACCGCCAAAGGAAGATCCCCGCTCAGCAGGTTGCCCTCGCCGTCGGGCGTGCGGATCATCAGTACATAATTTCCAGCGGGCAGATCAACATCGAACTTCGCCGTTTGCGGATCGAACCTGACCGGAGCCGCCAGCGGTTCTCCCGAGCGCGTGGTGACCTGCGGTGCATTCGGCGTCGCCGGCAAAAATCCCGACACCGCGCCGGACACTTTGAACACCGACTCCGGCTTCAGCAGAAAGTCCGCCTCCGCCTGCTGGCCGGACACAACCGTGATGGGCGTCGCCGCGTCCATTTCAGGCACGCCCGGATAGAATGTATTGCTGATCTGCTCCTGCCGCGACGTGCCTTTGCCGCGCACGCGCCTTCGACCAATTCCAAACATCGGCCCCGTCGAAAGCAGGTATTGCCCCCGTTGCAGATTCGCGATCCGGAACTGCCCTTCCTCATCGGTCGTTGACTGGCTGCGCTGCACCCACCGCTTGCGCCCGTCCATGATGCGCTGCTGAAAGACGCGTACCGGTGCGTCCTCGATCGGCTCTCCCCTCACCGTCGCCACCCGCCCCGACACTATTCCCTCCGGAAACAGTTTGATTACCGCGGAATTTGGATTTCCGTCGATGTGAAGAAATCCCGGCGGGAGCCCGCTATCGGGATTAAGTTCCTGCTCGCTGAAGAATCCAGGCTTCCGCGCGGCCAGAACAACGTCAGCGACGGGTACGTGGGTGAACTGAAATTTTCCTTCGGAGTCTGTAAAGCTCGAAGACGGGCCTCCCGAGAGATTGGTAATCTGCACCAGGGCGCGCCGCACCGGATCGCCCGTCACCGAATTCACAACGACGCCACCCACGGTGAAGCCCGGGCCGCCGCTCGATTCCGAATCACTTTGCGCGGAAACCAGCACACCTGTCAGAAGCAGACACGCGACCAGCCACACTCGCATAAGCTTCTTTGGAAGGATGCGCTGCATACTTCGACCTGACCATTACTGACACCGGTCCGCATGAACCGGTTTCCGGCCGGTTCACGGGACACAACTCCCGAGGAAAACGCTCAGGGGGATGGATGCTCGTCTCGGGCACAGAAGATGCCCGCGATCAACCGCCTTGAAATTGCTGAGGGCGCAATCTGCGCCCCCGCCTAATCTACATCGAACTCGACAACACGCGGCTTCGATGTGTTACCCGCCGAGTCCATCGCCTTCAATTCGGCCCGATACGCCCCGGGCGGCAGCTTATCCACGGGAATTCTGAAACCGAGCGGAATCACGGGATTGCCGGTTTTGGCAGAGGCCTGCAAATCGATCAGTCCGGAATTGTCGACTTTCTTTTCGCCACTCTTCCGATCCGTTACCACGTAGGCGACACCCACCTTCAGCGGCGTCGTCGGGGTATTCACCATCAACGGCTCGTAAACCTCGAAGTACAGAACTGCCGTATCCGTCTTATCGAAATGCGTGCCGCCGGTGGGCACGACCTGCATCCCCTGCACCACGAGCGGCGTGTGATCCGAAAGCAGGACATCATCCAGCCCGCTCGACAAGTCGGAAACGCGGTGCACGTCGCGGCTCAGCGCAATTCCGCTCAAGCTGAACTGCTTTCCGTCGTACGGATCGACAGTGAGCGGAACATCGACCTTGCCGAAAGCGTCGCCGCTCGAACTGAACGCAACTTTCAGCGTGTACTGGCCCGACGCCACCTCGAACTGATTCTCGTAGTGGAGCGGCTTCTTCTGGAATTCCTGCACTTCTTTCTTGCCGTCGAGATCGAGGTTCACGTTATCGCTGAAACGTGCAGCCACCGATCCATCCGCCTTATAGGCGATTCCCAGCACGTTGACCTCTGCGTGCTGCTTGCCCTTCACCTTGTCGAACTTGATGGATGTCGACGGAATCTCGATCGCCAGATTCACGCGAGCCGTGTTCGCCGAAGTGTAGAAAAATGGCGCCGCCATCGTAGCCGACACGTTTCCCGCCTGCGCCCCCTTCACGCGGTTCTCCAGATCTTTCTCCACTGGCTTGCCCGCCAGCAGATCGACCGCGCGCACGTTGCAGTACCCGCTGCGCGACCGCACGATCGTTCCTCCGCGATCGACTTTCACCTTCAGCGTGTGACAGCTGCCCTCGGCGGAGACCGTGGGCGTGTAGCCCAGGCTGTAATACTGAGTCTGTTCCCGTCCGATCTTTTCCAGCCCCGCCAGCAGGTCATTCGTGTTCAGGATCACAAACCCGCCAGTTCCGTCGGCCAGTTGGTAGAGAATCTGCTGGTTCGTCGACGCACTCGGCGGAAATTGCGGAACGATCATCCGCGGCTGGTTATAGGGATTGTTGTAGAAGCTGGCGTTGTTGAAGTTGCTCACGCCTCCGCCACCTCCCCGGCTGCCGCCCGTACCTCCGGTTGCCCCGGTTCCTCCAGTTCCTCCGCGGCCGCCGCTCCCGCCGGTCGCTCCCGTTCCACCCGTACCGCCGCCTTTCCCGCCTCCTCCCGTTGTGCCGCCTCCACCCCCAATCCCGCCTCCGCCGCCGCCGGGATGTCCGCCCCCACCTCCTCCGCCACCAGCTCCACCACCGCCCCCGCCACGCTGCACTCTTACCAGTCGCGCATGGTGCGTTCTCCCGTCCGAAGTGCGCGCCTTCCAGGTGGCTGCCTGCAATTGAGCGGAATGATGCAGTACCGGCGCACGCAGCCGAGCGCCCGGTCCTGAGGTCGCCGCAGTTGGCGACAGAACCACGAGTCCACGCACGTCGATCGGATACACCGCCACGTTCGCCTTATTGCAACTGTCGACTGTCGCCGTCAGCTCCGACTGAAGCTCTGGATCCAGCGGAAATCCCGAAGTCAGGAAAATCAGGCTCTTGCGTCCCGGCACATTCGAGAGATTCTTGGCCATCGTGCGCAGCGCCACCAGCACGCTCCGCTGTCCGAAGTCGGCTTCCGCGTTGAACAGATTCGGCATCCCCAGCGAGGCCACCTCGACCGTGCCTTGCGCGTTGGGATCAACGCTCGATGACTTTATGCTGGCCACCACCTTCTTCAGCCGGTCCGCGTCTGCCGTGAAGTTCTGCGCCACGCGCGTGATTCCCGTGAACTCCGCGATCGCCATCAGCCGGTTTGGGCCCGCGTTCGACGCGATGAACTTCCCCGCCGCCTCTCGCGCTCGCGCCTGGTCGCTCATGTCCATGGTGGAGTTGTCAAAGAACAGCACCAGGTAGTGTTTCTGGTCCGACCCGTTCGGTCCGGCGGACGCTTCGTAGGAGAAGCTTTTGATCTCCTGCTCCTTGTTGTCCTCCCACACGCGGAAATCCTTCTGCCCCAGGTCTCCGATGTAATTGCCCTTCTTATCGGTGACGATCGTGTCCACCAGCACCAATCGCGTCTCGGCTTTGATGACCGGGATCGACGTGTCTGGCGCAGAAACAGGCTGTGCCTGCTTCTCTTGCGCGTACGCCACAGGTTCGGAAACCCCCAGTTTCCAGCCCGCATAAAGAGCAATCAGAAGGAGAACGGCGACCCAAAGCAACCGTCGTAACCGCATAATCCACCTCTTCAACTACGGAATCTCTATCGCCCCATTCGCCGCCGACAGTTGCCCATCGGCGTCCCGCACCACCAATCGCACCAGGTAACTGCCAGGTTTCACATCGAAACTCGATCGAATCGTGATCCCCGAGTGCAATTTGTTGGCGAGTGTATCGTCTTTCAAATGCATTTCGAGGATTTTCTGATTTCCGGTAATGAACTTGCCATTGCGGTCGAACAACCCCGAAACGATGGTCAGATTGTTTGCGTTTCGCCCGGCCGCGTGCTGGAAATGCATCCTGGCTACATCCACATGGCACAGCACAGCCAGCTTCGCATCGAGGTCGCTCGCTTTGAAGAACTGCGTGTGTAGATCGACAGGCAGGTCATGCAGTTCTTCCTGCGAGAAGAGCGCGTCCTCGATCTCCTGCTTCGCTTCTTCATTCGGATCGGCGGCATGCTTGGGCGCGTAATAGCCTTTGCGAGCCTGCACGTCGAGTTTCGGTGGATTCTTCACAATGACCCTGATCGTATGAAAGCGCCCGTCCAGCTTCAGGTTTTGCGGAGCGAAACCCAGCACATACCAGTACTCCGGCTCTGCCGCAATGCGTTGCAGTCCAGCGTCGAGATCGTTGTTGTTTTTTACGAACGATCCGCCCGTGCCGTAAGCCAGGTCCGCAAGGACGTCGTCGTCCGCACGCGCACCATCGGTCAGGTAAATCACTTTTTGGCCCGCTACCTCCGGCGGAACTGAATGCGGATCACTGATATCTCCGGCCGGGTCCACCACGTACAACCCGCGTGCGTCCAGCGCGCTGATGATCACTTGGGACCTCAACGCGTGATCGATGATTTCGCCATAATCGAAGTCCATGCGCGGAGCCAGGAAACCCGGCGACAGTAAAAGTACGGTCCGCACCCCAGGCATCGTCGCGATGTGTCGGATCGTGTCCTTCAGCACCGACAGCGTCACCCGCGTTTCCTGTTCGCCCTCGGCCAACACCTGGGCAGCGGTGCTCTGCGCCGTGGCCGTCGCGGTGGCCAAAAATCGCGTGTCGTCGTTGTACATGCAGTGCAGCGCATCCAGCGTTGCCACCTGCAATGCGTTCGGATCGTTCTGATTCTGAATCAGATCGGCCATATACAGCGTCACATCGGGACAACCGGCAGACCCAGTGCGCGTCACGGGCCGGGGAGTCAGACGCTGCAACGTCTCATGTAGCTTTGCCCGATCGTCAGTGAAATCCAGGGTGCCCTGTCCGGAAGTGGTGAAAATTGCCGCGCGATCGGTCGGCTTCAGTGTGTTCATATGCCGTTCGGCGGCATCGCGGACGCGCGCCAAATCACCGAATACGAGATGAATGTCGTCAAACACATACGCCACGTAATGATCCGGCGCTACCGGAGGAGGCAGCGGCGAGCCCGACTCCGACGCTTCCGTTTCGGCTTTTTGCTGGGCCTCTGCGGCCTTTGAGCCAGGCTGCTCCATCACGAATTCCGTGATCGTTTGCGGCTTCTTGTTGTCGAGGAGCTCGAAGTCTTCTTTGCGAAGGTTGCCGACCGCTTTCCCTTTCGCGTCCCGCACCACCGCCCGCACCAAGACCAGGTTGACCTTGACCTTGAACGTCGTGACTTCATCGCGTGAGCTGATTTCCTGCGCCGGGGTGGAAGCGGGCGCACTCGCGCTCTGAGTGGATGGCAAGGTCTGAGTAGGTTGCGGCGGCGTGGACGGAGTTGTATTGGCGCCTTGCGGGGGTGGCGACGTCGCCCCCGCCGGAGGTTGCGCCGGGGTTTGCCCAGATCCCTGCGACCCGGATTGCGCAGTATTCTGTGAAGTGTTCGCGGAATCCGAACTTTGCGCGATGAGAGAACCGGATAGAAAGAAAAGCAGGAGAGCCCACCGAACAACGCGAAACGCAACCGCTGTGGAAGCCCAGCTTGCCTCGGGAATCAATGCCATCCATGGCCTCAGACTGGCCTGAACACGGGCCCGTTCGAACGGGGCCTAAGTATATCCGAGAAATCGGCCGAACGGCAGTTTTGGCTTCTTCCGTCGTTGTTCACGGCCACCTTGAAATCATCGTAATCAACACGAAACAAAACCGATTTCAAGTGTCTCGTTTAGGTAGCGGGTTGTAACAACAGAGTCGGCTGCAAGGCGCGACACAGTCCGCGCGCAGCCCCGGAGGGGCATTCGATATTAGCCCAGCGCTTCAGCGCTGGGAACACGCGCGAAGAGCCAGCCTAAGTCCCGTAGGGACGCTCATTTACTGTCCCCCATGTCGAACAAAAAACTCCTTCTTATCCACCCCAGCCGGCACGGCCACATCAAAAAATCCCACCATCATCTCGTTGTAGGTCTGATCCCCCCACGTCACCGCACTTTCCGGATCGGGATTGTGCAGGTTCTTCGCGGAATTGTCATACCACGCAACGGCTTGCAGCTCCGTTCCCGCTTTGATCATGCGCGGCTCCGCCAGCCGATAACTCAGTTGCCAATAGAAATCGTAATTCACGCGCAACAACGTCTCCACCGTGTGATCAGAGTGCACGATGTTGTACTCGAACTTCTTTCCCCGCAAGTGCATGTGCGGAAAGAAGCTGAGCAGCAGCGCATCGTTCGGAAACGTGCCGTGCACCTCGACTCGATAGTTGTCGGCGTTCGGCGGAATCGGCACCCGATCGTGGTCATTCGCAAGCTGCAACGTCAGAACGCGCTGCTTCGGCGGCTCCTTCGAAAACACAAGTCCCACGCTCGTCTGATCTTCCGCAGAGTGCCCGTTCGTGGTGTAGTGCATCTGGAACACGAGATCGGAGTGTGCCGGAACGAACTTCGCCATGTCGTCTGGCCAATGATCGGGCGAACTGCCCGGCGCATAGACCAGAAGCATGTCGCTGTCGGTCTCGTGCGCCTGGTGACGCAGCGCCGGATCTGCCAGGCTCGACGCCGTGAACGGCGCGGCTACCGGCGCTCCGCGCAGCCACTTCGAATCCGGAGGCCGGATGTAGACCACGGCGTGATGCACATGCGCGCGGCTCGAGGGCCGTACCTCCGACATCTGCACCCACTTGTCCTGGTTGAAATTGGTGGGAACGATTTCGTACGTGTACTCCACATCGCCTGCGTCGGGAATGGTGACAGCCTTCGGCATCGTCAGAACCTGATCCGGCTTCGGAATGTTCCAGCCCTCGGTGTAGTTCGGCGGCGGAGGCGCGTCGCGCGGATCGCCCTCCGGCGCGCCCGCTCCGGCCCACGCAACGAGGGTGGCAATCTCCTGCTCGGTCAGTGACGGATCATCGGAAAAATGCCCACAACACGGATCGGCAAACCACGGCGGCATCTGTTTCGTTCGAACTTTGTTGGCAATATTGCGTGCTTGAAACCGAACTTGCTTGTAGGCGACCAGCGGCATCGGCCCGATCTCGCCCAGCCGATGGCAGCGCTGGCAGTGATCCTGAAAGACGGGCAGCACGTCGCGATAGAAGGTGGGCGGGGTAGACGATTGTTGCGTCAGCTGTCCAGCGGTGAGGGCAACCACCAAAAACAAGACTGACGCAAGTGTCGCGAATGCCGTGCGAGGCATGAAAGCCAGCTTATTCTATTCGGGGGTTGATCGGACAAAGAGGGTTGTGAGTGCAATCTGATTACGTCAACTTGCCCTTGCCGCTCTGGTCCATGTGGGCCTAAGGCAAACCGTCCATCAGAACTCACATTCCGCAACTCGCTTCAAAAGCCGAAGAAGCGTCTCGCGCTCCTCCGAGGTCATTAGCCGCCGGACACTCTCATCGGCGGTCTTCCGCGCTTCGATGAGCCGTTCTCGGTACTTGCTTCCTTTGGCCGTCAGCTGGACTCGAATGGCTCGGCCCGATTTTGCTCTGTGCTCCGATACGAGTCCTTCCTGGGCCATTGTCTTGATAGCCCGATGCACGACGGTCCGGTCGAAGCCCAGAAGCATGGCGATCTGATTCGAATTCAGCGCTGCTCCCCCGCGCAATGTCGACAGGATAAAACCGCGCGTCGCCGAGCACTGGGTTTTTTGCTCCAGTCTCTTCCCCACCGAGAAATACGCCGCTGCGATATGGGCGAGTACGGAGTCTTTCAGAATGTCGTCGGGAACCTCTTTCCTGGGGAGGATGTTCATAGGATGGTCACCGTTGCATCCAGAGGTCTTCGCCACTGCGGTGGCTCATTGTGGGTACGCGATTTCTTCCCGATCGCAATCACCATCACAATCTCGTGGTGCCGGCCGGACAACCCCAGATATTGAGAGAGCCTGCGGCCGTCAAAGCCTTCCATCGGACAAGTGTTCATTCCCAGCGCCTCGGCAGCGATCATCAGATTCTGGCAAGCCAACGATGTACTCTTCGTCGCCCATTTGAACAAGTCCTGCCGGGAGAGCGGCGGCATCCCGATCACCATCCCCAGATTTAGCAGCCGGAACAAGGCCCGTTTGATCGCAGCAAACATTCCGAATGGCCCAGGCATGAACAGGATCCGGCCGATCTTTGCTTTCCGCGTGTAGTCGCGAATTTTCTCTTCGGTGAAGTTGCTTCTGCGCATCCACTCCAGCTGGCCTTGCGCCGTGGTAGATAGCGATCCGAGGTCGGCAACTGCCACCACCAACGCGGAGGCGGTTTCCGCGGGCTTCTGTCCAAGGCACAGTTTCGCCACCGTGGCCTTCTTTGCCCCGGACCCCGCCCAATAAAACTTGTAAGGCTGGCTGTTAAAGCTTGAGGGGGCATGGCGGGCCGCATTGAGAATTTGCTCGCGCAGTCCTTCGGAAATTTCAACGGGTTCAAAGATCTTAACCGCTCGCCTTTGGAAGATCGCGTCCAGGGTCTGATTCATGGCTTGCCTCCTTTATGTTGCCATAACAACATACTTATGTTGCTATTGCAACATTAATTATTGGGCAGCCAACCAGGAGCAACTGGCAAGTGGCGATAAATCGCCATGGCGCTCACCGACCAGAATGTTGGCGAACAAAAACCGCAAGATTGCGAGAAACGCATGTTTGCGCCGGTTAACAAATGCAACGATTGCACGATGCAGAATGCAGGGGCGGCGGTGTCTAAAAAGGCATGCGCGCGCGGCCCGCATTATCCTGCCGTCAGTGATGGGCATCGTCAGCCTGCCCCTAGTGCTTTGGGAGATCCACAACGAACGCGTAATTGGGTCAATGGGAATGGCGTGGGATACCGGTGCGCCAATTTGGCCACATCAAACATCCGGCGCCGAGATCGAACTTGGCTAAGCTATCTGTGATCGGCACCTGAGGTTGCCGAGCATTGATCGAAAGTCGCAGCAGACCAACCACGAATTCATTGGTGAACCCGAACGGCGCTCGAACCTTACTCGACTACTTCCCTGCCCATGCCAACCCGTCCGTGGCCGGTCCTGTTTCGATCAGCTTGTCGACTTTCCAGTCCGACGTGCGGATCGCTGCGACCTTCTTGCTCGCGTCGCAGGAAACATAGGCCATCTTGGCGTCTGGCGATACGAGCACTTCCTGCGGAGCGGCTGGAACATCCACCGTGTGCGCGACTTTCATGGCTTTCAGATCGATCACGGCAACCTGATTCGCAGAACTGAGCGCGATCACCAGCCAGCGGCCATCGGCAGTAGGCGCACTGCCATAGCCCATCGCCGGCATCGGAATCCAGGTCTTCACTTTGTTCGTCGCCGTGTCGATCACCGCAAGCTGCGGCTTCGTCTGGTCGGAGGTAAATACATAGCGATCGTCCACGGAAAGCGCGATGCGCTGCACCTTGGGCGCGACCGGAATCACGGTAATCGTCTTGCGGCCTTCCAGATCGAGCACCGAAACTGTACCCGGCCCGACGTTTGCCGTATATCCGCGACGGCCGTCGCGACTGATCGCCAGCATGTGCGATTCGGGTTGCCCGGTCGGAACCTTGCCGACGATCTTCAACGTTTTCGGATCGATCACCGTGATCGATTGATCGAGCTCCGTCGTGACATAGAGTAGGCCGTCCTTCGCGCCGATCACCGCGCAGTGCGGGCGCACGCCCTTGCCGAAATCCACGTTGCCCGTAAGTTTGCGTGCAGCCAGATCGATGACCACGAGGTTGCTGCCATCGCTGCCCGGCAAACCCACGCCGGAGTCGCCGTAGATGGGCACAAACGCCAGTTTTCCGTCCGGTGAGGCCACCAGTTCGTGGCCGGTGACGCCCTTCACGTCGACCGTCGCGATCTGTTTGCCTGCGGATGGATCGACCAGGCTGACGGTGTGGTCGCCTTTGTTGGCGACCAGCAACCACGAAGTCGCGGAATCGGAACTTGGGCTCGATGGAGTCATGAAGCTGGTCATCATCACGAGCACCAGCGTCAGGGAGAAAAGAAATCGCATGGGCACTCCTGCTGGTAGCGTGGGAAAGTGTATCGCAAGGTGCCTCACCAATGAGGGATGTAAGGTTCCCGTTCGCTGGAAAGCCTAGACCTTGGCTTCCGCTCCCCAGGTTTGCGGCGAGTCGGGGTATCCGCCAAGCGCGTCGTTGGCCAATTTCCAACCGGGTGGCGACGGGTCGGCACTTCGCTTGTATAATCTTAGCTTATAGATAACTTTGCGTTTAAACGCGATATGAGACTCTGCAAAAATGCCGGATGACCCAAACCATACTGACAGCTTGGGGATCGCGCCTACGGGCCCGCAAACGCGATTAAGCGGCATCCTACGCGGATTCGCTTCCGGCGATTTTCAATCACTTGCGAGCGTTCACGAACTTTAAATAACTTAGCTCGCAGCGAATCAATTTGAGACTGCAGCAGGTGTAATGCATTCCGCACGACGACCCCGTTGACTCGTCAGGCAATCTCGATCGTAGCGCCGCCGTCTCGGCGGCTGTCCGGTGGGCGTCCTCGCCCACCGCCGCGAGGGCACGATGCCCTCGCGACAGCCGGCAGGATGCCGGCGCTACAGGTGACGCTTGTCGTTGAACAAATCGCCCTACGGTCCGATCCGCGATCACCGATTCTTGGCAACGCGCAGGTCCTGCCCCGTCATCTCCTGCGGCTCGGGCAGGTTCAGCATGCCAAGGATGGTCGGGGAAATGTCGCGCAACGAGCCATTTGGTCTCAGCGTGAACTGGTTCGCGTTCTCGCTGAGCACGATGAACGGCACGGGGTTGGTGGTATG
>Ga0210384_10004593_pt1 | contig 15340 bp, 15 predicted proteins | sample IncBWH2MmetaG_FD_160574 | JGI IMG/M metagenome (GOLD analysis project Ga0210384, IMG submission 160574) | Forest soil microbial communities from Barre Woods Harvard Forest LTER site, Petersham, Massachusetts, United States - Inc-BW-H-2-M | ecosystem: Environmental > Terrestrial > Soil >...
TGCTGGCGCGACAACGCACGGCGATTACGCAACTATATTTTATGACGCCACTTCCGGGAGCGAGAAACTCGCCGCGCGTTATGATGGCCCAGCTGGCGCCGATGACCTAGCCGCTAAGCTTGCCGTTAGCCCGGATGGGGCTCGCGTTTTTGTTACTGGTGTGAGTCCTGGAACGGGGACAGGTCCCGATTACGCCACGATAGCGTACGACACCGCTCTAATCGGCGCCGGGCCAGTCCAACTGAGTGGGGTTTTATCCAGAAAAGTCCATGGTAGTGCCGGCGTCTTTGATATTAATTTACCGACTACGGGTTCTCCGGGCATCGAGTGCCGTAGTGGCGGGTCTAATGGCGATCATACGATCATCTTCACCTTCTCGAACACCTTGACCGGTGTAGGCGGCGCAAGCGTAACGAGCGGAACCGGCAATGTGCACGATGGCGCGATCGGCAGCGATGCTCACGATTACATCGTCAACGTCACAGGAGTGACAAATGCGCAAACGATTACTGTCACTTTAACTCATGTGACTGACTCATCGGGCAATAGCAGCAGCGCAGTATCTGCTTCTATGGGCGTGCTCCTTGGAGACGTGAATGCGAGCGGCCGCGTTGATGCGGCTGATGTCTCTCTCGTCAGACAGCAAACCCTTCAACCCATTACGTCGGCTAACTTCCGAGAAGACGTTGATATTACTGGTCGGATCGATGCAGCTGATGTTTCCATGGTTCGGCAACAATCACTGACGTCTCTTCCATAGGTCAAACAGAGGTCGATCCGGGGCCAGAAGTTGGCGAAGGATTCGGTGCCGCTGCAGGTTTTGCCGCAGCCGCTGCCGCTGCAGCTTTCCTCTTCGCTTCCGCTGCCGCCGCAGCGTCCGCCAGATTCTTATCCACCGCCGCGGCTTCGATCGGATGAATACGATGATAATATTCGTTCGACTTCGAAAGATCTTGTTTTCGGAATAGCAACGCATCGAAGCGCTCGCGCTTACTCAACTCGAAATCCTTGTCCATTTTGATCGCTTCGAAAGGACAAACCTCGACGCAAATCTGGCAGCTCATGCAAACCGATATGTCGATATCGAAGACTGCCGGATAAAACTGCGGCTTGCCCATATAATCGGGCTTCTTGTCGTCGCTCTTAATAATATAGATGCACTGCGGCGGGCATTCCTTCTCGCAAATTTTGCACGCCACACAGCGCAGACCGGCTTCTGGGTCGTTGTCGTAAATGAGGATTGGAAAGTTCCGGTAATTTTCCGGAAGCGGACTGCGCTCCTCCGGATACTGCACCGTAATTAGGCGATCCTTCTCGAAATAACTTCCAACGAAGTTCCGGGCGGTGACCGCCATGCCTTTCAAAATCCCAGTGCCGATCATCAGATTTCAATCTTGTCGAAACGGCGTCATATTCACAGGGAAAAGTTTATTATGCGCTTGAAAATTGCGATTCTAATACTGACCTCGACTTTGGCCGTGCACGGCGCCGATCGCACCTTTGAAAGTGGCCCGCAGAAGACGCATTTGATCGAGCTGTTCACGTCGGAAGGATGCAGCAGCTGTCCACCTGCTGAAGCGTGGCTATCCAAACTCAAAAGCGATGCGCGACTTTGGAAGGAGTTCGTGCCGATCGCGTTCCATGTCGATTATTGGGACCGACTTGGCTGGCGGGATCCGTTTGCATCGAAGGAGTGGACCGCGCGGCAATATCAATATTCCGCGAATTGGAAAAGCGAGAGTGTTTACACTCCGGGCTTCGTGCTGGATGGACACGAATGGCACAATCCAAATATCCCTACTCCGGCAAACGACAAGCCGGGCATGCTAAAATTGTCGATCGCCAACGAAAAAGTTGTGGCGGAATTCATTCCTAACGAAAGCGGAGCAAAGAATCTCGATCTCCACGTAGCCATTCTTGGCTTTGATCAAACAACGAAAGTTACTGCCGGCGAAAATAACGGACGCAACCTTCGTCAGGACTTTGTTGTGCTCTCGCTGAGCAATCAGAAAATGTCGGACAACAAAGCGGAGATTATTCTCAACTCCGATCCGCGCTCTGGCGCGATCGCGGCTTGGATCACAGCGCCTAACCAATTGGAACCAATCCAGGCGGTTGGAGGATGGTTTCACTGAAGAATCGCTGGTTAGCGATCCACTTCACCCATCACGATGTCGACGCTGCCGAGAATCACCATCACATCGGCAACGGTGTGACCTAGACACAGGTCTTCGAGAATCGTCAGGTTAATGAAACTCGGCGGTCGCACCCGATAGCGATACGGATTTGGTCCACCGTCGCTGATCAAATAAAACCCTAGTTCGCCTTTTGGTCCTTCAATACGTCCGTACGCTTCTCCAATTGGTGGACGAAACGCACGCACCTTCACTTTCGGATTCACGATTGGACCCGGCTGAATTTGCGCGAGCGCTTGTTTGAGAATTTCGACGCTCTCGTGCATCTCGAGGGCGCGCATCATCAAGCGATCGTAGGTGTCGCCATGATCGCCCAGAGGAATACGGAATTTAAAGCGCGGATAAAATCCGTAGCCGTCGACTTTGCGGATATCGTAATTCACGCCGCAGGCGCGCAACATCGGCCCGGTAATTCCGGCATTGATCGCAAGCTCGGCCGAAAGCTTTCCGACGTTTTGTGTGCGCGCGATCACAATTTCGTTTTGCAAAATCAGTTCTTCGAACTCGGCCAGGAATTTCGGGAAGGCATCGACAATCTTCTTTGTACGACCCAGCCAAGCGTCATCAGCATCGACGCGGCATCCGCCAAACCGCATGTAGTCGCACATCATTCGCGAGCCGGATAGCGACTCGAAAAGATCGAGAATTTTTTCGCGCTCGCGGAACGCGTACATGAGCGGCGTGCCCCACGCGCCCATGTCGCTCAGCAAAAATCCCAGCAGCGACGCGTGATTTTGTAGTCGGGTCAGCTCGGCGAGAATAATTCTTAGAAATTCGGCGCGCTCCGGAACTTCGATACCGGCGAGTTTTTCAACACTGAGCGCATAGGCCCAGTTGTTCGTCATCGAACAAAAATAATCGAGCCGATCGGTGTACGGCATCGAGCCGAGGTAGCTTGCGTTCTCGCCGATCTTTTCGTGGTTGCGATGCAGATAACCGAAGACCGGCTTGAGTTTGCGCACGATCTCGCCTTCGAGCGCGACGTTCATTCGAAACACGCCGTGGGTGGACGGATGTTGCGGCCCCATCGACACTTCGAGTAGTTCGCCATCGAGGCGCGAGCTCATTCGCGGCGGCGCCTGCTCAAGTTCTTGGAATCCTGTTGTCACGATTTCACTTTTTCTTTGGCCTCCTCTCCCTCAGGGAGAGGATTGAGGTGAGGGTGCGTGTTTTCCGTAATTGCTTCTGCGCCATCCATCGCCGGTCGCGGAGTGTAATGTTGCTTCGCTCGTTCCAACACTTCATCGTGCGGCGTCGGCTCCCATTCGTAATCGTCCGGGTCGCGATAGTCTTTTCGCATCGGATGATCGACAAACTCATCCCACATCAAAATTCGTCGCAGATCGGGATGACCCTCGAAATGAATTCCGTAGAGATCGAAGATTTCTCGCTCCTGCAACTCCGCGCTCCGCCAAATCGGAGTCAATGACGGCAAACGTGCACCGTCCGTCCGATTCCTGGTCCGCATGCGAATGATCACCGGACCGTGTTTAAGTTTGATTGAATAAAGATGATAAACGGCTTCGAGATAACCGTGGAATTTCTCTTCTGTCGTTTGATCGACTTCCTTCTCAACGCCGTCCACAACCTGTTTCACTTTCACGGTTTTCTTGACCACACGATCGAGCCAATCCACGCCAGTCGCATTGGAGCAGTAATCGAATTTCAACGCCGCGTGGTCTCGTAGAAATTGTGCGACCACAACCGCGTGCTCGCTGTCGATCAGCAACGACGATTGTTGCGACGGACCGGGATTAACGACGATGTCGATCTTCGCACCGCGCGCGGCGAGCTCTGCGCGATTTTTGATTTGCTCCAGCGTTTCCATTCGTTAGGCCAAGGACAGGTGGATCGGCCGCTCCGCGGGCGATGTTAAATTAATGCGGCTTCGCCGCCACTTCTTACCATCGAGCAAGGGACTGCTCGATCCACCTTTCTTCTTCATCTTTCGATCGCCGGCGGATGATAAACGTTCGGATTCGCCGGCGGTTGCAGATCGTGTTCGCCAAAAGCCGGCACTGGAAATTCGCTCGGTTGTTCCGGCTTCAAAAACTCCGCTTTGTCGACGCCGCTCAGTTTCTGGCCATCTATCTTGCGCTGCAATTCCATGAACGCGTGCAGCAGCGCCTCCGGCCGCGGCGGACAACCCGGAATGTAAACATCCACCGGAATGTAACGATCGATTCCCTTGAGCACATTGTAACCTTGCTTGAACGGTCCGCCTGAAATCGCACACGCGCCCATCGAGATGACATATTTCGGATCGGGCATTTGGTTGTAGAGCCGCACAATTTGCGGCGCCATCTTTTTGGTCACAGTTCCGGCGACGATCATCAAGTCGGCCTGACGCGGCGACGGCCGAAAAACTTCGCCGCCAAATCGCGCGATGTCGTAACGGGACGCCGCGGCCGCGATCATTTCGATCGCGCAACAAGCAAGCCCGAACTGGAGCGGCCAGATCGAATTCTTTCGGCCCCAGTTATAAAGGTCTTGCATCGACGTGACCCAAACGCCTTGTCGTTGCAGCTCGTTCCGCAAAGCTTGGTCGATTTCGCTCATGTTTCCTACGCTTTTAGCCGCCAGTCCGGCTCGGACCCCAATTTAAACAGCCTTTGCCCCAGGCCCAAACAAGACCTTCAATCAACAGAAGCAGAAAAACGATGATCGCGATGAAAGCACCGATTGGCAGACCGGTGAACGCGACTGCAAACGGCACCAGAAAAATCGCTTCCACGTCGAAGATCAAAAAAATGATCGCGTAAAGATAGTACTGCGATCGAAATTGGACGTGCGCCTCGCCCACCGACTCAACACCGCATTCATAAATCGCATTCTTGTCCGGTCCCGGCTTCGGTGGTTGGAAGAATTTTCGCCACAACCATGCCAGCGCGAGCGGCATCAATGGAAAGACCAACGCCACTCCAACGAAAACGATGATGAATATATAAGGATTCGGAACCATCGGGCGAACTTCAATTAGACACGGCTAATCTAGATAGATAGACAGAAATAATACTACTCTTTAATCTCTGTTTCATCTGTGTTAATCGGTGGCGATCCCAAAAATGGTTAATTCCATCGATCAAGTTTTCGTCGCAACGAAACAATGGCTTATCTCGTGGCTCGCCGGCACGCCTGATTGGATCGTCCAAATTGCATCTGCACTAATTAATATCGGCGCACTGCTCGGAGTTTTTCTGACGATGTTCGCGGCCATTTCGGTGCTGGAGCGAAAAATTCTTGGCCGGATCCAGAATCGTTATGGTCCAAACCGCGTTGGACCGTTCGGACTTTTTCAACCAGTCGCCGACGGAATCAAGATGTTGATCAAGGAAGACATCGTGCCGGCGCGTGCCGACAAAGTTGTGCACTTCCTCGCACCGATCGTGATTGCGGCCGCGGCCATACTCACTCTTGGCGTAATTCCCTATGGCCGAAACATGACGCCATTCTCAATTGATGGCGGAATTCTGTTTTTCTTTGCCGTCGGATCGACCACCGAGCTCGCAGTGTTCATGGCGGGCTGGGGAAGCAATAACAAGTTTTCGATGCTCGGGGCGATGCGCGCGATCGCGCAAATGTTTAGCTACGAAATCCCGCTCATTGTTACCGTTCTGCCGGTGGTCATGGTCACCGGCTCGCTTACACCGGATAAAATCGTGGCCGCGCAACACGGCTACTCGTTAGGCATTATTCCTCATTGGTTCGTTATCAAGCCGTGGGGCTTTGCCGCCTTCATTTTGTTCTTCGTTTCCGGCCTGGTGGAATCGAATCGCACGCCGTTCGATGTGCCTGAAGGCGAATCGGAGATCGTCGCCGGACACATGACCGAATATTCCGGTTTCAAGTACGCAACATTTTTTCTGGCGGAATACCTTGGAATGTTCGCCGTCAGTGGTCTCGCCGTAACTCTGTTCCTCGGTGGTTGGCAGGCGCCACTGGGCTTGCTCGAGTTCGTTCCATCTTATCTCTGGTTTTTTCTGAAACTGTCGGTCTTGCTCTTCGTTTACATTTGGCTCCGCGGCACGTTGCCGCGAATGCGAGTCGATCAAATGATGAATTTTGCCTGGAAATTCATGCTGCCGATGTCGTTTACCTGCATTCTTGCCGCCGCCGTCTGGCATTACACCGGCCGCGGCTGGGTCGGATGGCTTTGGTCGTTAGGCGTAATCGCGATCGTTTACCTCACCTTGTCGATCTTGCTCGATACGAAAAAGAAATTCGCGCCGCGCACGTATCGCTTCGCCGAATGAACATCGTGGCGCTTATCATCTTGGCGATTTTTACCCTGGCCGCAGCGCTCGCTGCTGCCACGCTGCCGAAGTTAATGCACGCGGCGCTGAGTTTCGCCGTCGCGTTTGTCGGTGTAGCGGCATTCTACTTTCTGCTCGGTGCCGAATTCGTCGGACTCGTCCAGGTCTTTGTCTACGTCGGCGCGGTCGCAGTGCTGGTCGTATTCACGATTTTGCTTACGCGAACGGACGCGCAAAAAGATCGTGGTTTTAACTGGAGCGGCGTGCTGGTCGCGATCGCTGTCTTCGTCGGATTGTTGTGGGCAATTTTCAAAACGCAATCGCTTGCAATCAATTTGCCAAAAGCTGAACCGCTAACGGTCGCGCGAATCGGTGAACTGTTGATGACAAGTTACGTTTGGCCGTTGCAATGCGTGGGCGTTTTGCTCACTGCTGCGCTCATCGGCGCGTTGATTCTCGTAATGGAGGAAAAACGATGACCTCAACATTGTCGATCTTGCTTGTCGTGTCGGCGGCGTTGTTTTGCACGGGGTTGCTCGCGGCGTTGAGCCGGCGTCACGCCATTTTCATTTTGATCGGTATCGAGATGATGCTGGCCGCAGCAAACCTCAATTTCATTGCGTTCTGGCGATTCGGTCCTCAATCGGCGCAACCAATTGGCGTGATGGTCGCGATTTTTGCCATCGCCATTGCCGCCGCCGAAGCCGCAGTTGGTCTCGCGATGGTGATCGCCGTTTATCGACACTACCGCACAACGAACGTTGATGAACTCGATCAGCTCAAAGGATGAATTCCCTGATCGTAAATAACATTTGGCTAATTCCTGCCATCCCGCTCGCCGCGTCAGTGTTAATTCTCGGGTTCGGAAAGTCAGCACGCATTGAGGGCGCTGCCGTCGCGATCGCCGGTCAGATCATCGCCCTAACCATGTCAATCTTTGCATTCGTCCCAACCCTGCAAACTCACGGGTTTCGCGCCATCCAGAATTTTACCTGGTTCACGTTTGGCGACCACGCGCTGCGGATCGGTTTTGTTCTCGATCCACTCGCGGCGGCGATGCTGCTGATGATCACGCTGGTTGGCCTTTGCATTTTCATCTTCAGCATCGGCTACATGAGCGAGGACAAAAACTTCCACCGTTTCTTTGCTTATCTCTCCTTCTTCTCCGGCGCGATGCTTGGCGTTGTCATCTCAAACAATTTGTTGCTCCTTTTTGTTTTTTGGGAGCTGGTCGGCCTCGCATCCTACTTGTTGATCGGCTTTTGGATCGATCGCCCTAGCGCGGCGGCAGCAGCCAAGAAAGCGTTTATTACCACGCGCATTGGCGACATGGGATTTTTTGTCGGCCTACTCTGGCTCTATCAACGCAGTGGAACATTGCTCTTCTATAATAATGGCGGCGGCTGTCTCGAAAACGCGGGGCTAATTTTGTTGGGCGCGAGTGCCACGTTCATTCCTTTGCTCATCTTTTGCGGCGCGGTCGGCAAATCCGGTCAATTCCCGCTCCACGTCTGGCTGCCGGACGCGATGGAGGGTCCGACGCCGGTGAGTGCGTTGATCCACGCTGCGACAATGGTCGCTGCCGGCGTCTTTCTCGTTGCGCGCGTCTATCCTCTTTTTGCCGTCGGGGCAGTGAATGGCGTGACCTCGTCGCTCACCGTTGTGGTCTGGATCGGAGTGACCACCGCGCTGATGGCGTCGCTCATTGCCATCGCGCAATTCGATATTAAACGCATTCTTGCCTATTCAACCGTCTCGCAGTTGGGATTGATGATGGTCTCGTTAGGCGTCGGTGGCGTTGCCGCCGGCATCATGCATTTGCTCGCGCACGGATTTTTCAAAGCGCTCCTCTTCCTCGGCGCAGGTTCGGTGATTCACGGTTGTCATCACGAACAGGACATTCGAAAAATGGGCGGCCTGCGGCGATTAATGCCAGTCACTTTCGCAACTTACGCGATCGGCATGATGGCGCTCAGCGGTGTGCCGTTTTTCTTTTCCGGCGCGTGGACGAAGGAGGAAATTCTAGATGCAACGTCTCACTGGCCGAAATCGCACCTGCCTTACTATCTGATGCTGGTCGGAGTGGTCCTGACCGCGCTCTACATGACGCGCCAGGTCATTTACGTTTTCTTCGGCAATCGGCGCGCAGCGTCGGAACATGCGCACGAAAGCCCCGCGATCATGACGCTGCCCTTGATCGTGCTCGCGTTTTGTGCAGTCGCCCTCGGTGTCGTATTAACGCCAGCGTGGCCGTGGCTCGATAGTTATCTAACGGGGCACAGTGCGCATTTCGACTCGCACTTACTGATTCAATCGACGGTTTTTGTCTCGCTCGTCCTTGTAGGCGCCGGCATCGCATTTGGCGTTTGGTTCTATCGCCGCTCCGGAGAAACCGATCCGCTTCAACACGCGCAGCCCGCGTTATTTCGTTTCCTCGAAAACAAAATGTGGATCGATGAACTTTACGCGCGGACCATCATCGCGTTCGCAAAGATGTTGGCCCGGGTCTCCGATTGGATGGATCGCTACTTTTGGGACGGCATCGTCCGCGGCCTCGGCGCACTCGGAAATATTTTCGGTAGTTTGACCACCACCGTCGACGAACGCGGCATCAATGCCGGCGTCGACGAGGGCACGGTTGGCGCGCGCGAGCTCGGCCGAGTCGGGTCGGTCCTGCACTCCGGCCAAATCCAAACCTACCTTGGCGTCATCGCGATCGGCATGATCGCGCTGCTCCTTCTTTACGCATGGTTGGCTTGATCACAGCGCTCATTATTATTCCGTTCGTCGGCGCGGTAGTTCTTTATTTGGGTCGACCAAGAAATGCGCGCGCCGTCGCACTGATCTTCAATGCTCTCGCCGCGTTCTACGCGTTGATGCTGTGGCAAAAGTTCGATGCGCACGCCGCCGGTTTTCAAATCGTCGAGCGCCACGCCTGGATCCCAGCTATCGGCGCCGAATACTTGGTCGGTGTTGATGGATTAAGTTTGCTCCTCGTTTTACTCACCACGCTGGTTTTTCCGTTCGCCTTTTGCGCGCAAAGAATGGAACGCGGCGCCTGCGCATTGATGCTCATCATGCAAGCAGCGCTTTACGGTACCTTCACCGCCCAAAATTTTGTTCTCTGGTTTTTGTTCTACGAGATGAGCCTGATTCCCGCGTTTCTGCTCATCAAAATCTACGGCAGCGAAAATCGGGAATACGCCGCGACAAAGTTTTTCCTCTACACGTTTCTTGGCAGCGTCGCCATGCTGCTGGCATTCCTCGGAATCTATTTCGCAAAAGGAACTTTCGATTTCGCGACTCTAGCCGGTCTTGGGAAAACGGGATTACTCAGCGGCAACATCGCGTGGTTCGCGTTCGCCGGAATTTTTCTCGGCCTGGCCGTGAAAGTGCCGCTCTTTCCGTTTCACACTTGGCTACCCGACGCATACCAAAGCGCGCCCACCGGAGTTTCAATGGTCCTGACCGGTGCGCTTTCCAAAATGGGCGTCTATGGTTTCGTTAGGCTGCTCCTTCCACTTTTCCCTAACGAACTCAAAATTGCCGGGCCATGGCTGCTCGCGCTTGCTGTTTGCTCGATTGTTTTTGCGCCGCTGGCCGCCTGGGCGCAACGCGATTTGAAACGAATGGTCGCTTACTTATCGATCAACCACCTCGGCTACTGCATGCTCGCCTTGTTCGCGATCACTGCCAGATCAACGTTGCCATCGATCGACATGCAGGCGGCGTTGAGCGGTGTGTTCATGCAAATCTTTAGTCACGGCATCACCGCGGCTGCGTTGTTTTATTTCGTCGGCTTACTCGAACAACGACGCGGGCTTCGCGGCATCGATGATTTTGGCGGACTGATGCAGCGAACCCCGTTGCTTTGTGGCTGGATGAGCGTCGCCATGTTTTCGTCGTTAGGCCTGCCGGGCCTAAACGGATTCATCGGCGAATTTCTCATCTTCAAATCCTCGTTTGCGACCGTCGCCTCATTCACCTCCGTCGCAGTGATTGGACTTCTCGTGACCGCAATCGTCTTCATGCGCGCGATGCAAAAACTTTTCAGTGGCCCGTTGAATGAAAGCTCCTCCGGTTTTTCCGATCTGATTGGCAGCGAGAAACTCGTCGTCATTCCGGTCACGTTGCTCATGTTTGCGATCGGCATCGCCCCGCAATTCATGTTCAACATTTTCAACACTACCGTCGTTCAAATGGCGCACTTGTTTGCCTAGCGATTTACGGAATGAGCAAAGAAATCATCCCGGTTGAACGAATTGCCCGCACGATCCTTCTGCTCCGCGGCCAGAAAGTGTTGCTCGACGCCGACCTTGCGAAACTTTACGGCGTTTCTACTGGCGCCTTGAATCGTGCCGTGAAACGAAATGTCGATCGTTTTCCGTCAGACTTCATGTTTCGGTTAACTCCCGAAGACATAGCCAACTTGAGATGCCAAATTGGCATTTCAAGTTGGGGCGGCCGGCGCGCACTGCCTTACGCCTTTACCGAACAGGGCGTCGCAATGTTGTCGAGCGTCTTAAGCAGCGAGCGTGCGGTGAAAGTGAACATCGCGATCATGCGCGCATTCGTGAAGCTGCGCGAAACGTTGGAAACAAATCGCGAACTAGCCAAAAAATTTTCCGAACTCGAAAGGCGTGTCGGCAAACATGATGAAGAAATTGGCGCAATCATCGAAACGATTCGCCAACTGATGCTCCCATCGGAAAAGCCACGCCGCCAAATCGGATTTCACGTGCGCGAGAAAACTGCGCGATATCGGACGCGCAACGGCCAATGATTGCCTGGACGATTTACATCACGTTCTGCGGCGCAATCATTGCGCTCCTGCTACCCCGGAATTTTTCGCGCTGGATCGCATTCGTCACCACCTTGGCTGGTCTCGCAGTCACTCTCGTTACGTTCGCTCAAACACCGATTGTCGATCTTGCGAGTTTGAAAACGATTGTCCAAGTGCCGTGGATCCCCGGACTCGGGATGAATTTTCATCTCGCAGTCGACGGCATCAGCCTGACCCTCGTTCTAGTCACCGCGATCGTTGCTATCAGCGCAGTGCTGTTTTCATGGGACGTCGATTTTCGACAAAACGAGTTCTTCTTCTGGTTGCTCCTCGTCGTCGGCGGTTCCTATGGCGTTTTTCTCAGCGCCGATCTCTTTCTCTTCTTTGTCTTCTACGAACTGGTGATCGTGCCGAAGTATTTCCTGATCGCGATTTGGGGATCGACCAACAAGGAATACGGCGCGATGAAGCTGACGTTTTATTCGATTTTCGGAGGCGCGTTCGTTTTTCTTGGGATCATCGCGGCCTACGTCAGCGGCGGTTCGCTCGATTTGAATCAGCTCGCGCAATTTCAGTTTTCGCCGCAACTGCAATCGTGGGCGTTCCCGGTCTTGTTTCTCGGCTTTGCCGTCCTCGCCGGCATTTGGCCTTTGCATACCTGGGCGCCAACCGGTCACGTTGCCGCGCCCACAGCCGGCTCAATGTTGCTCGCCGGAATCGTCATGAAACTCGGCGCTTACGGCAGCTTGCGAGTGGCGATGAATCTTTTTCCGCAGGGATTCCAAATGTGGCGCAATTGGATCGTCGTCTTCGCTCTTATCGGGATTGTTTACGCCGCCGCCGTCGCGTTGCGTCAACGCGATCTCAAATTCGTTATCGGTTACTCAAGTGTCAGCCACATGGGCTTCGTCTTGTTAGGCCTGGCCACCGCCAACGCGCTCGGAGTTTCCGGCTCGGTCCTGCAAATGTTTTCGCACGGAATAATCGGCGCACTCCTCTTCGCCATTGCCGGGACAATGATTTATCGCCGGACTCATACCCGCGATCTCGATCAATTGTCGATCTTGCAACTGAGTCGCGCGTTACCGTTTGCTGCATTCGCTTTTGTCATCGCATCAGCTGCGTCGATGGGCATCCCGGGATTCAGCGGGTTCGCCGCTGAAATCACGATTCTGATTGGTGCATGGAAATCGTATCCGCTTGCCGTCTGGATCACCGGCGCCGGCATGGTGCTGGTCGGCGCGTTTACTCTGCGCGCTCTAAAAAAATCCTTTTTCGACGCCCCAGAGTCCGTTGAGGGGTCGAGCGGCAATCGCCCGTCCGGCTCGGACCTTGAGCCAATCACGCTTCCGGAGAAACTCGGAGCTGCCTTGCTCATCATTTCGACCGTTGCCATCGGCGTTTATCCAAAGCTGTTGCTCGATCGCATTCAACCAGCGGTCGAAGCAATGCGGTTCTTGCAATGAGTTACCTCGAGCTTCTCAAACTCGCGTCGCCCGAAGCGATCGTTGTGGCGACCGCGCTGATCGTCCTCGCGATTGGCCTAACGAGTGGAAGAACTGTGGAGGCAGCCGTGTCGGCTGCGAAACCGAAACCCGACGCAGGCAATGCCAGTCTGGCTCGGACTACGCCTGCCACCACAGCATGGTGTTCTTTCGTCGCCGTCCTAGGTCTCGCAGTCGCAATCGGCGCGATCCTCGTGTTGCCGCGAAATGCAAACTTGTTCGGCGGAATGCTCGTAATCTCGCCGCTGAATTCTCTGTTCAAGATCATTTGTCTCACGCTTGCCCTTGCGACCGTGTTACTCACGCCTTCGGAGAAATCGCTCCGCGATCATGGCGAATATCTCGCGATGCTTTTGCTCGCAACCGTTGGACTCATGCTGCTCGTCGGCAGCGAGGAGTTGCTCATGATCTTCATCGGACTTGAGCTCCTCGGGTTGTCGCTTTATGTCATGACCGCGTTCGACAAGAGCGATATTCGGTCGGCCGAGGCTGGTCTGAAATATTTTCTCTTTGGCAGCACCGCCAGCGCCTTCACGCTTTTCGGCATCAGTCTTGTTTACGGCATGTCGAGCACGACATCGCTCGTGGCGATCGGGCAAAAGCTGATCGGCGCGCCGCTTCAGCCTCTGCTCGCCGTCGGCGTCGTCATGACTCTGATCGGATTCGCGTTCAAGATTGCCGCCGCCCCGTTTCATCTTTGGGCACCGGATGCGTATCAAGGCGCGCCGATTTCGAGCGCTGCTTTCATCGCATCCGGATCGAAAGTCGCATCGTTTGTCGTGCTGGGAAAAATCGTGCTCGTTGGGTTCGCGCCAGTCCAAGGCAGTGCGGATTGGCACGCAATGATTGCCGGTTGGGCGCCTGCTCTCGCCGCGCTTGCTGCGTTGTCGATCTTGTTAGGCAACTTCGTCGCGCTCGTGCAAACCAACGTTCGCAGATTGCTTGCTTACTCAGCCGTCGCCCACGCTGGTTACACTCTGCTCGGGATCATCGCCGGCGGACGCGACGGATTTTCGGCAACGCTGTTTTACACCACCGTTTACGCACTCACGCTCATCGGCGCGTTCGGCGTCTGCGGCATTGTGCGTAACGAAACTGGCGGTGACGATTTACAGAACTTTGTCGGCTTGAAAACCCGATCACCAATAGCTAGCGCTGGTATGGTGATCTTTATGTTGTCGCTCGCCGGCATTCCGCCGCTTGCCGGCTTTTTTGGAAAATTTTATTTGTTCAGCGCCGCATTCCGCTCGGGAGAAAATCACGGGCTGCTCTGGTTGGTCGTGGTTGCGCTTTTCGGCAGCTTCGTGTCGCTCTATTATTATTTGATCGTCATCAAAGCGATGTTTGTCGACGAGTCAGCGCCTGCAACGGCTCAACAACTCGATACTGCCGGTCCGGCTTGGACTTCAACCTCTTTGCTGCAGCGAACCACAATCGCTGCACTCGCATTGCTTGTCTTGCTGCTTGGCCTCGCGCCTAACGAATTGGTAGCGCGAATCATCGCGTCGCTCTCCTGACGCGACGCAAATGGCGACGAGCGACTTGCTAATTCGCGCCGCGCGAAAACTGAGCGCGCACGTCGACAAACTCATGTTCGCTCCGCCGGTGACGCACGTTTACAATCCGCTCGATTACGCGTGGCGCGCGCACGAAATTTATTTGCAGCGCTACGCTAACACCACCAAACGGGTCGTCTTCCTTGGAATGAATCCCGGTCCGTTCGGGATGGCGCAGACCGGTGTCCCGTTCGGACAAATCGCGGCCGTGCGTGATTGGCTGCGCATCATCGCAAAGATCGATCGTCCCGCTAACGAACACCCGAAACGGCCGGTCAACGGTTTCGATTGCAGACGCAGCGAAGTCAGCGGCGAAAGGCTTTGGGGATTATTTGCGAAACGCTTTGGCACGGCTGACAAATTTTTCCGTGAACATTTTGTCGCAAACTATTGCCCGCTCGCATTTATCGAACAAAGCGGACGCAATCGCACTCCCGACAAATTGCCTCCGCATGAACGCGCAGCGTTATTCGCAGTCTGCGACGAACATCTGCGCGAAACGATACGCATTCTTCAGCCGGAATGGCTTGTCGGTGTCGGCGATTTTGCGATGAAACGCGCCCAACAGGTTTTCGCGAATGAACCGCTACACATCGGACGCATCTTGCATCCAAGTCCGGCTTGCCCGGGGTCAAACCGCGACTGGGCCGGAACGGTAACTGCGCAGCTGCGAGAGTTAGGCGTTTGGAAATAGTCGCGAGGCCTTCGCAATTAGCCGGTTACAACGCTCAAGGCTTGACGTTCGCGAAGGCTCCGGAAGAGAATCGGCGCCATGAAAACTCTGACGACCTTATTTGCCATTTTGTTCGCGACAATTTTCGTCGCTGCTTCCACGTCTCAGGTGTTCGGCCAGGAAAAAGCTGCATCCCCATCAGTTGCGACTAGTCCGGTCGCCGCGCCGACCGGTTCCGGCGGCCCACCAAATGTGGACGAGATGATGAAACAAATGGCCGAGATGTCGAAGCTGAATGAGAATCACAAACTGCTCACGAGCCTGGATGGCAACTGGAATTACGCGATCAAGTTCTGGATGAACCCCGATCCTAAC